>OGGM01000510.1_pt1 | contig 27000 bp, 20 predicted proteins | sample 1571251 | NCBI WGS metagenome assembly OGGM01 (sample SAMEA2582076, study PRJEB24529) | metagenome | biome: Human gut stool | place: China | collected 2011 | reverse complement strand
TGAATTGGAATATTTTCCTTGGTGGTTTGAGAATCATAGAGACAATATTATTCAACATTCAGCTATTTTAGAAGAAATAACTGGTGTTCCGAATTTAATTTCTTTTGCTAGAAATGGTGATTTAGCAGCTTGCTTTGACCTAACTGACTATTCAGGAAATCCTTGGGTATACGTATATGATTTAGGAACTAATGATCCACCTTATGAAAAAGACTCTTTTGATGAATGGTTGTCAGAAGAAATAAAAGCTGTTAAAGAAGGTTAAAATGGACTATTTAAATTTAAGTATCGTAGAATAGGCATATAAAAATAAGGAGATTTAACATGCAACAAAAAATTCAACAAGCATTAGCCGATTCGCCACTTTCAAATGCAATTCTTTCAGCATTAGAAGAACAAGAATGGAAAGGTTTTTTACCAGCTGAAAAAGTGCGGTCAATTTGTGATGAATTTAAGCTTACGCCTGTTCAATTAGGTTTGGCGCTTTTGCCCGTAGCAGCTTGTTATAGCCACACGCCCATTTCAGAATTTCATGTTGGAGCTATTGCGATTGGTGAAAGTGGTGATTTTTACTTTGGTGCGAATCAAGAGTTTCAGGGGGGCAGCATGGCTCAAACCATCCATGCTGAACAAAGTGCGATTAGCCATGCATGGTTACGTAATGAACCTCGTATCACGGATATTGTGGTGAATTACACGCCTTGCGGTCACTGCCGTCAATTTATGAATGAGCTTTATCAAGCGGAAGATTTAAAGATCCATTTGCCACACAGCCAAAATAATCCACTTCCTCAATATTTACCCGATAGCTTTGGCCCGAAAGATTTAGGTGTTGATTTGCTTCTATTAAACAAAGAAGAACAAGGTTTCACTTTGACGACGGAAGATGAAGTGGCAAATAAAGCGATTTTAGAGGCAAACCGAGCACATTCACCTTATTCTAAAAGCCCTCATGGTGTAGGCATTTTATTTAAAAATGGGGAAATGATTTGTGGTCGATATGCAGAAAATGCGGCGTTTAACCCAAGCTTACCGGCTATGCAAACGGCGATTAATTTTGCTTATTTAAATCAATTGGATGTATCAAAAATTGAGCGAGTGGTATTTGCAGAGAAACCGTTGCGTTTAAGTCACCGCAAAATGGCAGAGCAGTTATTGAAGAGCCTCTGTAAGGTGAAAATGGAATATATTAGCCTGTAAGTGCGGTCAAAAATGAATTAGTTTTTGAACTAAAAGAAAAGGCGAACAGAGATAAGCTCTCATGTTCGCCTTTCTTTTTACTGATTTTACGCTAATTCAGCACGTAATTTTTTCGTGACATCAACCATCACTTTTAGTGCTGCAATCGTTTCTGGCCAACCGCGCGTTTTCAAACCACAGTCTGGGTTTACCCATAAACGTTCTTTCGGCACCACTTGTAATGCTTTGCGAAGAAGATGTTCAATTTCTTCTGCTGCAGGTACGCGTGGACTATGAATGTCATATACACCAGGGCCAATATCATTCGGGTATTTGAAATCACCAAATGCGGTGAGTAATTCCATGTCAGAACGCGAGGTTTCGATAGTAATAACATCAGCATCTAAGGCTGCAATAGCCGGTAGAATGTCGTTAAATTCGGAATAACACATGTGTGTATGAATTTGGGTATCATCTTGGCAACCCATTGAGCTTAAACGGAAGGCTTCGCCCGCCCATTTCAAATAAGCATCCCAATCTGCACGTTTTAACGGTAAACCTTCACGAATAGCCGGCTCATCAATTTGAATTACTTTGATGCCCGCCTTTTCTAAATCTAATACTTCATCAGAAAGCGCTACCGCAATTTGTTTGCAGACTGTTTCACGAGAAATATCGTTACGCACGAAAGACCATTGTAAGATCGTGACTGGACCAGTCAGCATGCCTTTCATCACTTTATTGGTAAGGCTTTGGGCATATTGTGACCAACGTACCGTCATTGGTTCTAGACGAGTGACATCACCGTAAATCACAGGCGGTTTCACGCAACGTGAACCATAACTTTGTACCCAACCAAATTTGGTGAAGGCAAAACCATCGAGTAGTTCGCCGAAATATTCCACCATGTCGTTACGTTCTGCTTCGCCATGTACCAATACATCTAAGTCTAATTTTTCTTGCTCACGTACAACGAATTCAATTTCTTTTTTCATTGCAGCTTCGTAATCAGCTAAGTTGAGTTCGCCTTTTTTGAAGGCAGCACGAGCATGACGAATTGCTGTAGTTTGTGGGAAAGAACCAATATTTGTGGTTGGCAGAAGTGGTAAATTTAACCACGCATTTTGTAATTTAATGCGTTCCGCAAATGGTGATTTACGTTGGTCAGCATTTTTCGGTAAGTTTGCTAAACGTTCTGCCACACAAGTGCGGTGAATTTCACGCGAGTTTTTACGCGAATCCGCAGCGGCTTGAGAGGCAGCTAATTCAGCTTGAACTGCTTCACGCCCTTGTTCTAGAGCGGTCTTAATAATGCGTAATTCTTGAATTTTTTGTAACGTGAAAGACAACCATTGATAAAGCTCCGGCTTATTGGCTTGGAGTTGCGTTTCAACTTCTAAATCATAAGGTGTATGGAGAAGAGAGCAGCTTGGCGCAATCCATAAACGATCACCTAATTTCGCTTTTAATGGTTCAACCACATCTAACACTTGATTCAAGTTTGCACGCCAAATATTACGGCCATCAATGATGCCCACAGATAAGATTTTGTCATAATCCGCAAAGGCAGCAAGTTGTTCTGGTGCGCGCACTAAATCAATATGTAAACCTGCTACAGGTAAGGTTTTTAACAAATCAGCGTGTTCTGCTACAGAACCGAAATAAGTCGCAAGCAATAATTTCGCTTTCACTTGTTCAGCAAAAGTGGCGTAAACCGCTTTATAAGCCGCAATCCATTCTGCCGGTAAATCTAAAGTGAGAGCGGGTTCATCAATTTGAATGTATTCCACACCTTCTGTAGCTAATGCATTTAAGATTTCAACATAAACCGGCAGGAGTTTTGCTAATAAATCAAAGCGATTAAATGCAGTGCCTTTTTCTTTACCTAACCAAAGGAAAGTGAGTGGCCCAACGATTGTTGGTTTAACTTGATACCCAAGCGCTTTAGCTTCACGAATTTGTGTCACATAATGTGTTGGATTTGCTTTAAATTGTGTTTCTTTATGGAATTCAGGAACGAGATAATGGTAGTTGGTATCGAACCATTTTGTCATTTCAATCGCAAATTGGGTTTTATTACCACGCGCCAATTGGAAATATTGATCGAGTGTTAAATTTTGGCTATCGAAACCAAAACGAGCAGGAATCGCACCTGTTGCTACTTGTAAATCTAAAATATGATCATAAAGCGTGAAATCTGCTACTGTGACAAAATCGGCATTTGCCTTAGCTTGGTGTTGCCAGTTTAGTTCACGTAATCTTTTTGCAATATCTAATAAATCCGCTTCTGCAATTTCGCCACGCCAGTAACGCTCTTGAGCAAATTTAAGTTCACGCTTTGCGCCTACGCGCGGAAATCCAGCTAAATGAAATATTGTCATAATTAATCCTTCTATTGTTTTGTTTGGTTTAGACGTCTAAACGTCTGTTCAAATATAGAATGCAATAGAATGTTAAATTACACAACTTCATAATTTTCAGGTTTTAGATGAATTTTATTAATAAATCTGTATTATTTTAACGAATGAAAGTGGAGAGAGGGAAAACAGACAAAGAAATAACCGCACTTCTAAAAGCGCGGTTATATAGAATTCTGAACGGTTTAGTTGAGATTATTCAACACCAACCATTACAGAAGTTGCTTTGATAATCGCATATGCTTCTTTACCAACTGCTAAACCTAATTCTTTTACTGCATCGATAGAGATAGTAGAAGAAATTACGTTGCCGTTACCGATATCAATGTGTACGATTGCGTTCACAGAACCAGTTTCGATTGATTTTACAGTACCTTTAAGTTGGTTTCTTGCACTAATTTTCATCAAGTATTTCCTTATGTTTGAGTTAAAAAGAGTAGACATTATATAGGTAAATATATAATTTGAAAATACTACTTAAGGGGGGATAAACCTTTTAAGATTTGTTCGGCATTTTCTTTGCTTAACGTATAACTATAATATTTTTTATAGAAGGCTTGCGTTTTTTCGACCATGTTTAAATCTTTAAATTGTTCAGGGTGGAAGAGCTGAGCTGCCCAAAGAATTTGTAAGGCTTCTTCTGCACTGTAGCGATCCCATGGGAACGTACCGGTTGGATTGGCATAAATACGATTATTTTTGACCGCGCTTATTACAGCAGAATGATAATAAAATAGAGTGCTACGTAAAACTATTTTATAGTATTTACGTTAATTAAAGGTATTTCTATGAAGCAACACTTAATAGTATTAAGAAATTTATTTATCCCATATAAAATTTAATGATTTAAAAGTTATATTTCTTTACAAAACATATAAATATGTCTTCATTTTTTATCTTAACTTTTATAGAATGACTAGTATTTTAATAAGTTTTAGTCTGCGGGGTTTTTTATGTTAAGTGCATTATTGAGAAGTGGTGAAATCAAAAACTATACACCATTAGGTCAAGACGGCATGGCTGTTTATACGGTGGCATCCCAGTTGCGAGATGCACTTAAGTTTAAGCGAGGTCGTTCCTTTGCTGAATATTTAGCGATCCCACAGCGCAATGAACAGGGGGATAAAATCGATTGGTATGTGCCGTTTGATTCCACTCGTGCAGATGGGCAATATATGATTATTCCTTGGACCTCGGCTACGGAGGAAGAGCGTGAAAATGCGCGTGCAGAATTGAAAATTTTTGAACGAACTGCACTGGAGTTAGGTAAAGAACTCATTCAATCTCCCACTTCTAAAGGCGATCAACTGCTATTTGCCCGTTTACTCTGTGGCGGCAATCCTGATGATATTACCGATCCTGAAAATCTTAAAGCTTTGCGCTTTCCTAATCCTGAACATGTTTATTTAGTCAATGATCGTCCAGTGATCACTTTCTGGGGATTTCTAGAAAAACATGCAGCTGCACACGGTAATCCATTCCTTTCTTTACAAGCTGCTGCACCAAAACCAATTGAACCAGCTTTACCTATAACGCCAGTTGAACCTGTCGTGGTGAAAAAACATCCTTGTCGTGTGTTTTGGTGGGTATTGCCGTTATTACTTGGATTACTTTTATTATTGGCTTGGTGGTTTAAGGATTTATGGTGGCCAAAAGAGGAAGCCATAGTGAAAAATGACCCTGTTACAGTTTCTGAACCACAAACAAAAAACCTCAAAAAACCGAAAGAAAAAGAATTACGTAAATTGAAAGATGCTCTCTACCGATATCTGAATGGACGCTGGGTTGATGGAAAGGGTGTGGCTGTGACAGATCCTTCAGTTTTAAATCAACTAGGCGATGCTCCAGTTATTGGAGAAGGAAATGTGCAAGGTGAAGGTCTTAATACACCATTAACAGAAACAGATGCTGCCAAAGCTGATGAATCAAAAAATGATAAAGCAGATGATGCCAAAGCTGAGCAAAATAAAGATGAAAATAAACAACAACCGCCAGTAGACCCTCTAGCAGAGGGTAAATCGGATACTAAAGAGGAGCAAAATAAAGTAGATGAAAAAACACAGCAACCACCAGTAGATCCGTTAGCCGAAAATAAATCAGATGCTCAGGCTGGACAAAACAAAGAAGATGATAAAAAGAATCAAACCACTTCTGATGCTAAACAATTACAAATTCCAACAACCAGTACACAAAATGGTAATGTAGATTTTCTAAATGGCCAGTGGAATGCTGGGGCGGGGATTCAGGATAAGACTACTGGTAAACCTCTACGCTTAAAATATGCATTCTCAGGTGGCGTAGGTCAAGTACAAGTACAACGCGGTGACGGCGTACAATGTACAGGAGATGTTTCTGCAAAAATGCAAGGCAGTGGTTTGAATATTACTAATAAAGGTGTCGCAAAATGTAGCGATGGCTCAAGCTATCAGCTACCTGAAGTAATTTGTAAACCTGGCGCGAAGAGTATTGCAGATTGTCAAGGTGGATATGGCTCAGGACAGAGCTTCCCAATGACAATGAAATCGAATTAGTGAACCAATAAACAAAGAATAGAAGCGAGAATAAAAATGTTACCGGATTTACATCATTACGGAAAAGAAATCTCACTAATTATGAATAGTGGGGTGCAATTTTTAGACTTCGGTTTAAAAATTGATTGGAAAGACAAAGAATGGCGTACAAAAAGTATGGGAAACTTCGCCTCTGGCGGTGAGAACCATCCAATTCGTCGATTAGTTGAACATCGTAGCGGTGAAGGTTATTGCGATAGCAGTGATTTGAGCCGAATGGTTAAAGTGGAACATGAAATCAGTGTAGAGCAGTCGTTTAAATTATTAGATGGTGTTTGGTTACCTATTCCTGTTTTGCGTACAGTGGCTTCTACAGATGGCTTTGACGAAGGCCCTTATAACTGGGCGCGTGCACGAATTGTTAAACTAGCTGAACCAGATGTAGAAGGCAATACCTATCGAGTTACTTTAGCTTTTGATACTAAAATTTTTCCTAATCGTGCTGATGTAGCTTACCTTGCGCCAACTGAAGAAGATGTGCGTTCTGGAGCGGTTTTTGGGCTCGCTTATCAATCTCATCAAATGTCGTGGTTTTTGGACTACAAATGGATAAATGAATGGTTATTGGAACTCTTCACTGAATTAGCGCCCGAAAGTGATCGTTTAAAAATTCATCCAGATGATCTAAAAATGGATATTGCTGCTAAATTTCATCAAGGTCATTACTTGAATATTTTGGCTATTCTAGGTGAAGAAATTGATATTCCACGGATTAAAATGATTTCTAATCGTTCTGATGAAATTAATCGTGCAATTCCAGTTGATATGGTATTGGATGTGGGAAATTCCCGCACGTGTGGAATTTTAATAGAAGATCACGTGCAGGAAAAAGATGGCTTGAAAAAACGCTATGAATTGGAATTACGTGATTTGACGCGTCCAGAACGAGTATATTCTGAGCCATTTGAAAGCCGTGTTGAATTTGCACAAGCATTTTTTGGTAAAGATCATTTTTCTGTGCAAAGTGGGCGTCGTGATGCTTTCCAATGGGCAACAATTGCGCGTGTAGGGAAGGAGGCTGCCCGTTTAGCAAGCCGTCGAGAGGGGAATGAAGGTTCAACAGGTTTATCTAGTCCAAAACGTTATTTATGGGATGATGCCCGTTACGAACAAGGCTGGCGTTTTAACTCATCCTATGTAAAAACAGATTATGAGCCTTATGCAACAGCAGATCCACTTTCTGGATTAATCAATGAGTATGGTGAAGCATTGCATATTTTGCGGGATGATATTGATGAAGAATTTGAACGCAAAATGCCTGTATTCCAACCTAAATATTCTCGTCGTTCATTGATGACGTTTATGTTATCAGAAGTGTTGATGCAAGCATTAATGCAGATTAATAGTCCTGCTCAACGAGCTAAATTGGAACATTCTAAAGCACCGCGTTTTTTACGTTCTATTATTTTAACTGTACCGCCGGCAATGCCTAAACCTGAACGAGAAATTTTCCGTCAATCTATTTATCAGGCTATCGGCTTAGTTTGGAAATCTCTCGGCTGGGATAAATCTGATGATGATTTTGACTTCAATTCACAAAGTGCAAGAGAAAAATATTGGCCGATTTTACCTGAGGTGATTATTCAATGGGATGAAGCAACCTGTGGACAAGTTGTTTATCTATTTAATGAAACTCAAAATAACTATGGCGGTCGACCAGAAGAATTTATTGCTGCATTACAACGTCCAGATAAAAAAGAAAAGGATCGTATTACTATCGCAACTATTGATATCGGTGGTGGTACAACTGACTTGGTAATCAACGATTACTCGCTTGATTATGGAGAAAACGGTGGTTCAGGTAGTAACGCCTATATTATCCCGACTCAACGTTTTCGCGATGGTTTCAAAGTGGCCGGTGATGATATTTTGCTAGATATGATTCGTAATGTAGTAGTGGAATCCTTAACAGCTGGTTTGAAAAATGCAGGTTTACGTGATCCAGAACCTATTCTTTCTGAATTGATTGGCGATCAGGCATTAAAAGTACAAGATGCATTATTACGCCAACAATTGACATTACAAGTATTCAGCCCAATTGGCTTGCGCGTATTGAAAGAGTACGAAGGTTATGATCCAATGCAAAAGACCAATGCATTAAATGGGAAGACTTTTGGTGAATTATTAGAAGACGTAGAACAGCCTACAGAAAGTGTGTTGGATTATATTAATGAACCGATTCACCGTGCCTTAGGTCGTTCAGATTTTAATATTTTAGATTTACCGGTTCAGGTGAATTTAGAACGTATTCACAGTTTATTTATTCGTGGTGATTATTTTGATATCTGCAAAACCTTCAACGCTTTGTGTGAGGTAGTCAACAGCTATCAATGTGATGTGTTGTTACTAACCGGCCGACCATCTCGTTTACCGGGTGTACAATCCTTCTTCCGTTCTCGTTTACCTTTACCAGTCGGACGGATTTTACCATTACATCATTACCGCACAGGAAACTGGTATCCATTCCACAAACAAGGTCGTATAGATGATCCAAAAACTACTGCCGCAGTGGGTGCGATGCTTTGTTTCTTATGTAAAGATATGCGTTTAACTAACTTCTATTTACGCTCAATGGCAATGACCGCTTATTCTACAGTGAAATACATTGGGTATTTAGATAACAATAACGTAATTAAAGACAGCAACGTTTATTATCACGATATTGATTTAGACAATGAGGATTATGATTTCCCAGATACTTCCTTTGAAGTACGCGGTGATACCCGTTTAGGTTTCCGTCAATTGAATGTAGAGCGTTGGGTTGCTTCTCCACTTTATATGCTCTCTATAGAAAGCCGCGAATGGAAAGCGATGTTGAATAATGAAGGTGTGGTATTACAAGTAACGTTAGGTATAAAAAATAGCCGTAATAGCCAAGAAAGAGCAGAAAATTTCTACATAAAAAATGTGACAGCATCAAATGGCCGTTCTTGTGTACGAGAAAGGGATATTACCCTTCATCTAAACACAATGACCGATGCGGGACTTGGTGATCAAAAATTATATTGGTTAGATACTGGCTGTGTGAAACGATAGGTGGAAGAGAAAATGACGGATAATCAATTAACAACATCTTGGGATAAGGTATTCCAAGCATCACAACAAGCGATTGATTGGGTAAATGATGTTCGCCCAAATGTTGCCCGTTTAAATAATGAGGCTGATGGTTTAATTCTTGAACTAAGACGTTTACGTAATACAGCAAAACGCCTAGGTGCCGTTTCTTCTAAACCAATTACAGCTGGTTTTTTTGGGTTATCACAGGCAGGTAAATCTTTCTTAATTTCAGCACTGGCAGCCGATCAAAAGGGCAATTTGGAAACTATTTTTGACGGTCAACAGTTGGATTTCATTAAACATATCAATCCTCCTGGTGGCGGAAAAGAAGCAACGGGTTTGGTTACTCGTTTTACTCGCTCAGCAAAAGCGGCTGTTACAGGCTATCCGTTAGAACTTCGCTTATTTCATGAAATTGAAGTTGCCAAAATTTTAGTTAATGCTTATTTCAACGATTTTGATAAAGAACGTGTGACTTATCAATTGGAACAATCTCGCATTAATGAAATACTTAAACCTTTAAATGCTAAATTAAATGCTCAACCTGTAAAAGGTGTTAATGAAGATGACGTAGTTGATTTGCAGGATTATTCCCAGGAAAGCTTCGGAAAATCTTTATCTGTATTACAGGCTAATTATTGGGCTAGAGCGGTAGCCATGGCACCAAGACTGAGCATTGAAGATAGAGCAACATTATTCTCCATATTATGGGCAGAAATTCCAGAGTTGACTCAAATCTATATTCAATTTGCAAAAACACTGGCTCAATTAGGTAATCCTGAACGTGTTTATGCACCGCTTACCGCAGTAGTAAAAGATAATGGTAGTGGTGGCCTTTCTCAAGCTGACAGTATTATGAACGTGGATATGCTTGAGCGTTTAGGTACAAATCGAGATGAACAAATTACTGTTCGTCCTTTTATTGAAGAAGGCCATGTTGGTGAGCCTGTTTCCATTTCTTTGGCTGAATTAACCGCACTTACTGCAGAATTAGTTTTCCCGTTGATTAACCCAACTAAAGTGCCGGCTGTTGAAACGGTTGATTTATTAGATTTCCCTGGGTACCGTGGTCGTTTAGCAATCACTTCTTTAAGTGAAGTAAAAGAAGGTAATCCTGTATCTCAACTCATTTTAAGGGGCAAAGTAGCTTATCTTTTTGAGCGTTATACCGATAGCCAAGAAATGAATATTTTGATTGTTTGTACTCCATCAACCAAACAATCCGATGTGAATAGTGTAGGTCCTGTATTGGAGCGTTGGATTAATAAAACACAAGGAGACAATCCGACTGATCGAGCTAAACGTAAACCAGGACTTCTTTGGGCGATAACTATGTTTGATATGCGTATCAGTAGTGATTTGGCCAAAGATGAAGATATGCTGAAAATGTCTTGGGGGCAAGGTGGATTGCTGAAACAAACGATTTTAGAGCGCTTCGGAAACTATGCTTGGCTAAATGAATGGGCAAATGGCAAGCCGTTTGATAATGTTTTTTTAGTACGTAAACCGGGTTTCAAAGTGGCTTTTTTAGAGATGGATAATACTGAAGAATTAGCCATTAATCCAAAAGAGGCTGGGCAGCTTAATCTTTTACGTAGTACTTTTGCTAATGACCCTGATATTCAAAAACATGTTGCTCAACCTCAAGAAGCTTGGGATGCAATGATGAAATTGAATGATGGTGGGATGCAACGAATTAGTGATTATTTGAAAACGATTGCTTTGCCAGAAGTGAAAGCTCAACGTTTAACTGAGCAACTTAATGAATCTATCCATCATATTGTAGAAAACCGTTTTTCTTCTTGGTATCAAAGTGAAGGAGCTGAAGAGGTCAATAAAAAACGTCAATTAGCACAAATGATTGTTGGTGAATTAAGTAAAAAAGGGCTTTTGGTCGGTGAGTTTTTACGTTGTCTTCAATTACCTGAAGAGACAATTCGTTCTTTATATTTTTCTGATTATGAAGAGGTCTTACTAAACAAAGGTGAAGAAGAAACTAAAGCACAAGAAAATTCAGCAAATACCTTTGATGCTGGTTTTGGTTTTAGTTCAGAAGGATTTGATTTATTTGCTGAACCGGCTCCTGTTGTTGTAGAAGAGAAACCTGCTGAAAAAATTGTGGAATCTCGTTTTGCTATGGCTGCATTTAAATCCTGGATTGAACATTTGCGTTCAATTTCTTCTGATCAGCATTTGATGCAATTCTTTGGTTTTACTAAAGAAGCCGTTGAAGGTTTAGTTGGCGAATTGATTACTGGTGCAAATCGTCTTCATTTACAGGATAAACTTTCTAAGGTCGTTTTCCGTAATGAAAACGCAGGAAGTAAACGTGATCAATTAGCTGAGCGTCAAGTATTTTCCATTAATACTGAAATTGCGGATTTTATTGCATGGTTAGATTTTGTTAATCAACCATTGACTCAACGTCCGGCTAGTCGTGTGATGAACGAGCGAGCAATATTTGAAAATAGGGAAGTTGAAAAGGTAAACGGTTTACCTAAATTAGATGACCAAACTAATAATTACACTAAAAATTATCTTTTTGACTGGTTTGTAGCCTTTGGTCACTTTGCTGAAGGAAATGCCGGACACAGCGCTGGACGGGAAATTGATCAGGTCAGCAATACAAAGTTAGGTTCGGTGTTAGATTTATATCGTTCAGCACAATGCTAAGGAATAGAAAATGTTACGAATTCAATTAGAGGAAGATCGTCCAGGATACGCTAAATTCACTGCGACGAAATGGAGTGGTAGTACAGAAGTTGAAATTGCAGTACAGCGAAATCAGGATGGCTGCTATTTTAATGGTAATGATACTCCATGGAATCCAGAACCAGTATGGCATAAGGTGGAAGGATTAACCTTAGAAAATGATGTATTGCAAGGTGTTATTGGTAAATGGCTAATTGATAGTCTTGTTCAACAGATCGGTAATGTACGTTATATGATGTCTGTCCGTGATGTACAGAACGGTACGATTGTTGATAGTGGTCCAGTCAGAATGGTTGGTAATATCTTAGCTTCTCTTGCTGGTGGTGACTCCAGTCGAGAAGACAATGTACAAAGTCATGTGCAAGTTGAGCCAGAACCAGTTATTGAAGAGCCTTTGGTAGAACCCATTGTTGTAGCTGAAAATGAGCAATCAACAGAACCAGCTATAGTATTTGAAGATTTAACACAAAACGAAACACAGACTGAACCTGCAGAGAATATTGAAGTACCAGTTTCAGTAGAGCAAAAGAAAAAAGGTAAAGGCGGCTTAATTGCCTTAATTTTAGCCCTGTTAATTGGTGGTGGCGTTGGAGCTTATTTCTTCTTAAATAAGAAAGATGAGCCAGTGGCAAAATCTGACTGTGCAGTGGATACAAATACCAATGATGAATTGGCGTTTATTCAGAGTTGTTTGAAAACTAAGCCAGAACCAAAACAAATTTTAGAAATTATTGCTTCGGCTAAACAAGCAAATAAATGTGCGATTGCTCAACGACTTTATGCCAACCAGGCTCAAGGTGGTAATGTGGAGATTGCACTGGCTTATGCGGAGGAATATGAAAAAGGTAGTTCTTGTTTCCAAGCTGATAAGGAAACAGCAATTTATTGGTATGAAACTGCATTAAGTAATGATCCGAATAATGCGACAGCTAAAGAAAAATTAGAGGCATTGAAAAAATAATGAAACAGTTAAGACTTTCTACTTTATCTCTTTGTTGCTTAACAGCAATCATGTCTTCGTCAGTTTTTGCTGAGGAGATAAAACCATTACTGCAAGAGGGCAAAACCACACTTTATCAACGCGTGTTAAGTACACCAAGTTGTGAGTTATTAGCAAAAAGTGATGCTAAGAGCGGTCAAAAAATTCCTGCTTTTTCCCGCTATTATGTATATAAACGAGAAAACGTGGGAAATAAGGAGTTATTACAGGTGGGGCCGGATAGCTTTGGTAAAACTGTCGGTTGGTTGGATGCTAATTGTGCAGTACCTTGGAATATGCAAATGACTATGGTCTTTACTAATCCATCCGATCGTGGTTCTTTGTTGTTCTTTAAGGACAAGGCAACACTTGAAAGTATTATTAATGACAATTCTCCAGCAAAAGCAGTTGAGCCTATTCGTGCTGAACTTGCCCAAAAGAAAAGTAGTGAGAAAGTGTTAGCGGAAGAACCAAAGGAATTTGTAGATTTCCAAAAAAACTTCTATCTCTTACCTGTTTTACAGGGAGAAGAAGTGATGGATAGTCAAGGATTTTATGAGCGCTTGTTAGAAGTTGCATCTGTCAGCAAAAATGATAAGCCGGTCACTCAACCAACTACAAATACAACAAGCAATAATCAAACTAACAAAACTGGTCAAAACCAGCCTCAAGAAATTGTTGGGTTTAGTGCTGCGGTAGTATTTGTTATTGATTCGACGATTTCTATGGACCCCTACATCAATAGAACGCGCGACGCGATTAAAAAAGTTTATGAAAAAATCGAAAAAGAGAACCTGGGTAAACAGGTTAAATTTGGTTTAGTGGCGTTCCGTTCAAGCACTAAAGCTGTACCTGGATTAGAGTACACTTCGAAAATGTTCGTTGATCCTAGTACCGTAAAAGATGGTAAAGATTTCATGGATAAAGTGGCGAATTTAAAACAAGCTACTGTTTCTTCAAAAGAATTTAGTGAAGATGCTTATGCCGGTGTGTCACAGGCATTAAATGAAATTAATTGGAACAATTTTGGAGGCCGTTATTTAGTATTGATTACTGACGCCGGTGCGATTGAAGGGGATAATCCAATTTCGACTACGGGGTTAGATGCAAAACAATTACGTTTAGAGGCTCAGCATCGAGGTGTTGCGCTTTATACTCTACATCTTAAAACACCATCTGGAAAAAATAACCATCAAATAGCTCAAGCACAATATAATGAATTATCTTTTAATAATTATTTAAATAAGCCACTTTACTATCCGGTCAATGCTGGAGATGTGAATGAGTTTGGGCAAAAAGTAGATACTCTTGCTAGTGCTTTAACTAAGCAGGTAAAACAAGCTTACTCAGGTGAAGAGGCTGCTGGTAGCGTATTAACTGCCACCACAAAAACAGGCGGTGATCCGAAAAAATCTGAAATTGAAGAAGATGCTGTTTTATTAGGTAAAGCAATGCAATTGGCATATTTAGGGGATGTAAAAGGTACAAAAGCACCACCAGTATTTAAAGCTTGGGTGAGTGACCGTGATTTTGCTAAACCTACAGTCCCAACCGCCGAGGCTCGAGTATTACTAACCAAATCACAATTAAGTGATTTAAGTGATGTAGTAAAGAAAATTGCAGATGCGGCAAATAGCGGGTTAATTTCCCCAACAGATATGTTTGCACAACTTCGTTCAGTAGCTGCTGCAATGGGACAAGATCCAAATAAAATCAAGGAAGATAAATCAACTAAATTGGCAGACTTAGGTTTACTTGGTGAATATTTGGATGGTATTCCTTATAAGAGTCAAGTGACAGGAATTGATGAAGATACTTGGAAAGGTATGAGTGTGCAGGAACAAGAGAAATTTATTCGCGATCTGCATAGTAAGTTGCGTCATTATCGTATTTTTAACGAGGACCAATCTCGTTGGATTTCTTTATCAGAGGGTGCAGATCCTCGCGATAATGTATATCCAGTGCCATTGGATGCCTTACCATAGAAAAGGATATAGCGTGCTAACCATTAAAGATTTATCCATAACTCGCGGACAAGGGGAGCAAAGTTTTACGGTTTCCCTACCGCATTTATCTTTGGCTGAAGGTGAGGTTGTTTCACTTTGTGGTTCGAGCGGTTGTGGAAAAAGCACGCTATTGGAAATGATGGGGCTAATTTTAAAACCTGATAACTTGAGCCAATATGAATTAAGCTCAGACACTTTAAGCATGGATTTAGCCCCCCTTATTCTGAGTAATAAGCAAAAGACTTTGGCTGAGATTCGCTCTAAAAATCTTGGCTTTATGTTACAAAATGGTGGGCTATTACCTTTTTTAAGCGTATGGCAAAATATACTGCTACCTTGTCAAACAAATGGGATTTTAGCTGATGAAAGTTGGTTACATCATCTATGCGAAAAACTAAACATCAATCATTTAATGACAAAATATCCAAAGCAGCTTTCTATAGGTGAACGTCAACGGGTCGCTTTTGTTCGCTCTATTGCCCATAAACCACTTTTATTATTAGCGGATGAACCGACATCTGCATTAGATCCCCACCACTCAGAGATTTTATTTCATTTAATGCTATCCTTAGCAAAACAGCAAAAAATAGCCGTGCTGCTAGTAACTCACGATTGGGATTTGGTGCAACGTAATGAACTTCGTACTTTTAGTGCAAAATTGGATATGTCTTTACGTCAGTCTTGTTTTATTGAACAAGCCAATAATGATTAGCAAGAATAGGGTATCTTGATGAAAAATAGATTTATATTATTGGCAAAATTAGCATTAAACGATATTTTCTATGATCGTAAGGTTTCTTTTTGTATTATTGCTTCATTGGTAGCGGTAATTGCTCCTTTATTGCTTCTATTTAGCTTGAAATATGGCATTGTTTCTCAATTACGTCATCAATTGGTTAATGACCCAACCAATTTAGAAATTAAAATTGTTGGTAATTTAAATCTTTCTCAAGACTGGTTTGATTGGCTTAAACAACAGCCGGAAACCCAATTCTCTATTCCATTAACGCGTTCACTTAATACAATTATTGATTTGAAGAAAGAGGCAAATTTTGTTCGCAATGTGGAATTAATTCCAACAACTTCAGACGACCCAATTACTCAACAATCTTTGCTAAATGAAAACTCCATTATTTTAAGTGCATTAAGTGCAGAAAAACTACAAGCTAAACAAGGTGAAAGTATTACTTTAGTTGCAACTCGAAATGAAAATGGACAAGAAGAAAAGGCATTATTGCAATTAAAAGTACAAGCTATTTTAAATGAGCAACAATTTCCTCGCGCTGCAATTTTTGTGCCCATGTCATTATTAATTGGTGTTGAGGACTTTCGCGATGGTATGAAAACGGAACTATTCCCTGCAGCAAGTGGAAAGCCAAATGATAAACTCCGTAAAAATTTTGCTAGAGCGAGAATTTATGCTAAAAGTTTGGATGATGTCGCACCTCTAGCACTAAAGCTACGTGAACAATTTCATATTGATACTCGAACGGAATCCAAAGCGATTGAAAATGTAAAAGCGATTGATAGTGTATTAAATGTTATTTTTATGGTCATTGCTTTTACCTCTGTGGTGGGTTGCGTGCTATCTCTTATTGGCGCATTTCTTGCAAATATTGATCGAAAACGTAAGGATATTGCTGTTTTACGTTTAATAGGTTTTCAACAAAGTGCGGTTGGTATTTATTTAGTTTTTCAAGCAATCGTACTTAGTAGTATTGCTTTCATTTTATCTTATGGGCTGTATTTGTTTGGCAGTCAATTATTTAATCAAATACTAGGAACAAGCTTAAGTGGCTCTCATTTTGTTAGCCGTTTGGCTCCAATACATTTATGCTTGGCTTTTATTTTCTCTTTTCTACTTGCTGGCGTGGTTGCTGCTATAGGGGCAGTTCGCGCAGTAAAAATTCAACCTGCGGAGAGTCTGCGAGATGTTTAAATATCGCTTTTCTTTATTAGCATTAATTATGGCCAGTACGGCTGTATCAGCCCAACCTTGGGAAGAAAAATTTTTTAATCCGAAAAAATTAGATGGTGATATTGTATTACCCATGCCTTGTGAAGGGAGTATGGTTTTTCGAGTAATTAAAACTAACACCAAAAAACCATTAGAAGATATTAAAGTTACTCTCGGTGGCAATAGCAATGATGAGGATGGTTATGCGCAATATGCTACGCCAAATTATATTTCGGGTAGTTTTGCCAATGAAAAACAAGAACGTTATTTCTTAATGGGAAAATATGAGGTGACAGAAGCTCAGTTTAATGCCGTAATGAAAGGTGAGCAATGTCCTTCAGTAAATATGAAAACCAGTTTACCAGCAATTAATATGAGTTGGTTTGATGCAGTAGAATTTACCCATAAATATAATGAATGGCTACTTAAAAATGCAGCCGATAAACTTCCAACGGAAGATGGAAGTAAAGGTTTTGTCCGTTTGCCAACTAATGCTGAATGGGAATTTGCTTCTCGAGGTGGGGTTGCGGTTGATGAAGCAGCCTTCCGTGAAAATACCTTTCCTATGCCAGATGGTATTGCTCGTTATGCATGGTCATCTAAAAATGCTAATGGTCGTTTGCAAGTTATCGGTTTACTTGAGCCGAATCCACTTGGTTTATTTGATACATTGGGGAATGTTTCTGAAATGGTATTTGACGGTTTTCGTGCTAATAAGCTAAGTCGCTATCATGGTCAAGAGGGGGGCATGATTGCCCGAGGTGGAAGCTATATTAAAGGAGAAAGTGAAGTCAACAATACTTCACGTATTGAGGTTCCTTATTACGATAATAATGGCGCGATGAAGAAAAAAGATATGGGATTCCGTGTAGCAATTACCGCACCTTTATTAACATCAAATAATCGTATTAATCAATTACGTCAAGAATGGTCTGCTTTAGGCTCAGATAGTAAAGAGAGTAATGATCCAAATATTGTAGGTAAACTGGAAAAATTAGCTTCGAACGTTGAAGATGAAAAACTTAAACAAGAAATCACTAAGACCAAAGATGAATTGCGAGCAGCAAACCAGGCACGAGATGAACAGAGAGATGCTGCAATTCGTTCGGCCTTACAATTAGGAGGATTCCTTTGTGCTAATGTTTCTGATTTACAGGCAGAAGTAGAACAGCAAGAAACAGCAGTAAAAGCTTTTGCTGAGGAAATAAAAAATGAACAGGATGCCGATTTAAAACAAATTTATCAGCAAAAAGAATCTGATTTTAAACAACGATTACAAGAAGCTGAAAAGGCTAGAGATTTTGTTGTGCAATATTATGCAGGCACAATTACTAGTACATTTGACACTTATAGCCTTGCTAATGTAAAAGAACAAGTAGAAAGAACAAAATCTATGATGAATGAGAAAAAACTTGCTAATGGACAAGCGACGAATTTGAGCCAGTACCTTGATTTATATTGGAAACACTTAAGCCAATATTATCAGAATGGCAAAATTACCCGAGAACAATGGTTACAGCAATGTAATCAAATTAAACCTCAAACTCACTAATGATAAATAAGGAAAATCTTATGAAATTGAAAAAGACCTTTGGTGTACTAATGTTATCTAGTTCATTAGCCCTTGCTGGCTGTGCTGGTACAGGTAGTAGTTCAAGCAGCTTAGATAGCGGTGATGATGCTAAATTTTTTAGCTCATCAGGCTGGGGTTCTTGTGCTTGGGGAGCTGCAGGAGGTGCTGCATTAGGTGCTTTAACAGGATTATTGACGGGTGGTGATACTGAAAGTACAGTCGCTGGTGCCGCAATTGGTGGAGCAGCAGGCTGTGCAGCTGGTATGAGTGCTAACTACTATTTAGAAAAACAACGTAAAACTTATGTGAAAAAAGAAGATCGTTTGAATGCTTATATTGCTGATGTTCGTCAAAACTCACAGATGGTACAAAAATCCACAGCAAAATTAAATGCTGCGACGGCTAAAAACAATCAATTGATTGCTAAAGTGAATAGTCAATTAAAATCCGGAACAATTCAAAAAGCAGAAGCTAAACAACAATTAGCTCAAGTAGATGCTGATATTAAAGCTGCAAAAGAACGTTTAAGTGTAATGAAATCCAATTTAAATATGCTCAGTGATACAGCTAACGCTGAACGTTCTTCCGGTGCTTCAAGCAAAAGATTGGATCAAGAGATTTCTCAATTAAGAAAACAGGTTTCAACCTATGAACAAGCATTACAAGCACAGGTGAAACAACGCTCTGCAATTCAAGTTGGATAAGGAGTTAGCGTGAAAACGATTAAATTATTCACCGCACTTTCTGCTTGTGCTTTATTAGTTGCTTGTTCTGCGACTCCTGAAGAATGTGATCCCAATGTGGAGCAAAGTATTTGGGGTAAAATGGCATGTGTGAATTCAGGTAGCTATGATACCCGAGTACAGCGCAAAGAAAGCGAGTTATCACAAGAGCAAGCAAAAAATGCTGATTTACAAGCTAAAAACAAGCAAGCTCAAGAAGCAAAAAATAAATCAACCAAGCAACTTAATCAGAAAAAAGCTGCATTGGCTAATTTAAATAAGGAATTGCAAAATGATGCAGCCTTGCTTAAACAAAAAGCTCAAGGTAATAGCGACCTATTAGCAAAAATTCAAGATGTAGAACAACAAATGAAGCAGGTAAACAGCTCTGGAGCATCTGATGAAGCTAAAGCAAAAGAATTGCAAACGTTACAGCGTAAGTTGACAGCTTACAAAAAAGCGCTTGCTGTTAAATAATTGTAAAGGCTGATCTTGAAAAAAGATCAGCCCTTATTATTGGAATAAGAATATTGACAGTTTTTATTCCAATAATACGACTCAAATGTAGAGGGATTTATGCAACGTTTAGCTCGTTTTAAACTAGAAGAAATTAATCAAAATGCAACCGTGCTTTTTGAACATTACGATGAAATACTTAAAATTGTGAGAGCTCATCTTCCACCGAGCACAGCTACTTTATTCGCTAAACCTGAAATCAAATCAGATCGAGTAACTGTAGAATGGTATAGTGAGTTGGAAGGTCAACCTTATCTGATACCTGAAAATGAATCAGGTAAAGCTGCATTACAAAAAATCTCTCCTGTTATCCAACAACGTCTAAATGCTATATCGGCACTTACTCAAGATTTAACCCAAAAAGGTAGCATTAGTGCTGAGCAAAGTACTTGGTTAAATCAATTAGTAGATGGGGCAACTCATGATACCCGTCAAATTTATTTAGTAAATAATGAACCAGTTATTACTGGTTGGGGTATTGGTAAAAAAGTGGAACCACCGGCTCCGCCACCAGTTGTTCCCGTTGCTGCACCTAAACACCGTTGGTGTTATTGGTTATTACCGCTTCTTTTATTGTTACTCGGTTTATTGGCTTGGTGGTGGTTTAATCGTGAACCTGTTGTTCCCCCTAAAGTAGAACCGCCTAAGGTAGAAGAACCGAAAAAAGAAGAAACAAAAATTGAGGAGCCTAAACCAGAACCTCCAAAAGAGGAGCCAAAGGTTGAAGAGCCTAAACCGGAGCCTCCAAAGGAGGAACCAAAGGTTGAGGAGCCTAAACCAGAGCCTGTTCAAGAGCCTATTAAGGAAGAGCCGAAAGTAGAACCTCCTGTTGTTGAACCACCGAAGGAAGAGCCTAAACAACCACCTCAAAAAGTGTGTAAGCCGAAATACAAACCAGGTGAAACACCACAAATGGTGATGGTCTTTGATAATTCTGGATCAATGTTTTTTACTATGCAGGAAAGCTCACAAACGATTGATGCCTTCATTCAACGTGCAGAGACATATGGTGCTAGCGATGAAGAAATTCAATATATGCAGCGCTTACCAAATCGCTTATCTACAGCGAAAAAAGCTTCTACCAACATTATTAATAGTATTGGTAAAAATGTAGATATCGGCTTAGTTTCATTAAGAACTTGTCCAGCTGCAACCAATCATGGTTTCTACTCACCAGGTAAACGTAATGCGCTTAAAGCTAAAATTCAAGCAATGACACCTGCAGAAGGTGACAGCAGCGGTACTCCACTATACAACGGATTACAGGTTGCTAGCTCTATGGTTGATGGGGTAAAACGCGATGCTTTCATTTTGATTTTAAGTGATGGAAAAGATAACTGTAATACACCAGACATTTGTGGCCTAGCAAATCAAATAGCCAGACAAAAACCGCGTTTAAAAGTGAATGTGGTTGATATTGGGGGGGCTAGAGCTGCCAACTGTGTAGCTAGCGCTACTGGCGGAAAAGTATTTACCGCAAATAATCAGAAACAAGTGGTGAGTATGGTGAATCAAGCTATTAAACCTATGACTAAAACTGATGAGTGTGAATAAGGAACGCTTATGCAACGTCTAGCTCGTTTTAAATTGCAAGAAATTAATCAAAATGTGACCGCACTTTTTGTCCATTATGATGAAATAATTAAAATCTTGCGTAGCCATTTGCCACCAAGTACCGCCACTTTATTTGCAAAACCAGAAATAAAAGCCGATCAGGTTACTGTGGAATGGTATAGCGAGCTAGAAGGTCAGCCAGTCTTGATTACTCAAGAAATGCAAGAAGATAAGCAATTTAAACCAACAATTTCACTGATTCAACAGCGCCTAAATGCGATTATGACATTGAATCGGGAGCTGACGACTAAAGGCGTACTAACACCTGAACAAGGTGCTTGGTTAGTTCAATTGGTGGAAGGGGCTGCTCATGATACTCGACAAATCTATTTAGTAAATAATGAACCAGTTATCACTGGTTGGGGAATTGGCAAAAAAGTAGAACCACCGGCTCCGCCACCAGTTGTTCCCCTTACTGCACCAAAACACCGTTGGTGCTATTGGCTTTTACCGCTTCTTTTATTACTACTAGGGTTATTGGCTTGGTGGTGGCTTAACCGTGAACCGGTTGTACCGCCTAAAGTAGAACCACCTAAGGTCGAAGAACCGAAGAAAGAAGAGCCTAAAGTGGAAGAACCAAAACCGGAGCCAGTTCAAGAACCACCAAAAGAAGAACCGAAAGTAGAAGAGCCCAAGCCAGAACCGAAAAAAAACTGTCGAGTAGTAGAAAAGCCAACTGATGCACCACAGATGGCAATCATTTTTAATAATGCTTCAGGAATGCGCTATACCTTATTAGAAAGCGCCAAAAAAGTAGCGATTTTTGACGAAAAATTAAGAAATCCAGCAAAATATGGAATCACGCAACAAGATATCTATTACATGGAGCGCAAACCAAATCGATCCGTAGCATCCAAAAAATCGGTAGCTGAATTAATTAACAATATTCCAACGGCAGTGGATATTGGTTTAGTCGAACTAAAAAGTTGTTTATCTACTTCGAAAAAAGCATCTTATGCTACCAATCATGGCATATTTACTGCGGCACAACGCGGTACATTAAAAGCTAAACTAAACAAAATGCAGGTTCGCGATCATCGGGTTCCGGGCACACCGATCTATGAAGGATTACAAAAAGCTTTAAACATGGTCGATGGAAAAGAACGTGAAGCATTAATTGTGTTAATCACCGAAGGTAATGGCGATTGTACGAATCGCAGCGCCTGTGAGCTCATTAAAAAAGAAGCGAAAGAAAGACCCAAATTAAAAATTAATATCGTCAATATAAATTCGCCTTGGAATAATACGGATTGCCTAGCTAAGACAACCGGTGGTGAAATTCTAAACGGTGATATGACGAATCAAGTTAAATTAACTGAAGCGATTAAGAAATCAATGGAACCAGTACAGCAAGAAATCTGTGATGAATAATGGAAAGGGCGTTTAGCGCCCTTTTTTCAATATCAGAATCCATTTAATTGGAATTTTTTCAATGTCCACTTAACGCATAAATTTTATTATTGTTTTTATCTGGACTAAATTTTTCAAAAAAACAACCGCACTTTATCGTGCGGTTACGTTATTTTATAAGCATTTAGCTGGTTTTGGCAGACCCGCCAATTTGGTTGCTTGTTTAGCTGGTCCGTCAGGGAAGAGTCGTTGCAAATAGCGGCTATTACCTTTGTCTGCACCTAATTTTTCTGACATTGCTTTTACCAGCATTCGAATCGCAGGGGAGGTGTTATATTCTTTATAGAAATCACGCACAAAATAAATTACTTCCCAGTGAGCTTCGGTCAGTTCTACATCTTCTAGCTGAGCAATGTGTTTTGCTACATTCTCATTCCAATCAGCAATATTAAGTAAATAGCCAAAGGCATCGGTTTCGATTTGTTTTCCTTGTACGGTAATCATATTAATTTACTTCTTTAAAGCTGATCATTTCGTTATCGGAGTAGTCAGACGTATCTTCATCATCAAATTTCATTGGTTCGATACGTTCTTCATCAAATGCGGTATCACCTTCAATGCCATCAAGTGATTGACCATGTTTAATGCCTTTGAAATCGAAAAGTTTCGGGTCACATAAGTGTGACAACGTAATATTTTGCATCGCACTAAACATGGTTTCTAAGCGACCTGGATATTGACGGTCCCAAGTATTCAGCATTTCTTTCACTACTTGACGTTGTAAATTAGGCTGAGAACCACATAAATTACAAGGGATAATTGGGAATTCTTTGGCTACGGCATATTTTTCAATATCTTTTTCTTTACAATAAGCCAATGGACGAATCACGATTTGCTTGCCGTCATCTGAAATTAATTTTGGTGGCATAGATTTTAGTTTCCCACCGTAGAACATATTCAGAAACAGGGTAGCCAACATATCATCACGATGGTGTCCAAGTGCAATTTTTGTTGCGCCAAGTTCGGTTGCCGTACGGTATAAAATACCACGGCGTAGGCGAGAGCAGAGAGAGCACGTTGTTTTGCCTTCTGGAATTTTCTCTTTCACGATGCCATAAGTATTTTCTTCAACGATTTTATAATCCACACCAATACTTTTCAGATATTCCGGCAAAACATGCTCCGGAAAACCTGGCTGTTTTTGGTCTAAATTGACGGCTACAATATCAAATTTAATCGGTGCGCTTTGTTGTAAATTCAACAAAATATCAAGAAGTGTATAGCTGTCTTTACCACCAGAAAGACAAACCATCACTTTATCACCATCTTCAATCATGCCAAAATCAGCAATTGCATTACCTACATTACGACGAAGGCGTTTTTGCAATTTATTGAAATTATAAGTCTGTTTTTTATCTTGGTTTTGTTCTGTCATATCAATTACTTTAGCTAATAAAGAAAGCCCTGAATTAACTTCAGAGCTTATTAAAATCAGTAGAGCCACTTGTTTTACTCGTAATGGAAAAATGAAATTGGATTTTAGGGTAATCTTGTATAACAATGGCTCTAAAAAATTTTAGGATTGAACCCGTCCGTGTATTATATCACATAAGCTAGAAGTGCCAATTGTTGGTTGATTAGATTATTTTGATATAGTCCATATCAATGTAGTTTAGTTATAGTGAATATTTAACTTTGTGAAGTATATCAAAAATTATTTCTCTATTTAGCTGTATCATTAAAAAATTTAAAGTATAAGGAGAAAGATTATGGGATTCTTTTCACGTTTATTTAAAGTAGCAGTAAAAGAAATTAAAGCAGCAAATACTTCAAAAGTAAAACAATCAAAATATGGAAAAATACTTAGTATAGAGGAAGAGCAACTAGAAAGGTTAATCCAGCAATATGAATCAGAAAGTGATTTAATTTATAAGAAACTTAAAGGTCCTTCAGGTAAAACCTATATGGTGGATGTTAGAGTTGAGACGCCAGATCAAAAGGTGTATATCGACAGGCAAGCCATGGAAGACTGTGATACATTTGAATTACCTGATTGGTATGAACGCAAAACAAGCATTAAGACAAAAGCATTAATTTTAATGTATTACACACCTGAAAGTGGCACCACTGAATATAGGGCTGTTGAAGTTCGTTGTTTTGATCTTGAGCAAAATTACTTTTATGGTTTTTGCTTTCTTAGAGAAATGTACTTAACTTTTCGCTTTGACCGAGTTTCAGAGGTCGTAGATTTAAATAATAGAAATCAATCCATTAGTGATTTAAAACAATTTTTAATGAAGACTAAGCAGAAGTAGTTTTTAGCTTATAAATTGGCGTAATTTTAGCGTAATAAATGTATAAACATGTAACAATGGGTAGCTCAAGGATATGAAAATAGTTTAAAACATTTCACTAAAATATTTATAAATAATTGATTTATTTATGAATATCAAAAATAAAAATCCCCGTCCAATGAACGAGGATCATAATATGGTGCCTAGGGTCGGACTCGAACCGACACGGTTATTCACCGGCGGATTTTGAATCCGCTGCGTCTACCAATTTCGCCACCCAGGCATTTGGGTTGTTCTGAATTATACGGTTATCTTACTTCGTTGCAAGTAAAATTTCATTAAAAACGTGTGGTTGTTTTAAATTTCATCAACTTCTATTCAAAGATAAAAGGGAAGTTTAAAATAATTTGATACGTTGTCACAAATAATAGGTAAAATAAAAGCTTAGTATTTCTACTAAGCTTTATAATTATCTAATTAAGCGGTTTGACCAGCAAGGTTACCTAAATCTTTATCGATTAAGAATAAGCCTTTGCCATCTTCGCCAAGAAGATTTAATTTGTCTAAAATACCGCTGAATAATTTCTCTTCTTCGTGTTGTTCTGCAACATACCATTGTAAGAAATTGAATGCAGAGTAGTCTTTTTCTTCAAAAGTTTTACCCACTAATTCATTGATTTTACTTGTGATCAATTTTTCGTGTTTGTAAGTTAATTCAATGATTTCTTTTAATGATTTGTACTCATGCGAAGGTGCTTCAATTGCAGTGATTACCGCTAATGCACCAGTTTCATTTAAATACGTGAATAATTTACGCATGTGTTGCATTTCTTCTGCAGCGTGAGCTGATAAGAATTTAGCTGCACCTTCAAAACCGTTTTGTTCGCACCATGCGCTCATTTGTAAGTAAAGGTTTGAAGAGTAGAACTCAAGGTTCATTTGATCATTTAATAATTTGATTACGTTTGTTGATAACATTTTGTATTCTCCTTCTAAAATTATAATGTTGCTAAATCACGATCGATAAAGTAAAGCGAACGACCATCTTCACCCAGCAAGTTAAATTTATCAATAATGCTATTGAATAATTTTTCTTCTTCGTGTTGTTCTGCAACGTACCATTGTAAGAAGTTAAAAGTAGAATAGTCTTTGTTTGCAAAAGTTACTTCAACTAATTCATTAATTTTAGAAGTAACGAGTTTTTCATGTTCAAGTGTGGTTTCAAATACTTCTCTAAGTGATTTGTAGTCATTCTTAGGTGCATCAATTTTACCTAAAAGTGGCATACCACTTGTTTCACTCACATATTTGAATAATTTTTGCATGTGTTCTAATTCTTCATCAGCATGACGAAGTAAAAATGCTGCAGCACCTTCGTAACCGTGCTTGCTACACCAAGAACTCATTTGTAAATAAACATTAGAAGAGTAGAACTCTAAATTGATTTGTTCATTTAACTTATCTGCGATTGCTTTATTAAGCATAAACAACTCCTTTCCTTATTAAGTAGAGATTAAAAATAAAAACAAGACTGCTTAACTTGTCATCGGTGTGCATTCTAATCTCACAAATGAGAATAGTCAAGCATTTTTTTTAATTTTTTTTCATAAGCCACTAATAATAAAGAAAAAATCAATATTAATTATTCTCATTTATGCAATATATGTAAAATAAATTCTCATTATCAGATCAAGAATGATGAAATCTGGTGAATTTGATGTACGCAATTGTATTCAGAATTTACGTAGCGTTATCTCAAAATTTCATTCTAATTTAATTATTCCATCTCAAAGACATTCATTTATTTCTTCTATATCCATAAGCCAAAACTCATCTTATTTTGAGTAATACATGAAATAGGATAGTCACTCATATTGATTTGTGACATGTTTATATATCTAATTTAACATAATATACATTATGCGAAATAAATTACAAGGTTAGTGAAAGCTACGTATTAATAAGATCACAGAGTTATGCACAGGTCACGAATACCACTCAAGCGATGCAAAATCTAGCCTCACAACACTTTGCAATAAGATGAAATAATGATT
>OGGM01000509.1_pt1 | contig 27128 bp, 20 predicted proteins | sample 1571251 | NCBI WGS metagenome assembly OGGM01 (sample SAMEA2582076, study PRJEB24529) | metagenome | biome: Human gut stool | place: China | collected 2011 | reverse complement strand
CGACGACCGCCGCCAGTGGCGGAAACAGGGAGGAGCTGTTGGGGCCGCGGCCAGCGAGATGCGAGCGGCAGCGCAGCAGACGCTGGGAGCCGCAACCCGGGCAGTGGCGCGAAAGCGCCTGAGAGGGCTGCACCACCAAACACCACAGCGGCGTCGTGATGAGCCGATTTCAATACCCGCGCCCCGCCGGGCGGCATGATTTTTCTGCATACCTTGCAGAAAAAGAGGCCAAGACCCATTCTATCAGGTCTTGGCCTCTTTCCTGTTTCCTTTATAGGCCGAACAAATCGGCGTGTGTGCCGGTGCTTACTAAGTACAGCTCTGTGTCGGTCTGCCGACAAATCAGCAGCCAATCTGGCTGTATATGGCATTCACGGCAGCCGGTATAGTTGCCTGTTAAACTGTGGTCTCTGTTCTTCGGGGGCAGCATGTCCGGCACGCGCAGCACATCAACGACCGCCTGCAGCAGATCCATGTTATAATGCCGCTTGATGCAGGTTTTATAATCTTTCTTAAACTGCGTGGAAGTGTTCAGCTTTAACACGGTTTAGCCCTCCGCCGCCAGTTGAGCGAAGAGATCCGCGGTAGAACCCTCAAAATGTTCTCCCTTGCCTGTTTCAATCATATTTTCGACTTCCTCAATCGCGGCCAGAGTCTTCGCATTGGGCGTTTCCACATCATCGGGGAGCGCAGCCCCCTGCAAATAAGAGACAACAAAAATCAGCTTGCTCTCCGGAATCTGGTCTATCAGAGTCTTGGCATATTCTCTTGTACTCATAACACACCCATCCTTTCGTGTAAAGTTTCAGGCTTATAAGTATTATAGCACTTTTTTTCTTTATTGAACAGTCCTGCATACCTTTTCCCAAAAAGCAAAAGTCCCACGACACACGCCGCTTTTCAGCGGTATATCGTAGGACTTTTTGGAGCTGGTGACAGGAGTTGAACCTGCAACCGACTGATTACAAATCAGTTGCGCTGCCATTGCGCCACACCAGCGGGTATCGTTTGCACAGGGTACTTTAGTAGAATACCAGAAACCTCCTCGCTTGTCAATATCTTTGTCTGCCCCCGGCCCCGCTGTACGGCCCATGCAGCGCTCTGTTTCAGGGCGTTTCGAGACATCCGCGAGGCGATTCATGCACAAAACACGGCGATTCACGCAGATCCGGCCACATTATGGCCGGAATGTGGTAGTCTAAATTAGACTCAACATTTATGCTTCTTTCACAAGCTCCTGCCGCTTCATTGGGAGCTTCTGTGCAAAACCCACACTTTTCAGAGGAGGTTTCTATGATTTCTTACCGCAAGCTCGCAATGCGCGTTCTGGGGCATCCGCTGCGGGTGCCGACAAACACCCCCCGGCCCGCGTCCCACCGGGTGACGGCGCTGGCGCTGACAGCCGCAATGGTGGCCGGCATGGCCGCACCGGCGTATGCGGGTACCTATTACATAGGCGATGGTGACATCACCATCACCAAAGACGAAAAGGGCGACGTCTATGTCAAGCACGCCGACAACAAAGATAAAAGCAATGGTGATGTAGACAACGGCGACATCATCATCAAGGGCGGCAAGCGCTCAGAGGATACCACCGCCCCCGGCGGCAGCTCTTCTGAGGGCGGCACCTCCGCAACCTCTGCCGCCAAATCCGCGTCGGCCACGCTCAAAGTAGAAGACAGAGAAAACGAAGATAAAGACATGGTCTACCCCGGCGACACCAAGGGCAGCGACTCTTCTGAGGGCGGCAGCGAGGAAAAGGAGAACCAGTCCACGGAAAAGAACCAGACCGGCGACACCACCGGCGGCGAGGAAAACCATACCCAGTCCGGCGGCACCACCACCGGCGGCGAGAAAAACGACCCCAAGCCCGGCGGCACTCCCACCCCTGCCGAAGGTACGGAAAGCACAGAGAGCAACCGCTCTGCGCCCGAAAGCCAGTTCACGTACACCAGCGCCAATAACGACGAAGGGACCTCGAACGAATCGACCACGGCCCTGAAAACTGCGGCGGATAACTTCAAGGCCGCGGCCCAAAACGTCATCCGCATCATCAACAAGCTCGTGAACAATGAAAGCACCGGAAAAGATAACACCCTCAACGTGACGCTGGACAATGTCAACATCACGGCTAAAAACGACGCTGCCCTCAGCGTCGAGGGCGAGGGCGACACGACGATCACGCTCAGAGGCAGCAATACCCTTACCAACGACCTCCTCCATGCCGGCCTCGAGCACAACGAAAAGAGCGAGGATGGCAGCTACACCGGCAAACTGACCATCACATCCGAAAAAGATGCCGATGGCAACGACACCGGCAGCCTGACTGCCACAGGCGGCAATGGCGCTGCTGGCATCGGCTCGAGCGACGGCAATGGTGCCGGCACCATTGAGATAACAGGCGGCAACATCACCGCCAACGGCGGCAACAATGCTGCCGGCATCGGCAGCGGTTACAACAGTAACGGCAATACTACCATCAACATTGAGGGCGGCACCATCGTAAAAGCCCAGGGCGGCTCCGGTCGTGGCAGCTCCGGTGGTGCCGGCATCGGCAGCGGTGACATCGGCAGCGGTTACACTGGCAGCAGCACTACCAATATCACCATCTCCGGCGGCACCATCAAGGAAGCCGTGGGTGGCAACACCGGCGACGGCATCGGCGGCGGCGGCAGCAGCAATAATACTACCGTCACGATCAATGGCGGACGCATCGAAAAAGCGCAGGGCGGCCAAGGCTATTCCATCTTCGACGGCGGCGACGGCATCCACAGCGACGGCGACCTCACCATCTCCGGCAATGCCACCATTGGCAGCGCCATCGGCGGCAGCGGCGGCAGCGGCGTCGGAGTCAGTGGCGCCGGCAGCGGCATCTACAGCAAAGGCGACCTCTCCATCGAGGGCGGCACCATCGGAACCGCGCAGGGCGGCAGCGGCAAGAGCGGCGGCGACGGCATCGGCAGTTACGGCGCCCTCACCATCTCCGGCAGCGCCAAAATCGAAACCGCGCAGGGCGGCGATTCTACCAATGGCACCGGTGGCAGCGGCATTTCCAGCGGCGGCATCCTCACCATCGAGGGCAGCGCCAACATCGGAACCGCGCAGGGCGGCGCTTCTACCAATGGCACCGGCGGCGACGGCATCCACAGCGGCAGCGTTGTGAAGATTTCGGGCGATACCATCACGAAGGCCACCGGCGGCAACGCCACCGGCGAGAACAGCACCGGCGGCAGCGGCATCGGCGGCAGCTTTGTGAATGTTGAGGGCGGCACCATCAACACCACCGGCGGCAGCGGCAAGAGCGGCGGCGCGGGCGTGTCCACTGAAAGCGGCATCGTCTCCATCGGCAATTCCGACACCCCGCTGGACCTCACCGCAACCGCACCCGACGCCGACAATGCCATCCGAGGCCGCGACGGCAAGAAGCTGGACGAGATCATCCATCTCGAGGAAAACGGCAAGCGGGGCCTCGTGAAGCTCGTAGAGAACGGCGTAACGCGGCTCTTCCACAACGGTGTCTACACGAAGAGCATCTATCCCGCCGGCAGCGAGACCCACCCCCTCGGCGATTGGCGCATCACCAAAGCACCTACCTGCACCGAGCCGGGCGAGAGACGGCACAGCTGCAAGGTCAAAGACTGTGTCGTCACTGAGACGGAGGAGCTGCCCGCCCTCGGCCATCAGTGGAGCGGCTGGATGCCTGTCCAAGGCGACAGCAGCCGCGAGTACCGCATCTGCGCGGTCTGCAATGAGGTGGAGTACCGCGATGTCTCCCACAACAGCGGCATCAGCGACAGCACCATCTCCACCGGCCTGCGTGTCCTCGACCCGGCTCAGGCCGACATCCTCCAGAACGCCCAGCTGGTCCGGCTGAACCAGATCAGCGATGTTCTCTACATCGATGTCTCCCATGAGACGGCGTCCCTGCAGGGCGTCCTTTCCGATTTGACCGGCCTCCGCTCTGAGCGCATCGGGACCATTGTCTTCTCCACCGAACGCTGCACTTCCACCCTCTCCCTCTCCGATGTTGCAGCCCTCGGTGCGGGCGATACGCCTTTCACCCTCCGCCACAGCGGCTCCACCGCCAGCTTCACCGTGGGCGGCGCAGACCACAGCGCACTGCTGAGGTAAACAGATTGCCATCCTCCATTCCTTCCACATAACGACCAAGGCCCCCGCAGTTCTGTTCCGGACTGCGGGGGCCTTGGCGTTTTATTCTGATAAAATCTTACTTCAGCTCCCGCTGTACGGCAGCAAAGTCCTCGAGGGTCAGGGCCTCGGGGCGGATGCGGGCGTCGAAGCCCGCCGCCTCGATGGCCGCGATGACCTTATCCTTCGGCAGTCCGAGGCCGCTGGCGATGGCGTTGGCGGCGGTCTTGCGGCGCTGGCCGAAAGCGGCACGGATGAGGGCGAAGTAGCCGTCCTCGTCCTCCACCTGTACGGCGGGAGTAGGGCGGATGTCCATCCGCACCACAGCGCTGGTGACCTTCGGGGCCGGGTAAAAGCTGCCCGGCGCGGCGGTGAACATCAGCTTTGAGGTGGCGTAGTAGCTCACGGCGCAGCTGATGGCGCTGGACGCCCGGGTGCCGGGGGCGGCGGCCAGACGATCGGCGGCCTCCTTCTGCACCATGACGGTGAGGTTCCGGATGGGCAGGCGGTCGCCCAGCAGCTTCATGACGATGGGGCTGGTGATGTAGTAGGGCAGGTTGGCGCAGACAGCCACCGGCATCCCGGGGAACTCCTCCTCGATGAGGGCGCGGAGGTCTGCTTTCAGAACATCCTGCAATACCAGCTTGAAGTTCTCCACGCCCGCCATGGTCTCGGCCAGCAGGGGCGGCAGGCGCTCGTCCACCTCGATAGACACCACCTTGGCGGCGCGCTGGGCCAGCTCTTTGGTCAGCACGCCGATGCCGGGGCCGATCTCCAGCACGCCCCAGCTCTTATCGACGCCGCTGGCGTCCACGATCTTGGGCGGCAGGCCGGGATTGATGATGAAGTTCTGTCCAAAGCCCTTGGAGAGCGCGAAATCGTATTTTTCGCACAGGGTGCGGATAACGGAGAGGTCGGTCAGCTCCGGCATAGTGGTTTTCCTTTCTGTTTCTTGCTAAAACAGCAAAACCTCTCCGTCACGCCTTCGGCGTGCCACCTCCCCTATCGAGGGGAGGCCTTGGCATTCCGCAAAGCTTACTCTCTTCGCCAGAGGCTCCCCTCGGTAGGGGAGCTGTCTGCGAAGCAGACTGAGAGGTTGAGCTATTTACACGACTAAAGTTATTTTCAAAAAGTGTTTACTGCGTGCTGGAAGCCTCCTGCTCCCCTTCCGCACCGGCCTCGCTGGAAGCGGTGCTCTCGGCTGCGGCCTCCGAAGAGGCTGCGGCGGAGTCGGCGGCGATGTCAGCGTCGTTCACGCCGCCCACGGTGGTGACGCCGGTGAGCTGCTGTGCGCAGCTGACGGCGCGCTGTATCTGCGGGTCCGTGTCGAGGGTGTAGTCATAGTAGCTGGCCTGCTCGTCGGCAGTCAGCGGGCGCTCCACGTCCACGGTCAGACCGGTGCCGTCGAAGCAGGAGCCGTCGCCGCAGATGAGCTTTGCCACCGTGACCACGACGGCACTGCCGTCCGAGAGGCGCTGGGGGCTGCTCTGGATGGTGCCTTTGCCCATCGTGGTGCTGCCCACGAGGCGGGTGCCGCACAGGGTGCGCAGGCTGGACGCAAAGAGTTCTGCCGCGCTGGCGGTGTTCTCGTTCACGAGGCAGACGGTGGGCTGGCTGATGACCGAGTCGCCGGTGCTGCTGCCCAGCAGGGTGCGGTTGCCTGCCTTATCCTCCGCGTAGGCCAGCACGCCTTCCGGCGCGACGAGTTTGATGCAGCTGATGGCGTCGTCAAGGATGCCGCCGCCGTTGTCGCGCAGGTCGAAGATGAAGCTCTGGGCGCCGCTGGCGGTCAGGCTGCGGAGCGCAAAGTCCAGCTCACTGGGGGTGGAGTTGTCGAACTGCCAGATTTTGATGTAGCCCACATTGCCCTGCACCAGCGCAGAATCGACGCTGTTGGCCGTAAAGCCGGAGTGGGTCAGGTCGGCGGTGTGCTGGGCGTTCTCGCTGTCCAGCCAGCTTACATTGACGCTCGTGCCGCTCTCGCCCCGGAGTTTGTTCTGGACAGCCTCCACGCTGCCCAGACTTTTGATGTCTGCGCCGTCGATGGTGGTGATGTAATCGCCCCGCTGGAGGCCGGCCTCCTTGGCAGGAGACTCGTCATACACTTTGATGACCTTGGCGTAGCCGGACTGGTCGATGGCCAGCTCCACGCCGATGCCCATCAGCTTGCCGCTCTGGGCGTTGAGCAGGTCGGTATAGGCCGAGGCGGTGTAGTAGCGGGCGTACTTGTCGCCGGTACCCAGCAGATAACCGGCAGTCAGACGGTCGTACAGCATGGTCTCGTCGATGTCGTAGTAGTCGTTGGCGCGCACATAGCGGTCTACCTCGGCCACCTTGTTGTACATGCTCTCCTTTTCCTTCACGCTGGTGACGGTGTGGTCAAACAGCCGCATCGCCATCAGCATCGTGATGGAAAAAGTGACCGTCATTGCCAGAATGACGATGGTCACGGTCATCCCTACGGAAATTTTGCGGTTCATTCAATGTCCTCCCCCAGTTCAGACCAAAAACATCAGGATGACACTGCCCAGTACCGACAGCAGGAACACTCCTGCCAGAATCAGACAGCCCACCCGAAGGATACGCTTGCGTTTTTGCTCGTTCATTTCGCCTTGTGGCCTCCTTTGACCCCTCGACTTCAATTACAGTTGTATTATCTTATCGGAATATAACCGCGGGGATTGACCGCATTGGCCTTGGAGCCGCCCTTCCACACCTCGAGATGGAGGTGGTTGCCGGTAGAGTTGCCGGTGGAGCCCACATAGCCGATGAGGTCGCCCTGATTGACATACCTGCCCGCCGACGTTGCCACCGAGCGCATATGGCCGTAGAGGGTGGAGTAGGCGTTGCCGTCTGTCATTTTGCCGTGATAGATGATGACATAGTTGCCATAGCCGCCGCCGGACCAGCCGGCCACCTGCACATAGCCGCTGGCGGCTGCGTAGATGGGGGTGCCTGCGGGGGCGGCAAAGTCGATGCCGGCGTGGAGCTTGTTGACGCCGGAGACCGGGTTCTTGCGCCAGCCGTACTCGCTGGAGATGCGGGTATAGCTCTTGAGCGGGCAGATAAAGCCGCTGAAGCTCAGCTGGGGCTTGCTGGCCGCTGCCGCTGCGATGAGCTTCTGGATCTCCTTCTTGACGGCCTCGTAGTTCATCTCGTCCGACTCGATGGCCGCCTGGGCGTTCTTCTGGGCCTGCTGGGCCTCAGCGGCGCTCAGACGGGCCTCCTTGACGCTGTTGTTGAGCTCGCTCTGCTTGGACTGCATCTGCTTGTTCTGGGCGTCCAGCTCAGACTTTTTGTTCTGCAGCTGGGTGCGCTCCTCCACGAGCTGGGTTCGGTCGGCCACAAGGGCTTCCTTCGCAGCCTTCATGTTGTCGAGTATCTCGGTGTCCTTCACCGAGATGTCCTGCATGACCTCATTGAAGGTCAGAAGCTCGTACAGATCGTTCACGGACCGGAGCATGGCGACGCTGCCGCCGTCCCGCAGCTCCTGCATGGCGGCCATGTGGCTCTTGAAATCGTCCCACTGGTCGGCGATCTCCTGCTCTTTCCGGGCGATCTCGTTCTGCTTGGCGGTGATCTCCTGCTCTTTGACGCCGATGCTGTTCTGCACCTCGGAGATCTGGCTCTTGAGGACGCCGATCTGGCTCTGGAGCACCGAGACTTTTTCCTTCAGCTCAGACTCGAGGGCCTTGGCAGCAGCTTCCTTCTTTTTGGCGTCGTTCAGCTCCGTCTTATGCTGCTTGATGGACGCAGAGATCTTGTCCAGCTTGTTCTGCAGCGAGCTCATGCTGGTGGCCGCACTGGCCGGGTAGACCGTCACGCTCAGCACGAGGCAGGCGGCGGCCAGAAAGGCACAGGCGGCGCGCATCATGGCCGAATGGCCCGACGGCTTTGCGTGGCGGGGCGGATGGTGCAGGACAAAGCCTGCGGAATGCTTGTCGTGATACACAGTAGGCCCTCCTTACACGTTCAGGTGCTTTCGGATGGAGAACATACTGCCCAGACCGCCCACCAGAGCGCCGCCCGCGAGGCTGTAGATCAGGATGGTGGGCCAGACATTCTCCAGCGGCACCAGAGCCGTACCCATGAGCATCTGCCACAGGCCGCCCAGCGTGGGCGACAGCTGAACGATGTAGGCATAGCCGCCGATGGTGGCAGCTGCCGTCAGGATGCCGGAGAGCAGGCCCATCGTCAGGCCCTCGATGACGAAAGGCAGGGTGACGAGGGCGTTGGTAGCGCCGACATACTTCATGATCTCGATTTCACGGCGGCGGGCAAAGACGCTCAGCCGGATGGTGGTGCCCACCGTGATGATGCTGACAGCCATCAGCACCAGCACCAGACCGCGCCCGACCTTGGTGACAGCCTGCTGGACCTTCACAAAGGTCTTGGTCATCTCGATGGGAGCCGTGACGCTGTAGACGCCGCTGATGTTCTCGAACTGCTTGCTGATGGTCTCCATCTGGCTCAGATCAGACAGGGAGACGCGGTAATTAGCCTTAAAGGGGTTGTCGTTCTCGAACTCGTTCAGCAGGGCGGCATAGTCAGACATATAGCCCTTGTACTGGTTGAGGACGTCTTCTTTGGACATATACTGCACCCGGCTCACACCTGCGGCGCCGCTGAGGGCATTGCCCACAGACTGGATGGTGGCGTCATCGGCCTCGGGGTCCACATAGACCACCATCTCGTTCTGGCTGCCCAGATAGCTCACCATGCTGTCCACATTGACTTCAATGAGGCTGGCGAAGGCGTTCAGGGTCATGCAGACGCTGAGGGAGGCGATGCAGGCGATGGTCATGGCCCAGTGCTTGCCGAGGTTGAGCACGCCGCGCCGGGTGAGGAACCCAAACGTAGAGATTTTCATACGTGTACCTCCTCGCCGAAGCTGGCCGGAACATCGGAGATGATGCGGCCCTGCTTCAGGGTGATGGTGCGGCGGTTGAAGCGGCGCACCAGTTCATGCTCGTGGGTGACGACAAGCACCGTGATGCCCATCTCGCTGACACGTTCCAGCAGTTCCATCATCTCAAGGCTCATCTCGGGGTCGATGTTGCCGGTGGGCTCGTCCGCGATGACGAGGCGGGGGCTGTGGGCCAGAGCGCGGGCCACGGCCACGCGCTGCTGCTCACCGCCGGAGAGGAACTCGGGGTAGACCTTTGCCTTATCTTCCAGATGCACCAGCTCCAGCATGTAGTTGACGCGCTCTTTGATGTCTTTTCTGCCGATATTGGTGACATGCATGGCAAACGCCACATTCTCGTAGACCGTCATGGTGGGGATGAGGCGGAAATCCTGAAAGATGATGCCCATCTGGCGGCGGAGGAAAGGCACTTTGCCCCGGCGCAGCCGGGCGACGTCCTTGCCGTCCACCATGACGCGGCCCTCGGTGGGCAGCTCTTCGCGGAGGATGAGCTTGAGCAGAGTGGACTTACCGGCGCCGGAGTGGCCCACCAGAAAGACGAACTCGCCGTCGTCCACATGGAAGTCGATGTCCTCCAGAGCGGGAGTATCACTCCGTCTGTATAACTTGGTGACATGTTCAAAATCTATCATGAGTATCTTGCTCCTGAAAAATTTATTTGGCACAGAAGTTCCAAGCCATTACAAAAGAAACCGGCCAGCATCGGGGTCGAGCGGCCGGTTTCGGCGTCCGCAGCCGGAGCGGCTGAGACGAAATATCAATATTTGGCCGGGTTGTTGGACAGGTACTTCTTGACCATGAGCGCTACCTTGAACACGATAGCGTCGTCGAACTCACGCAGATCCAGACCGGTCAGCTTTTTGATCTTTTCCAGACGATACACCAGCGTGTTGCGGTGGACGAACAGGCCGCGGCTGGTCTCGGAGACGTTCAGGTTGTTCTCGAAGAAGCGCTGGATGGTGAACAGAGTCTCCTGGTCCAGGCTCTCGATGCTGCCCTGCTTGAACACCTCGCGCAGGAACATCTCGCAGACCGTGGTGGGCAGCTGGTAGATAAGACGTGCGATGCCCAGATTGTCGTAGCGGATGATCTGCTTCTCGGTGTCGAACACCTTGCTGACCTCCATGGCGATCTGTGCTTCCTTAAAGGAAGTAGCCAGGTCCTTCACGTTGGCGATGGGGGTGCCGATGCCCACGACAGCCTTGATGTAATGCTCGCCGGACAGGGTGTCCACGATGCTGGCGGCCAGCTTCTCCATATCGGTGCGGTCGATGCCCTTGCGGATCTCCTTGACCAGAACGGTATCCGTCTCGCTGATGTTGAAGACGAAGTCCTTCTGCTTGTCGGGGAACAGGCTGCTCACCACGTCGTAAGCGGAGATGTCGCCGCCGCTGGTGACGCGGACGATGAACACCACGCGGGAGACGTCGGTGGCAAAGTGGAGCTCACGGGCCTTGGCGTAGATGTCGCCGGGCAGGATGTTGTCCAGCACCACGTTCTTGATAAAGTTGGCCTTGTCGAACTTCTCGTCGTGATACTGCTTGATGCTCTGCAGGCTGATGGACAGCACAGCGGCAAACTGGCCCGCAGTCTCGTCCGCACCTTCCACAAAAACGGCATAATCGTTATGCTTTGCGCTGGAGAACTGCTGGTAGGTGTAGCCATCCCGCACGAAGCGGTCACCGGCCGTCAGACGCTCTGCCATGAAGCCCTCGCGCACCTCGCCGATCAGATTCAGCTCCGAGCAGGAGATGACAGCGCCGGTCTCATCCACCACGCCGACCACGCGGTCGATCGCGTCCTTCATCTGGTAGATCACGCTCTGAAATACTCTATTGGCCATAAATGGATACCCCTTTTCCTCTCTTGTGCAAACCGCAGGTGGGCTGGATTGTGATTTTTAACAATTTCGCCGCATTACATTTTATATTTTACACAAAAGAATTTACTTTTGCAACATATTTCACCAAAAAAAATTCTTCTTTCTTGTTGAAATTATCTTTCGGGGCCATTTTCGAGCCAAAAAGGGCCTTTCTGCGTGGTTCTGAGGGCTATTTTACCGGTAAAATGTGATACTTTTTTGAAAACCGGGTGAAAAGCAGTCCTTTACCCCGTGGTAATTTTCGCCACCTCGTCGGCTGTCAGCTCCCGCCACTGGCCCGCAGCAAGGCTCTCGTCCAGCGCAAGCCCCCCGATGGCGTCCCGGTGCAGGGCGTTGACGCCCGCACCGTAGACGCCGAACATCCGCTTGATCTGATGATACACGCCTTGCCTGAGCAGGACGCGGACCGTCAGACCGTCGGGGGTGAGGGCGGACACTTCCGCCGGCGAAAGGGCCGTGCCGTCGGCAAGGGTGACGCCTGCGGCAAAGCCGGCCTTCATCTCTTCCGTCAGCGGGGTGTCGATGACGACGGTGTAGGTCTTGGAGACATGGCGCCTGGGCGCGAGGATGTCGTGGGCAAAGCCGCCGTCGTCCGTCAGCAGGACGAAACCGGTGCTGGTCTTGTCCAGCCGCCCCGCCGGGAACAGCTCCCGCCGGGGATAGGCATCCCCCACCAGATCCACGACCGTCGTGTCCCGCTTGTCGGCGGAGGCGCTGACGACGCCCTCGGGCTTGTTGAGCATAAGGTAGACGAACTGCCGGTAGGCCAGCGCCTTGCCGTCCACAGCCACGGCGTCAGCCTCTTTCAGCTGGGTATCCCCTTTCCTGCAGACCGCGCCGTTGACCGTGACGCGGCCTTTCGCCAGCAGTGCCTTCGCCTCGCTCCGGGTGCATTGGGCCGTCTCGGCTAAATATTTATCGAGTCGCATGAAAACTCCTTCTGTGTGCAGAAAAGAGGCCGTTGCCTGCGGCAACAGCCTCTTTTCCTGTAAAATCACGTTTAGACGCTCAGGTTTGCGTGCTGTTCCACAGCGTCCGGGTTGGCGTCAAAGATGGGCTTGAGGATGTGAGCAATGAACTCCTCCACCTGCTGGGGAGCGCGGCCCACAAAGTTCTCCGGCACAAGGCCCGCCGCGATCTCCTCCTTGGTCAGACCAAAGGCCGGGTCGGCGGCGATGCGGTCCACCATGTCGTTGGGCAGACCCTCTTCCTTGACCTGCTTGCCGGCGGCGATGGCGTGCTGGCGCAGACGCTCGTGGAGCTCCTGACGGTTGCCGCCCTTCTCCACGGCCTGCATCATGATGTTCTCGCTGGCCATGAAGGGCAGCTCGGCCATCAGGCGGCTGCGCACGACCTTCGGGTAGACCACGATGCCGTCGGTGACGTTGAGCATGATATTCAGGATGGCGTCGGCGGCGAGGAAGCCCTCAGCCATGGCAACGCGCTTGTTGGCGCTGTCGTCCAGCGTGCGCTCGAACCACTGCGTGCCGGTGGTGAAGCTGGGGTTGAGCACATCCACCATCAGGTAGCGGCTCAAAGCGCAGATGCGCTCGCAGCGCATGGGGTTGCGCTTGTAAGGCATGGCGGAGGAACCGATCTGGTTCTTCTCAAACGGCTCTTCCATCTCCTTGAAGTTGGCCAGCAGGCGCAGGTCGGTGGCGAACTTCATGCAGCTCTGGCCGATGCCGGCCAGTGCGTTGAGGATGAAGGCATCCACCTTGCGGCTGTAGGTCTGGCCGGACACCGGGATGACGGCCTCACTGTCGAAGCCCATCTCCTCAGCGATGGAAGCATCCACGGCGCGGATCTTGTCGGCATCGCCCTTGAACAGCTCCATAAAGGAAGCCTGGGTGCCGGTGGTACCCTTGACGCCGCGCAGCTGCAGGGTAGCCAGACGGTGATCGATCTCGCTGAGGTCCATCACCAGCTCGTTGGCCCACAAGGTAGCGCGCTTGCCCACGGTGGTGGGCTGGGCGGGCTGGCAGTGGGTGTAGGCCATGCAGGGCATATCCTTGTATTCCTCGGCGAACTTTGCCAGCTTTGCCAGCACGCCGATGAGCTTCTTGCGCACCAGCTCGAGGCCCTGACGCATCACGATGATGTCGGTGTTGTCGCCGACATAGCAGCTGGTGGCACCCAGATGGATGATGCCTGCCGCCTTGGGGCACTGCTGGCCGTAGGCGTAGACATGGCTCATGACGTCGTGGCGCACCAGCTTCTCCCGCTCGATGGCGACTTCATAGTTGATGTCGTCCACATGAGCTTCCAGCTCGGCCACCATCTCGGGGGTGATATTGGTCAGACCCTGCTTCATCTCGGCCCGGGCCAGGGCCACCCACAGGCGGCGCCAAGTGCGGAACTTGTTGTCGTCCGAGAAGATGTACTGCATCTCATCAGAGGCATAACGGGTGGAAAAGGGGCTGATATAACGGTCATGCTGAGACATGAAGATGTCCTCCTTGGGTAAGTTTTACGAAACCTCAACCTCTCAGTCTCGCTCCGCTCGACAGCTCCCCTACCGAGGGGAGCCTCTGGCGAAGAGATAAAGCTTTACGAAATGCCAAAGCCTCCCCTCGTTAGGGGAGGTGGCATTGCGAAGCAATGACGGAGAGGTTTTCTCCTATTTTACCATCAAATCTTGAAATAGTCCACGCCGCCCTCGAAAATAGGCTGGTACTTGTCGCCGGTGACGTTCTTGTACAGGTACTCGCCGCTGCGCTCCGAATGGCCCATCTTGCCGAAGACACGGCCATCCGGGCTGGTGATGCCCTCGATGGCGAGGACGGAGCCGTTGGGGTTGTACTTCATATCCATGCTGGGGCTGCCGTTCTGATCGACGTACTGGGTCGCGATCTGGCCGTTGGCGATGAGGGTGTCCAGCACGCTCTGAGGTGCCACGAAGCGGCCCTCACCGTGGCTGATGGCCACGGTGTGCTGGTCGCCCACGCTGCACTTGGACAGCCAGGGGCTGCCGGTGGAGGCGATGCGGGTACGCACCAGCATACTCTGGTGGCGGCCGATGGTGTTGAAGGTCAGGGTCGGGTCGCAGGCCGTGATGGGGCGGATGTCGCCGTAAGCGGCCAGACCCAGCTTGATGAGGGCCTGGAAGCCGTTGCAGATGCCCAGCATCAGACCATCCCGGTGCTGCAGCAGGTCGCGGACCGCCTCAGTGACCGCAGGGTTGCGGAAGAAGGAGGCGATGAACTTTGCGCTGCCGTCCGGCTCGTCGCCGCCGGAGAAGCCGCCGGGCAGCATGACGATCTGGCTCTCGTTGATGGCCTTGACCAGTGCCTCGCAGCTGGCGGTGACGTCAGCGGGGGTCAGGTTGCGGATGACCAGCACCTCGGGGTCCGCACCGGCGCGGGCAAAGGCGTGGGCGGTGTCATACTCGCAGTTGGTGCCCGGGAAGACCGGGATGATGACCTTCGGCTTTGCCACGCCGATCTTGGGCGCAGCGGGGGCGGTCAGGCTGCCGTTGATCTTCTCGACGGCGGGGCCGGCCTTGCGGTAGGGATAGACGGGCTCGAGCTTGCTCTCCCAGATCTCCTGCAGCTGAGCCATATCCAGCTTGTCGCCGCAGCACTCGAAGGTGTAGTCTGCGGTGGTCTCGCCCAGCAGCTCACCGGCCGGGGCGTCAGAGACCATCTCCAGCACGATGGAGCCATACATGGGCTTAAACATATCGTGGGTGGTCATGTTGTTCATCATCTTGAAGCCGATGCGGTTGCCCAGACCCATCTTGAAGAGAGCCTCGGCCAGACCGCCATAGCCCACAGAGGAAGCAGCGGCCACCATGCCATCTTCCATCATCTGCTCAACTTTCTTATAGTTGGCCTTCAGGGAGAAGAAGTTGGGGCAGCCGGTGACGGGGTCCAGGATGGGCCGGATGAGGACGACGGTGCTCTCAGGCTTCTTGAACTCGGTGGAGACGACGCGGCTGGCCTTGCCGATGGCGGTAGCGAAGGATACCAGCGTGGGAGGCACATCCAGCTGCTCGAAGGAGCCGGACATGCTGTCCTTACCGCCGATGGCGGCGATGCCGAGGCCGATCTGCGCGTCCAGTGCGCCCAGCAGAGCGGCCAGCGGCTTGCCCCAGCGCTCCGGGGAAGTGCCAAGGCGCTCGAAGTACTCCTGGAAGGTCAGGTAGGCGTCCTCATAGCGGAAGCCGGAGGCCACCAGCTTGGTCACACTCTCGACGACGGCCATCCGTGCGCCCACATACTGGTTGGCGCTCATGAGGTAGGGGTTGTAGCCCCATGCCATGCCGGAGCAGGTGTTGGTCTCGCCGTCCACGGGCAGCTTTGCGACCATGGCGTTCTGGGGGGTCAGCTGGCATGCGCCGCCGAAGGGCATCAGCACGGTGGCCGCGCCGATGGTGGAGTCGAACCGCTCAGAAAGGCCCTTCTTGCTGCAGACGTTCAAATCGCCCACCATGTTCTTCATCTTCTGCTCGAAGGTCACGCCGGCCCACTGGGGCTGCCAGACAGTCCCCTTCTCGATGTGGACGTTCTGATGCTTCTCAGCGCCGTTGGAGTTCAGGAACTCGCGGCTGATGTTGACGATGGACTTGCCGTTCCACACCATGTTCAGGCGCTTTTCCTCGGTGACCTTTGCCACGGGGGTGGCCTCAAGGTTCTCCTCGGTGGCGATGGCGATGAACTTATCCACGTCCTCGGGGGCCAGAGCCACGGCCATACGCTCCTGGCTCTCGCTGATGGCCAGCTCGGTGCCGTCGAGGCCGTCATACTTCTTGGTGACCTTGTTCAGGTCGATATACAGGCCGTCGGCCAGCTCGCCGATGGCGACAGAGACGCCGCCGGCACCGAAGTCGTTGCAGCGCTTGATCATCCTGCAGGCGTCCTCGCGGCGGAACAGGCGTTGCAGCTTGCGCTCGATGGGGGCGTTTCCCTTCTGGACCTCAGCACCGCAGTGCTCGAGGCTGTCCAGCTTGTGGGCCTTGGAGGAACCGGTGGCACCGCCGATGCCGTCGCGGCCGGTGCGGCCGCCCAGCAGGACGATGACGTCGCCGGGAGCGGGGCATTCGCGGCGGACGTGGGAGGCGGGCGTTGCGCCCACAACAGCGCCGATCTCCATCCGCTTTGCCACATAGCCGGGGTGATAGATCTCATCCACCTGACCGGTGGCAAGGCCGATCTGGTTGCCGTAGGAGGAATAACCGGCGGCAGCGGTGGTCACCAGCTTGCGCTGGGGCAGCTTGCCGGGCAGGGTCTCACTGACGGGCTTGAGGGGATCGCCTGCGCCGGTGACGCGCATGGCCTGATAGACGTAGCTGCGGCCGGACAGCGGGTCACGGATCGCACCGCCGATGCAGGTGGCAGCGCCGCCGAAGGGCTCGATCTCCGTCGGGTGGTTGTGAGTCTCGTTCTTGAAGAGGAACAGCCAGTCCTCGTCCTTTCCGTTGACGTCGCACTTGATCTTCACGGTGCAGGCGTTGATCTCCTCGGACTCGTCGAGGTTCTTCAGGATGCCCTGCTTTTTCAGTTCCTTGGCACCGATGGTGGCCAGGTCCATCATGCAGCGGGGCTTGTTCTCGCGGCCAAGGTCGGCGCGCATGGCCATGTAGCGGTCGAAGGCCTCCTGCACCACGGCATCGTCGATCCGGACGTCGTCCAGAATGGTCCCGAAGGTGGTGTGGCGGCAGTGGTCCGACCAGTAGGTGTCGATCATCCTGATCTCGGTGATGGTCGGGTCGCGCTTCTCCGAGCGGAAATACTCCTGGCAGAACTTGATGTCGCCCAGGTCCATGGCGAGGCCCTTCTCGTCGATGAACTTCTTCAGGCCCGCCTCATCCAGCTCGTTGAAGCCGTCCAGCACCTCCACTTCGGTGGGGATGGGATACTCCATCTTCAGGGTAGCCCTGATGTCCAGCGAAGCCTCGCGGGCCTCCACCGGGTTGATGACATATTTCTTGATCTCAGCCACCTGCTCATCGGTCAGGGTGCCTTCCAGCAGGTAGACGCGGGCAGAGCGCACCAGCGGGCGGTCGCCCTGGCTGATGAGCTGGATGCACTCGGCGGCAGAGTCGGCGCGCTGGTCGAACTGGCCGGGCAGATACTCCACGGCGAAAGACACGCCGTCGGAGACAGGCAGCTCGGCGTAGGTGTTATCCACCGGCGGCTCACTGAACACGGTGGGGACGCACTGCTCGAACAGAGCCTCGTCGATGCCCTCCACGTCGTAGCGGTTGAGCAGACGCAGACCGTTCAGCTCCTTGATGCCCAGCAGAGAGACGAGTTCATTGCGCAGGCTCTGGGCCTCGCCGTCGAAGCCGGGTTTCTTTTCAACATAGATACGATATACCATTGGGTATTTCCCTCCTGTATCGATTTCTTCTTCCGGGCTAAACCTCTCCGTCACGGCTAACGCCGTGCCACCTCCCCTATCGAGGGGAGGCCTTGGCATACCGGAAAACTTCATCTCTTCGCCAGAGGCTCCCCTCGGTAGGGGAGCTGTCTGCGAAGCAGACTGAGAGGTTTATTCTTTCTCTGCCAGCGCTTTCAGCGCCCGCATCCCGATGTCGGTGCGCTTGTGCAGTTTGTCGAAGTGGATGTGCTCCGCCGCCTCGTAGGCGATGGAGACGGCGCGGGGCAGGCCGGGCGCGGTGGCCGTCACACCCAGCACACGGCCGCCGTTGGTGACGAGCTGGCCGTCCTCGGTGATGGCCGTGCCGGAGTGGTAGACCGTGACGTCCGGCTCATCGGGCAGCTGGCCGTCCACGAGGCCGGTGATGGGCTTGCCCTTCTCGTAGGCCACCGGGTAGCCGCCGGAAGCGAGGATGACGCAGGCGGCAGCGCCGTCCGAGAACCTGACCTCGGTGTCGGCCAGCGTCCCCTCGGTGCAGGCAGTCATGACCTTGAGCAGGTCGCTTTCCAGCAGGGGCAGCACCACCTGGGTCTCAGGGTCGCCGAAGCGGCAGTTGTACTCGATGACCTTCGGGCCGTCCGGGGTGAGCATCAGGCCGAAGTAGAGGCAGCCCTTGAAGGGGCAGCCCTCGGCGTTCATGGCCTTGATGGTGGGCAGGAAAATTTTCTCCATGCACTCGGCAGCGATGGCCGGGGTGTAATAGGGGTTCGGCGCGACGGTACCCATGCCGCCGGTGTTCAGGCCGGTGTCGTGGTCGTTGGCGCGCTTGTGGTCCATGGAGGACACCATGGGCTTGACCACCTTGCCGTCGGTGAAGCTCAGCACACTGACCTCGGGGCCGGTGAGGAACTCTTCCACCACGACGTGGTTGCCGGAAGCGCCGAACTTTTTGTCCAGCATGATCTCCTTGACGCCCTCGGCGGCCTGCTCTTCGTTCTCGCAGATGAGCACGCCCTTGCCCAGTGCAAGGCCGTCGGCCTTGATGACCACGGGGTATTTACCCTCAACCTTGATATACTCCATGACCTTGGCGGGGTCGTCGAAGGCCTCATACTTTGCGGTGGGGATGCCGTACTTCTTCATGAGGTCTTTCGAAAAGACCTTGGACGCCTCGATGCGGGCAGCGGCCTTGTCCGGGCCGAAAGCCGGGATGCCGACTGCCGCCAGCGCATCCACCATGCCCAGTGCCAGCGGGTCGTCCTGAGCCACCACGACGTAGTCGAACTTTTCCGTCTCCGCAAAGCCGACCATCGTTTCCACGTCGGTGGCCTTGATGTTGACGCAGTGGGCGTCATAGCCGATGCCGCCGTTGCCGGGCGCACACCAGACTTCGCCGCAGTCGGGGCTCTTCTTCAATGCCTTGATGATGGCGTGCTCGCGTCCGCCGCCGCCAACGACCAGAATTTTCTTTTTCATAGTTATACCTTCTCTGTAGCCCTCTCAGTCAAAGCCTTCCGGCTTTGCCAGCTCCCCCAAAGGGGGAGCCTCTGGCGTGTCGGCAAGGCTCATAAAGGCTGAGAGAGTTTTTTTGTATCAGAAACTGTAGTGCTCCGTTGCTCAGACCAGCTGCTTCTGACCTCTGTAGCAAGGCCCGGCATTTTGCGGCATCGAGAGCTTCGCTCGTCGAGCTTTGTCTGCCCGGCCTGCCAATGGCTCTCCCTTTGGGAGAGCTGGCGCGCAAGCGCCTGAGAGGGCAAGCCCGGTACGACAATGCCGCCGCACAGCGATAGGCAGACTCTTTGTCAGAGCGATATTATCGCCGTGCCTGCGGATTTTTCTCAGCATCCTTGCCCTCTCCGTCACCTCCGGTGACACCTCTCCCAAAGGGAGAGGCTTTTTAGTGATGGAACAGCCGGATGCCGCAGAATGCCATTGCGATGCCGTACTTGTTGCAGGTGTCGATGACCTGCTGGTCGCGGATGGAGCCGCCGGGCTGGACGATGGCCGTCACGCCGGAACGGCGTGCGCGCTCGATGTTGTCGCCGAAGGGGAAGAACGCATCCGAGCCGAGGCAGACGCCGGTGACATGGCTCAGGTACTCTTTCTTTTCCTCAGCGGTCAGCGGCTCGGGCTGACGGGTGAAGGTCTCGGCCCAGACGTCGTCACCGATGACGTCCTCGGGGGTGTCGCCGATGTAAACATCAATGGCGTTGTCGCGGTTGGGCTTTGCCACATCGTCGCGGAAGGGCAGGTCCAGCACCTTCGGCATATGGCGCAGCTGCCAGTTGTCGGCCTTCTGGCCTGCCAGACGGGTGCAGTGGATGCGGCTCTGCTGGCCGGCGCCCACGCCGATGGTCTGGCCGCCTGCGGTGTAGCAGACGCTGTTGGACTGGGTATATTTCAGGGTGATGAGGGCAATGATGAGGTCGCGCTTCTGCTCCTCGGTCACGGTCTTGTTCTCAGTGACCCAGTTGGTCAGCATGGTGTCGGCGTTGATGGCCAGCTCGTTGCGGCCCTGCTCGAAGGTGATGCCGTAGACCTGCTTGTGCTCCACGGGGTTCGGCTTGTAGGCCGGGTCGATGGCGACCACGTTGTAATTGCCCTTCTTCTTTCCGGCGAGGATGGTCAGTGCCTCCGGCTCATAGCCCGGGGCGATGATGCCGTCAGACACTTCGTGCTGGATGAGCTTTGCAGTCGGCACATCGCAGACGTCGGAGAGAGCGATCCAGTCGCCGAAGGAGGACATCCGGTCCGCACCGCGGGCGCGGGCATAAGCGCAGGCCAGCGGCGAAAGCTCCATGTCCGGGGCGATGTGGTACATCTTCCGCTCCACATCGGTCAGGGGCAGGCCGAGAGCTGCACCCGCCGGGGAGACGTGCTTGAAGGAGGCGGCAGCGGGCAGGCCGCAGGCCTCCTTCAGCTCCTTCACCAGCTGGATGGAGTTCAGGGCATCCAGAAAATTGATGTAGCCGGGCTTGCCGTTCAGGACGGTGACGGGCAGGTCAGAGCCATCCTCCATATAGATGCGGCTGGGCTTCTGGTTGGGGTTGCAGCCGTACTTCAGTGCAAGTTCATTCATTGGTGCATCCTCCTTGTGTCTTGGGTTATTCTTCCTCAGCGTCGAGCTTTTTGAGCAGTTCCAGCTCTTCGGGCAGCAGCTCCGGCTCCTCGGGGTCGTCGAGGTCGCTGCACACAGCGTCGTATTTGTTGAAGATCATGTCGCCGCTCTCGCCGGTCTCCAGGTCGATGACCCGGGCGAAGAGGCTGACCTTGTTGTCGGGGTTCAGGTTCTGCCACAGACCGTGGGCGAAGTCGCCGATGGTGCGGGGGCAGGCGAAGCGGAGCGGCTCTCCCTCAAAGCTTGGGATGGGATTGCCGTTGTGCTTGTAGGTGCTGATGAAGTGACCCTCACCGGCCACGGGCTGGGGGTAGTCGAAGAAATAGCGCTGGACGCTCTCGCCGTTGCCGTCGGCAGACTTGAGGATGCTCATCTGGTAGCTGCCGTCTGCGTACACCACAGCGGAGATGCGGGGGGTGTAGTTGGGCTCGTCCGGCTCAAAGGTGCGGGTGCGCAGGGCGTCGGCAAAGCTCTTGCCCCGGCTCATCTCGTCAAAGATGGTGTCGGTCTGGTCGCCGTTGGTGACGATATGGGTCTTGCCGAGGGTCAGCACGGGGTTATAGATGATGAGGCTGGGGTCCTCGAGCTTGGCCGGGTCGGCAGCCATGGTGCAGATGCCGCCGCGCTCCGGCACCGGGTCGAAGACGCGGTTGCGGCTGTTCTCGCTGCGGCCCATGATGAAATAGCCGATGAACATCTGACGGCCATCCGGAGCCTTTGCTACCGCGATGCCGCGGCCGGGGTACTCGTTCGCGGCCAGATATTCGTTCAGGTTGATCTTCTCCATTGTTATTCTCCTTTATCAAGAGCGCTTTCGGCTTCCCCTTTGGGGGAGTTGTCTGCGAAGCAGACGGAGAGGGCAAGCCCGTTTACGTCGGACAGCGTCCCTGCCCTCTCCGTCACGGCTGACGCCGTGCCACCTCTCCCAAAGGGAGAGGTTGAAACAACGCCCTGCTGTCCTTTACTTTATCTCTCCGCTGCAAACCATTGCCACAGCCTTCGGCAGCAGCTTCCATTCCGCCTGCTCCATCACACGCTTCTGCAGCACCTCGGGGGTGTCGCCGGGCAGGATGTCCACGGCCTTCTGCAGCAGGATAGGCCCGCCGTCGCACTCCTCATTGACGAAGTGGACGGTAGCGCCCGTCACCTTGCAGCCCCGGGCCAGCGCGGCCTCGTGGGGGCGCAGGCCGTACATTCCCGGCCCGCAGAAGGACGGGATGAGGGCGGGGTGGATATTCAGGATGCGGCGGGGATAGGCCTCGATGACGCTGGGGCCTAACACGGACAAAAAGCCCGCCAGGACCACTAGGTCAATGTTATGTTCTTTCAGCGTTTTCAGCAGTGCGGCGTCAAAATCCTCACTGGAAGCGTAATCCTTCCGGCGGACCACCACACCCTCGACGCCCGCCTTGGCGGCGCGTTCCAGCGCGTAGACGCCGGGTTTGGAGGCCACGACAAGCCTGATCTTGCCGCTGGGGTTCTCGCCCCGGGCCTCGCTGTCCAGCAGCGCCTGCAAATTGGTGCCGCCGCCGGACACTAACACCGCAATGTTCAGCACAGCTCGACACCCTCACCTTCTGCGATGACGCCCAGACGGTAAGCCTCCGGCTCGCCGTTGGCATGGAGGATCTCCAGTGCCTTGTCGGCCTGCTCAGCGGGGACGGTCAGCACCATGCCGACGCCCATATTGAAGGTGTTGAACATATCGTGCTCAGAGATGCTGCCGGTCTTCTGCATCAGGTGGAAGAGGGCCGGGGTACGGACGTCCTCCTTCTTGATGCGGGCGCAGCAGCCCTTCTTCAGGCTGCGGGGGATATTCTCGTAGAAGCCGCCGCCGGTGATGTGAGAGATGCCCTTGACGTCCACCTCCTCCAGCACCTTCAGCACAGGCTTGACGTAGATCTTGGTGGGGGCCAGCAGGGCCTCGCCGAGGGTCTTGCCGCCCAGCTCAGCGGGGGCCGTCTTCAGGACGGCGGGGTCGCCGTCGATGTCAAAAATTTTTCGCACCAGCGAGAAGCCGTTGGAGTGGACGCCGGTGGAGGGCAGGGCGATGATGACATCGCCGGGCTTCATGGTCTCGTTATCGAGGATCTTTTCCTTGTCCACAACGCCCACGGTGAAGCCGGCCAGATCGTACTCGTCCTCCGGCATCATGCCCGGGTGCTCAGCGGTCTCGCCGCCCACCAGAGAGCAGTCGGCCTGGACGCAGCCCTCGGACACGCCCTTGACGATCTCGGCGATCTTCTCGGGGATGTTGCGGCCGCAGGCGATGTAGTCGAGGAAGACCAGCGGTTTTGCACCGGCGCAGATGACGTCGTTGACGCACATCGCCACGCAGTCGATGCCGATGGTGTCGTGCTTGTCCATGATCATGGCGATCTTCAGCTTGGTGCCGACGCCGTCGGTGCCGGAGATGAGGACGGGGTGCTTGTAGCCGGTGCAGTCCAGCTCAAACAGGCCGCCGAAGCCGCCCAGACCACCGATGCAGTGCTCGTTCATGGTGCGGGCCACATACTGCTTCATGAGTTCGACCGAACGATAGCCGGCGGTGATGTCCACACCTGCGGCTGCATAGCTTTCCGAATAGCTCTTTTCCATTGTTACTCTCCTAACTTTTTCTCGCCCTTGGGACGGTCATTCAGGTGGCGTTCATGAATATCGGTGGAAAGCACCTCTTCCGGCTTCACAGCGTATTTGCCGGTGAAGCAGGCGGTGCAGAAGCCGCAGTTGGCGTTCTGTGCCAGCTGGACGACGTGCTCCGTGGAGAGGTAGCCCAGCGTGTCGGCGCCAATAATCTCGTTGATCTGCTCCACCGTGCGGTCGGTAGCGACCAGAAGCTTCTGGTCGGGGATGTCGGTGCCGAAGTAGCAGGGATATTTGAAGGGGGGTGCCGAAACGCGGAAGTGGACTTCCTTTGCTCCGGCGTCCCGCAGCAGCTTGATGATGCGGGCAGAGGTGGTGCCGCGCACGATGGAGTCATCCACCAGCACGACCCGCTTGCCCTTGACGGTGCTGGTCACGGCGTTCAGCTTGATGCGGACGCTGTTCTCGCGCTGCTTCTGGCTGCCCTGGATGAAGGTGCGGCCGATGTACTTATTTTTAATAAAGCCGATGCCGTAGGGGATGCCGCTCTCCTGAGAGTAGCCAAGGGCGGCGTCGAGGCCGGAGTCCGGCACACCGATGACCACATCGGCCTCCACGGGGTGCTCCTGAGCCAGGAAGCGGCCTGCCTGCTTGCGGGCCTCATGCACCGAGCTGCCCTCGATGATGCTGTCGGGGCGGGCGAAGTAGATGAACTCGAAGACGCACATCTGGCGGTCGGGACGGCCGCAGTGGTCTTTGATGGAGCGCAGCTCACCGGTCTTGGTGTCGGTGATGACGATCTCGCCGGGCTCCACGTCCCGCAGCAGGGTCGCGCCCACGGCGTCCAGCGCGCAGCTCTCGCTGGCAAAGACGTAGCCGCCGCCCGGCAGGGTACCGATGCAGAGAGGGCGATAACCGCGGGGGTCACGGACCGCGATAAGCTTGGTGGCCGACATGACCACGAGGCTGTAAGCGCCTTCGAGGACGTCCATCGTCTTGCTGATGGCGATCTCGATGCTGCCCATCCGCAGGCGGTTGCGGGTGACGAGGTAGCAGATGACCTCGGTATCGGAGGAGCCGTGGAAGATGGCACCCTCGTTTTCCAGCTGGCGGCGCAGCTCCAGAGCGTTGGTCAGATTGCCGTTGTGGCAGAGGGCCATGGTGCCCCGGCCATGGCGGACGATCATGGGCTGGGCGTTGGCCCGGACGCGGCTGCCGGAGGTGGCGTAGCGGACATGGCCGGTGGCCATATGGGCCGTGGGCTTTGCCAGCGAGCCCAGCACCGCCGGGGTGAACACCTCATTGACAAGGCCGAGGTCCCGGTGGCCGTTGATGACACCGTCGTCGTTCACGGCGATGCCGCAGCTCTCCTGTCCGCGATGCTGCAGCGCGTACAGGGCCGAGTAGGCGGCAGCGGCCACGTCCTCGGTGCCGGCACGGTCATAGATGCCGAAAACGCCGCACTCTTCGTGAAGCGGGTATGCAAAATCAGACATTACAGTTCCTCGATCTCTTTCTGCAGTTTTTCTTCCTTGGCCGCGATCTGCCGGGCCATGGCGGCGCGCTCCGCATCCAGCTTCGCAGCCAGTGCCTCATCGCCGAGGGCCAGAATCTCAGCAGCCAGCCAGGCGGCGTTCTTCGCGCCGTTCAGGGCCACCGTGGCCACCGGGATGCCGCTGGGCATCTGGACGGTGGCCAGCAGAGCGTCCAGGCCGTCCATCGCGCCGCCCTTCATCGGGATGCCGATGACCGGCAGGGTGGTGTTTGCGGCAAAAGCACCGGCCAGATGGGCCGCCATGCCTGCTGCGCAGAGGATGACGCCGAAGCCGTTGGCCCTGGCATTCTTTGCAAACTCCGCTGCCTCGGCAGGGGTGCGGTGGGCCGACAGGATATGTGCCTCAAAGGGGATGTCCAGCGCCTTGAGCTGGGCGCAGGCACCTTTCACCACCGGCCAGTCGCTGTCCGAACCCATAATGACTGCCACTTTACGAATCATCTGTATCCAACCTCTCTTTCTCTATCTCCCGCGACGAAAAACAAAAAAGGCTGTGATGTACTTACACCACGGCCTTTTATTTCATTCTGGACAGACTGGACCCGCAGCAGGTTACACGGAGCCCCTGATGCATTCCCGTACCGGGACGGCACATGGTACCCAGCAGCTCATTTCGCATTCTGCTCATCCTCCGCAAACCTCGTTGTCCACGCTGTTCTTCTCCGGCTGAAAAAGAGTTCATGCGCTCTTCCGTCCGCCGTCTGACTACAGTATACGGCAAAAAAACGCCTTTGCAAAGAGCGTTCGGACAAATTTTCCCTTGTGTTCCCTGCTGTCAAAAAACTTTCAAAAATTTTGTGCAGTTTCGACACTGTTTTTCTTTTTAAGTACGACTTCTCAGAAAATCTTTTTATAATAAATATCCTCTTAAAGGCTCTCCCCTTGGGAGAGCTGGCGCGAAGCGCCCGAGAGGGCAGGGATGCGAAAGACAAAGTCTCTGCACAGCGCTAATATCTCTCTGACCAAACGTCTGCTTATCGCTGCGCGGTGGGTTTATCGTACCGGGCTTTCAGAAGATGATCTTTGCCGTAGTCGCCCGTGCGGCCTTGATGAGGTCAGCCGGCACACAGCAGACCTGCGTACCGATGCGCCCGCCGGAAACGTAGACCTTCGGCTGGCTCAGTACGCTCTCATCGAAGACGGTGGTGTACTGCTTTTTCATGCCCACCGGGCTGCAGCCGCCCCGGACATAGCCGGTGACTTTGTTGATGTCAGCGACGTGTATCATCGCCACGCTCTTTTCGCCCACGCTGCGGGCGGCGGCTTTCAGATCCAGCTCTGCCGCCACCGGGATGACGAAGACGAAGTAGTTCTTGCTGTTCCCCTGCGTCACCAGCGTCTTGTAGACGCAGGCAGGGTCTTCGCCGATGCTGGCGGCGACAGTCACGCCGTCCACGGCCACGCCCTCTTCGTGGGGATATTCATGCGCGGTGTAGGCCACTTTGGCCCGCTCCAGAATGCGCATGGCGTTGGTTTTTGCTTCTTTGCCCATATGTAAGACCTCTATTATTATTATATTAACCTCTCCGTCACGCCTGACGGCGTGCCACCTCCCCTACCGAGGGGAGGCCTTGGCATAGCGGAAAACTTCTCCTCTTCGCCAGAGGCTCCCCTACCAGGGGAGCTGTCGAGCGAAGCGAGACTGAGAGGTTGTACGAAGGAGAGCCCGACCGTAAGCACTAAAAAGGACCCCCTTTCGGAGATTGCAGCTCCGGGAGGGGGTCTTTCCTTTTGGGTGAGCCAATGGACTCATTTGCTTCCACATTTACCATCTTTATTATATGCGATTCTCCGCAAAAGTCAAGCACTGCACAGAAAGTTTACAAGCCCGACCGTAAGGCTTTTGCTGGGCTCAACCTCTCCGTCAGCGCTGACGCGCTGCCACCTCCCCTACCGAGGGGAGGCCTTGGCAGTCCCCGCAAAGTGAACGGTTTCGCCAGAGGCTCCCCTACCAGGGGAGCTGTCGAGCGAAGCGAGACTGAGAGGTTGTACGAAGGAGAACCTGACCGTAAGCACTAAAAAGGACCCCCTTTCGGAGATGGCGCTCCGGGAGGGGGTCTTTCCTTTTGGGTGAGCCAATGGACTCATTTGCTTCTACCTTTATCACTTTTATTATATGCCATTCCCCGCAAAAGTCAAGCACTGCACAGAAAGTTTACAGTCGCTCTTCTCTTTCCCTCTCCTGTATCTTTTTGGCGAAACGTGTGATATAATGGGTTTGCGGCCTTGCCCGCCCATTTATTCGGGAGGGGAGGTGAGAAAAATGCCTAGTATTACCACTTTTATGCTGTCCGTCGCAGCAAATGTAGCATCTTACTACATCTGCAAGTGGCTTGACGGATGGTTCACGGGCCGTAAGCACTAAAAAGAAGACCCCCTTTCGGAGATTGCCGCTCCGTGAGGGGGTTTTCTTCTTGGCGAGTCAAATGACTAGCTTGATTACCACTTTTATTGTCTTTATTATATGCGCTTTTTCCCAAAAAGTCAAGCACTGCACAGAAAGTTTACAAGCCCGACCTCTGTAGCAAGGCCCGTCTTTGTACAACCTCTCCGTCACGCCTGCGGCGTGCCACCTCTCCTTGTAGGAGAG
>OGGM01000506.1_pt1 | contig 27241 bp, 30 predicted proteins | sample 1571251 | NCBI WGS metagenome assembly OGGM01 (sample SAMEA2582076, study PRJEB24529) | metagenome | biome: Human gut stool | place: China | collected 2011 | reverse complement strand
AGAGTATCAGTATGAGCTTCAAAAGTTTTGTGGATATTTATCTGACGGATTTAGAGCCAAGAATAAAACGCAATACTTTTCTGACAAAGAAGCACATTATTGAGACAAAGATTTTGCCTTATTTCGGAAAACGAAAACTGAATGATATTCGAACCTCGGATGTCATCCAGTGGCAGAATGAGATTATGAAGCTGAAAAAAGATAATGGGGAGTTATTCTCCCCTACCTATCTGAAAACAATTCATAATCAGCTCAGTGCCATATTAAATCATGCGGTAAATATGTATGGTCTGAAAGATAATGTGGCACGAAAAGCCGGAACTATGGGCAAAGAAGAAAATAAGGAAATGGAGTTCTGGACACAGGATGAATTTCAGGCATTTTTAGAATGTGTGGCAGATAAGCCTATTTCCTATTATGCATTTGAAATGCTTTATTGGACGGGCATTCGTGAAGGTGAGTTGCTTGCCCTGACACCGGCTGATTTTAATTTTGAAAAGAAAACTCTTCGGATAAATAAGTCATATCAGAGGCTGGAAGGCAAAGATGTGATTACGGACCCGAAAACACCAAAGAGTAACAGAACCATTGTCATGCCGGATTTTCTTGCTGTTGAGATGGAGAATTTTATAAGCAGTCTTTATGGAATAAGGGATGATGACAGAATTTTCACTATTTCAAAAAGTTATCTGCATCATGAGATGGACAGAGGTGCAAAGCTTGCAGGAGTGAAGAGAATACGAATTCATGGATTACGACACTCGCACATTTCATTGCTAATCAATTTAGGATTTTCTGCATTGGCAATAGGTGAAAGAGTCGGGCATGAGGCGGTTGATATCACATATCATTATGCACATTTATTTCCAACGGTGCAGACGGATATGGCAGCACAACTGGAAACGGAAAGGGAGGCGTTAGTCAATGTCAAAAAAGAATAAAGATAATAAAAACAGATGGCGGAATGTTACAATAGCGTTCCGCATGTCACCAGAGGAAAATGAAGAACTGAATAACAGAGTGAAACTCAGCGGATTTCGTACCAAGCAGGATTATATAATCCAGAGTGTCCTTCATCAAAAGGTGGTTGCCACTGGTAATCCGTTGATGCTAATGCAATTCCGGCAGAATCTGCAAAGGATTGAGCGTGAGCTTGAAAGAATTGAAAAGGCATCGGATATGGATGGGGAGTTGCTTATGCCCATCCGTTCCATGCTGGAAATATTGGAAGGTTTCAAGGAACAACCGAGAACATTGGCAGATATGAAACAACTTATAGTACCAAATGAGGAATAATAGATATTTTGTATAAAGGAAGTGACTGCTATGAGCGAAGAAACGTTATTTGAAAAATTCGGTGTGAAATACATAGAAAAAGACGGCATTTTTTATCCGTTGATTACATCCGGTGGAGAGGAGAACAGTACAGATGTCGGTAAATATGGTCGTATGTGGATGGATTACATACAGAAGGAATATCCGCAGCGATACAGAAGTCTAGTACGATTTGGTGAATTATATGACAAAGCAACCCAGGTAAATGAAATAGCTTATGAATTGCTGGAGGATATTGAAAATGAGTGGTTGCGTAAACACAAACCAAAGCAGTCGAATTCTTTTGTGGAAATGTATCGGCTAAGGACTCAAGCAAGAATGATAGCAGAGGAAGTAGTTCTGCATGATGTGGTGAACTGTTTTCATTAGGGGATAAGAGTAGTTCTGTATCGGAGCTGTGGCTGGTGAATAATATGTCGCGTATCCGCGACTCATAAGCTCCCGAAAGGGAGCTTTATCCGGCTCGAAGAGCCGTATAGCCTCTCCGGCGAGGAGCGCAAAACCCGCTTGCGGGTCTGCATTTTTGATAGTGAAGCTGTCAAAAGTGCTTTTGCGTTACTTTTGGCAAAAGTAACAAAACCTTTCCAAGGAAATCTGCTGTTTCGTGCCGTATCCGGCACTCATTACGGATAAGAAGGAGGTGCCTATATACATACCAAAAGAGGAGGATTTTGACAATGGAAAGAACTATCAGTTTCATGAATGGGGAAGGGTCCATCGGGCACAACACAAGAAGATTTATAGCTGATAATGTAGATGCCAGCCGCACTCCGAATAATATAACACTTATCCATGAGGATATTAAGCAGGCATATCATAAATTGTTTGACAAGGCGCTTAAGGAATACAATGCAAAACAGAAACGCAAGGACAGGCAGATAAAAAGTTATTATGATAAGATTTCAAGAAGCAAGCAGGAAAAATTATTTTATGAGGTTATCGTCCAGATAGGTAATAAGGATGATACCGGAGTAGGAAGTTATTCTGCTGAGGTTGCGACATGGGTGCTGAAGGATTATGTGAAAAAGTTTCAGTTTCGCAATCCACAGCTTTATGTGATTGGTGCTTATATTCATCTGGATGAGGAAACACCACATTTGCATCTTAATTTTATCCCTTGGGTATCCGGTTGCAAGAGAGGATTGGAGACAAAGACAAGTCTTAAGGCGGCACTTGCTACCAGAGGATTTGTAAGCGAAGGCAAAGGGAACACCGAATGGAAGCAGTGGGCGGAGGCAGAGAAAGATGATCTTGCTCTGATTATGAGCCGGTACGGAATTGACTGGAAAAAGAAAGATACACACAATAAGCATTTATCCGTACTGGATTATAAGAAACAGGAGTGGGCAAAAGAAGTGGCTGCACTTGAGGAGGAGTTGGAGGGCACACAGGTTGTTCTGAAATTAAAAGAGGAACGGATTGATTCTCTGGAAAAAGAAATTGAAAGTAAGCTAGATGATTTCAGAAAAGAACAGTCTGAGGCTCAAAAAAAGCTTGATGATGCTATAGCCGAAAATCAGAAATTGCAGTCGGAAACAACGGATTTACACTTAAAGAATTCTGAATTACGGTTGGAATATTATGAGAATGTAGATAAGCTTACAGATAAACAGAAGGAAATTGAGGTGGCACAAAAAGAGGCTGACAAGTGGATGATGATATCGGAAACTGCAAAATTACAGACTGAGCGGGCTGAATTTGAACTGGAAGAGGCGGAAAAGCTTAAGAAGGAACTATTGGGTTCGGTCGATGGAGATGATTATCTGAAGGAGCAGGTGATAGAGCTGAGATATCAGAATCAGATTTTGAAGGAGGAGAACCGTAGCCTAAAGGACAAGCTGGAAAAGGCATATGAGTTTATGAAACAGTTTGTGATTGGCGGGATTAATCTGCTGGAGAAGTTTATGGAGTGGATTGGGGAAAAAGTCAAGGATGTGGGAAGAGGAAAATTGTAGTTGTTTAATCTAATATATTATTAGGATGTCTTATAATTTAGTTACAAAAATATAAATTTTTGCAAGTAGTAGGTCATTTATAGGTAATTGTTTAAGAGTTTTGTAAAATCATTAAAAAAGGTAAATCAAAGCTATGTGGACAAAAATGAAAAAATGATACCCCAATACTTGAGGATATGTGATATAATAGTTAGGTATGCCTTAAAAGCTATGAATCCTTTTATTTGTATTTTTTTATTGCAAAAACAGAACATATGTTCTATAATGCAAACAAGGGAGGTAATATTTATGGTAGAAAGTATACAGGAATATAATGTTTTAAAATCGAATTCACAATTTAAGGTATGTTTTTTTGATAAGAAAAGGCATGATATCGAATGTATTTTAGATATTGAAGATATAGAGAAATATATTGAACGTATTAATAAGAGTAAATTAGTTGTATTTAATGTCAAAGATGAAGACAAAAATGTACTTATGAATGTGTTGTCAAATTTAACTATCTTGCGTAAGCATTATTCACCAATAGTGGAGGTGGGAGATAGTAAGGTGTTCTTTTTTCCACAGCTAAATTATAGTGATATATATTTATTAAGGGCATTGTTTCAACAAAAATATGTAAATGAAACAATTAGTATTAATTTAGGTGCAAATGCTAGTGTAGAGTAATATATATTCGAATGATTCAAAGGAATCATAGGAAAATGGAGGTTATTAAATGAGTTTTAAAGTAATATCAATGTTTTCAGGAGCCGGTGGGCTGGATATGGGGTTTCATAATAAAGGATTTCAAATACTTTGGGCTAATGATTTTTCACAAGATGCCTGTGATACATATGATAGGTGGGTAAATTATTTTGAGGATGGAACTAGAAAACCTGATGAGGAATGTACTATTATTAATTGTGGAGATATTTCGAAGATAGATTTAAATACAGTATTACCAGGAGTAAGTGTTGATGTGATTTTGGGAGGATTTCCATGTCAGGGGTTTTCACTTGCAGGACCTAGACAGGTTGATGATTCAAGAAATGTACTATATAGACATTTTGTGGAAATGGTTAGAATAAAAAAACCTAAAGTCATTGTTGCAGAGAATGTTATAGGAATAAAAACATTAGGAGATGGTGCTGTTTTTGATAAGATTATTGAAGATTTTTCTGAATTGGGATATACGATGTCAGCACCAACTGTAAATGCAAAAAATTATGGTGTTCCACAAGATAGAATGAGAGTTATTTTTATTGGCATTAAGAATGAAATCAGTAATGGAGGCGCATACATATTTCCTTCTGGAGATCCTAAAACAGTTACATTAGGAGAAGCATTGAGAGATTTAGGACCAGTAGATATGAACGATGTGTGTCAATCTGCATTTTCTTCTAGATATATGTCAAGAAACAGACAAAGGGATTATGATGATGTTTCGTTTACAATTCCAGCAATGGCAAAGCAAGTTCCATTAAGTCCAGATTCGGATGGAATGGAATTTGAGGATGTAGATAAGTTTAGATTTGTTGGTAATTATAGAAGATTAAGTTATAAAGAAGCTGCAGCAATACAGACATTTCCAGAAGGAATGCATTTTTTTGGTGATTTAGATAGCAAATATAGACAGATTGGAAATGCAGTTCCAGTAAAATTAGCTGAGGCAATTGCGGTAGAAGTAAATAAAATATTGACCACGGACAATTTGATGCCTTTCTTAAATTTGGAAAATCCACAAGCAGAAATATACGGACCGACTGCAGATAAAAGAATAACAAATACGGTATTAAGCGGTAAGGCATTTGAATATGCTACACTAATTGAAATATATAGAGAATTGACGGAAAACGGATGGGATTCAAACGATATAGAAATAATTAGAGATAAAAACTATAAGAACATTGAAAAAGCATATCAAGTTTTGCAAGGTTCAGATGAAGATTTGGATGATGATGTTGAAATGGAGTTAATACATATTGAAACCATGGAAAACGATTATAATCGAGCGGCACGAGTTGCAGCAATGTATCTGAGAATGGCTGAACCAATATTAACTCTAGATGAAAGAGTTTATGGTGTATTGCGTGCAATGCCAGATAGTGCTGGGACAAAAGGTGATGTAAGAGATATTGATTTTAAAATATTTAAAGATAAGAACCATAAAAACTTAATTGCAGATATAGGGATAAGTTGTAAAAACAATCATGAAGCAGTAAAGCATCCAAGAATTACAGAAGATCCAGACTTCGCAAAAGTGTGGACTGAGGGACGGTTTAATTGTAGTGATGGTTTTATTGAAGGAATGAAAGACATATTTAATAAAATAGATGAATATGCAGAGAGATATATAAAGTGGTCAGCCGTAGATGATAAGATGGATACAATTTATTATCCAATAATTAAGCTTTTTGTAACGGAAATTAAACGATTGGGAATTGTAAATGAAAATGATAGCATTGAGAAACAAGAAAGTGCAAAGCTGTTTACAAAAGCATTCTTTGAGTATATGTTCGGCACACAAGATTTCTATAAGTTTATAAAGGAAGATGGATCAAAATCTACGAAGGTGTATCCATATAATATGCATGGTTCTCTAATGCGTTCTTCTAATGGAAACAGAAATTTGCAAGCCGTACAGACAATTACTATGCCAGAGGAAATAGTTGAAGTTCGTATAAAACCAAAGAGCAAGACTACAATAGAAATCTATTTTGATCAGTGGATTATCTCAATGAGATTGCATAATGCAGATACAAAGATAACTAGAACTTCTCTTAAATTTGATGTTCAAATAAAAGCTCAGCCAAGAAAAGTAATGGGAACAATTTTACCGTGGAATAACTAGTAAATGGAATAGAAACAGGAGATGAAGTAAATGATATTATTGGATTTTGAAAAAGAGATTTTAAATAATCAAAAAGGAGTGACAGCGGAAGTGTCAGATGCTGCAATAAATGAAAAGTATGAAAAGGGAGAAGCTAGAATTATTACAGAACAAGGTGCTGTAAAGCTTTCTCTTGTAAAGCAAGTGTTTAATGCAGAAAATTATCAGCTACGACCTAAATATCAACGAAGAATTACTTGGGATTCAAAAAAACGTTCAAAATTAATAGAATCATTTATAATGAATATTCCTGTACCTCCTATATTTGTGTATGAAACAGATTTTAATAGATACCAAGTAATGGATGGATTACAAAGAATTACCGCAATTATGGATTTCTATAATGATTATTATGAATTAGAGGAACTGACGCAATGGCCAGAACTTAATGGGAAAAAGTATAGTCAGCTACCTCAAAAAGTCAAAGAGGGAATAGATAGAAGACAATTATCCGTAATTACGCTTTTAAAAGAATCCAGTAAGACATTGATTCAAGAGGAAGAAATGAAAAAAATGGTATTTGAACGTTTAAATACTGGAGGAGTTACATTAGAAGACCAAGAAATAAGGAATGCACTTTATAATGGACCATTTAATGATTTATGTATCTTACTTTCTGGTAATAATACTTTTAGAAAATTATGGTTTATTAATCCGGATGACATAGATGGAGTAGATGCCGAATTAGATAATTATGATGATGCATTAAAATATGCAAAAAATAAATTATATAAAAGAATGTATGATGTTGAATTAGTATTACGCTATTTTGCAATGAGACATATTGATGAGTATAGCGGTAAATTAAGCGAATTTATGGATTTGTGTTTAAGACAAGGTAATAATTATACAAATGAACAACTTGAGTTTTTGAAAAAGATTTTTGAAAATACAATCGAAAAGGCAAATATATTGTTTTCAGATAAAGCATTTTGCCAATTTGTAAAGAGAAGAGGAACATATTCATGGACCTCACCACAAAAAATGATCTATGATTCGATGATGCTTGCGCTTAGTCAAATTGAAATTAATAATAACAAAATTGATTTGAATAGTAATATTGAAAGATTGAAAAAGTTTTATCAAGAAAATGAAGATGTATTCGATGGTAAAAGACAATCAAAAGGAGATATTAAACGTAGAATGGAACTGTTTATTAGTTTTATTTCGGAAATTTTAGGGTAAAATTAATGAGAAATTTACGATTTTATTATGATGAATATAAAAAGCAACTGGCAGAGATAAAGACATTTATTCAAAGTGTTGAATTACAGAAAGATGTAATTAGTGAACTGGAGATTTCGGAAAAAGCGGGAAATAATACTCTGAATTTATCGTTGCAGTACAGTAAAATAATAAAGCAGGTTGTGGAATCGCCAATACAGTATAATGCAGTGATAATTAGCGTATATGGATGCTTTGAACAGTATATAGATAATATATTTGAAGAATATTGTCAAGCGTTATATGATATTATAGAAGACTATGATGATTTCCCCAAAAAGATGAAAGAAAAACATATAAAAAAATTAGGTGATTTTCTTTTGAATCCCCAAAGATACAAAAACTATGATTTGACAGATAAACAAGCGGTAAGAAATGCCGCTGAAGCATTTAATAATCCTAAAGAAGGATTTGAAAATAATAAAAGATTGATTTTGACCCATGGAGGGAATCTTAAAATAGAGCAAATAACTGAACTTGCTAGTGATTTAGGAATAGAAGAATTTGAAAGAAATGTAGTTTCTAATTACGTGTTCAAAGAATATTTTATAAATCGCGAAGTGTTCAACGAAGAAACATATACAAGATTGATATCAAGTGGGTCAAAACGATTGTTTGAAATACTTGATCGATTAGTAGAGGAAAGAAATAATGTTGCACATGGATGGGTTGAGAGTAGAATAAAGTTATCGGATATTTTAAGTGAATATATTGATTATATGGAATGCCTGGCGGAATCAATTTTAGAAGTTCTAATTAAATCTATACATGTTACACAATATAATAATGGTAAAATGTATTTAATAGGAAAACCATTGAAGGTTATTGATCATCATATTCTCTGCATAAATAATCAAGAAATATTATTACATAAAGGAGATTATTTGTTCGCGGTTAAAAATGATAAATTTAAGGTATTAACAATAAGGACTCTTCAGAAAGATGGAATAGACATTGAAGGGGCTGATGAAAAAAATATTGATATAGGTATAGGTTTTGAGAAAAGAGTAGATTTGAATGTAGATGAAGAATATGAGTTTTACTGTGAGAGAGAATTACTAAATGCGAGAATGGTAATAAATCGGGATTCTTGAAATAACTGTATTGCTGTTTAGAAAAAATAAGATGACAACAAAATGACAATACAATTCCCTAAAAAACTACGCAACAGGTAGAAATCAGACAAAACACCCTGCTTTTTACTTTCAAAACCAACAAAAAGCACCACAGAACAACTTTGAAAAGAAGAGTTTGAATAACGGATTAGAATGCCGAAAGCCTGTATTTATGCGGGTTTCCGGCATTTGTTTTATCAAATGGCTCTATTTGTGGGGAGAGTAATAGCAAGATTAAGGAGAAAGAGTGAAAAATAAAGTAGATTTTTGGACGCACTTGTATAAGGGTTCATAAAAACCCATTTTTGCAAGTATAGAAAACAGAAAAAATGTTAGTTATCGTTGCGTTTCACTAACTTAGAGCTATCGTAACCAAGGCTTTCAAGGTAAGCAAAGACGTTGTTTTCATTTAGGACAACACGCTCCACATGATTTTGAGAATCGATTAATTCTTCATAATCAGTAGGTGTAAAAGGTTTCTTCTCTGAAACCATGTGGTAAATGCAGACCATCATCATCCGTGCGATAGCAATAATTGCTTTTTTGTGACCACGTCGTTTTTTAATACGACCATATTTAATGGCAAAATAGGGCTGCTTCTTACTTTTGATTGCAGCAAGAGCGCACTGTACCATCATTGGTTTCAGATAGTCGCCTGCTTTGGATATGCGGACAGATTTCTTTTTTCCAGCGGATTCATTGTTAGCTGGAGAAAGTCCACACCAGGAACAGAGATGTTTGGCATCATCAAACACAGTCATGTCAACTCCTGTTTCTGCAAGAATGATTGTTGAACTAAGGTCTGTCATTCCAGGCATGGAACTGACGAATTCAACAATTTCATAGTAAGGTTTGATGCGAACATAAAGTTCTACTTCGGTCTGTGTGATCATGTCATCAAGATATTTCAGATGACCGCGGGCAAGCTTGAGTTTTTTAGCCTGATCAGTCTCAATGCTGTAGCCTTTGATTGCCTCGATGATTTCATCAGACTTGGCTTTTGCTCTCTGTTTAATGAGTTTGCGGACTGCTTTTTCATCCATAGAATCAGCGGTGTGTTTTAACAGATAGGACATGATTTCGGTTGAAGTTTTACCAAACGGATCTGAAAGCACACTTGCAATACCAACATTTGAAACAGTCATACAGTTTTGGATGCGATTCTTTTCGGATGATTTCATACAGACAAGTTTGAAGCGGTATCTGGCAATCTCACGGAGCTGTCGGAAATCTTTTGGAGGGACAAAAGAGCATCTGACAAGATCAAACTTGTAAAGATCTGCTATCCATTTAGAATCTTTTTTGTCGGTTTTCTTGCCTTTAATAGCTTTGACATATTTAGGGTGCGTAAGGCATACATCAATGTCATTCTCGAGATAATTGAAAATAGGAATCCAATATTTTCCAGTGGATTCCATACAAACATGATAGCAATTATTCTCGATAAGCCAGTTATGGAACCTTTGAATATCTGAATTGATGGTTGAAAAAGATTTTTGCAGATATTCTGATATCCCATCCTTATTGGTAGTTACGATGGTTGCAACGATAACATTTTTGTGGACATCAAGTCCACAGCAGATGGAGTATTTTAACTTCATCATAAGTATCACCACCTTAATAAAAAAGGAATAGCAACAGTGACTGTCATCCTACGACTGAATAAACATGGTTTATTACCAATGATAAGAGTCCGGGCTCAATGTCCCACTTGTTTGTGCTTGTAAGGGTGACGGCACATATAATTATGCGGGGTCGAAATAAATTCGCCACTTCTCTTTCCGTGCTCTGTAGTGTATTGCTATTCTCTATAAGAATTATAAATCAAACAGTGGAGGAGGCACAACATTTTTCATAACTTGTTTGTGCCTTGAGCGAAGCGAAAGGAATGATAAAAAGAGTGAAAAAATTATTACATCTGACATTGATGCAGACAGTATTGTTGAAATGATATATAGAGATTCAGCAAATGAAGGATAAGGGTATTACGAATGGCAAGAACAGAAAAAGTGATAATGACGAATATGTGTATGGTGTTTAGTGAAAACAGGGTACTTGTCCAAGATAAGAGGGATGATGATTACTCTGGAATAACATTTCCGGGAGGACATGTGGAAAGAGGAGAATCATTTACAGATGCTGTGATACGCGAAGTGTGGGAAGAAACTGGATTGAAAATTTCAGAACCAAAGCTTTGTGGGATAAAAGACTGGATGAAGGATGAGGAAACAAGATATATAGTGTTATTATATAAGACAGATAAGTTTGAAGGAATAGTTACTTCGTCTGAAGAAGGGGATGTATTCTGGCTAGCATTAGATGAAATGAAGCAGAGAAAACTTGCTTATGGAATGGATAAGATGTTGGAAGTATTTTTAAATGACAATATTAGTGAATATTTCTTTTTTGAAGAAAATGGAAAATGGATAGAAGAGTTGAAATAGTTTAAATAAATGCAAAGGAGTTTGAAGTGGATATTTTATTTAAGAATGATGATTTTGTATTTTCATATAGAGTTGGTGGAATATTAATACGCAATGGAAAAATTCTATTACAGCGTCCTAAGAATGATGATTATTCCATTATAGGTGGACATGTAGCAGCAATGGAAACAAGTATAGAAACTTTGAAGCGGGAATTTGAAGAAGAACTTCACACTAAAATAGAGGTAGATAATCTGCTGGCGATTGGTGAAATATATTTTCCATGGTGTAAAAGACCATGTCATCAGATATGTTTATATTATAATGTACATCTCGTTAATTATGATATTCCTTTAGATGGAGTATTTCATGGTTATGATGGTCTGGATGACAAAAGGATTGATTTAGATTTTTGCTGGGTTCCACTAGAGGATTTAAAGAATGATGTAAAGGTATATCCGCAGGAGTTGGTACCTTATATTCTTGAACCAAAGAAGGAAATTGTACATTTTGTTTCAAAGCAAATTTAGAAGATGAGATTATAGGTGTCGATGGAGAAGAAATATGTTAGAAGTTAAATTTTATGATACAGTAGATGATTCATTACTGAAGTTTGCAGTAATAATTTCACAGAGTAACGGCAAGTGGGTATTTTGCAAACATAAAGAAAGAGATACATATGAAGTGCCGGGAGGGCATAGAGAAGCTGGGGAGGATATTTTTGAAACAGCTAAAAGGGAGTTGCAGGAAGAGACTGGGGCTATCAAATTTGAGATAAAACCAATATGCGTATATTCGGTGACAGGTAAGACTAGAGTAAATGATACTGGTGAAGAAACATTTGGACTGCTTTGCTTTGCAGAGATAACAGAGTTTGCGAAAGAATTACATAGCGAAATGGAGAAAGTTGTGCTTATGGATGATTTGCCTGAGAACTGGACATATCCGTTGATACAGCCGAAATTGATAGAGAAGTATTTACAGGTAAAAATAATTCTATAATTGGAGCAACAGTAACTTTCACAGTCGATAGACCATTAGGAAGTTATCATCCTGAATATAAGGATATGTATTATCCAATAAATTATGGTTACATTGAAGGAGTTATGGCACCAGATGGAGAAGAGCAGGACGCTTATATATTGGGTGTAAATGAACCAGTTTGCAAGTTTACAGGTAAAATTATTGCCATTGTTTATAGAAAAGATGATATAGAAGAAAAGTTGGTAGTTGTGCCTGACGGAGTAACTTTTTCAAAGGAAGAAATCAGGAGACAGATTCATTTTCAGGAACAATATTTCGACAGTGAAATTGTGATGTAATATGAAGGAGATTGCTATGTCATTAGGATTAAAAAGAGGAATAGTGCAGCTTGAACCACATGATAAACAGTGGGATGAGGCTGCCATTCAAACAATCAAAAAACTTAAATCTATATTAGGTGATGATGCTGTTGATATACAACATATTGGAAGTACAGCAATACCGGCAATTAAAGCAAAACCGATTATTGATATTGTCGTTGGGGTAACTGATTTTGATAAAGTAATGTTACATAATGAGCAATTACGACAAGTGGGAATATTTTATCGCGGTTCAGATGTGGAACGTCAGCTTCTTTATGTAATGGGCGATATGGAAAATGATACAAGAACGCACCATATTCATATTGTAAAATGGAACGGAACTGAGTGGAAAAATTATATTCATTTCAGAGATTATCTAAATGATAATGAGAATATGGCTTTGCAGTATCAGAAGGTAAAGGAAGAACTGGAAAGTAAGTATGCAGATGATAGAGTAGCATACACTAATGGAAAGCAAGAAATGATAGATATTATTTTGAATGGCAAATAGATTGTTGACATGAATTGCCAAGACTGGTATATTATTCAACAAAAACAAGGAGAACATACACATGAATCAGAACTTATATTCAAGACATTATATGTACATGTATTACGGACGTACACGGCTATAAACATGCAAGGATAGTGCATTAGGTTATAGCGTGTAGGTCTTTTAGTCTAGTGCATAAAACCAGAATATAAGAGAAGATTTTACATACATTGCATCTTATTAAATTGGAGTTATCGCACTGGACATTGAATGTTTGGTGCGATTTTTTATGTTTACAAGAAAGAGGTGCAGAAAATGAGTGATTTAATTGAACTTAAACTGATAACAAGAGAAGATGCTGAATGTCTGCATAAACTGCAGATAGAAGCGTTTATGCCCTTATATGAAAAATATCAGGATGATGCTACAAGTCCGGCGAAAGAAAGTCTTGAAACAATAACGAAGAAGATAGTTGATGATAATTCGGATTTCTATTTTATTTTGTTTAATGGTGAGAAAGCAGGAGCTGTAAGAGTTAAATGGCATAAAGGGCAAAAAGTACACAAGAATGTAAATTGGATATCTCCTATTTTTGTTATTCCAAAGTTTCAAAATAAAGGAATTGCCAGTAACGTAATCAAACAATTATTTGATATTTATCCGAATACAATAGAATGGTGGTTATCTACTATTAAGCAGGAAGAGAAAAATTGCCATTTGTATGAAAAATGTGGATTTGTTCGAACTGGAGATGAAATAGTTGTAAACGAAAATATGACATTAGTTTTTTATGTAAAGAGTTATATTGAGGTAAGGAGATTTAAGGAAGAGGATGCAAAAGAGGTCAGAAATCTTATTGTCAGGAATTTCTTAGAGGTTAATAGTAAAGATTATGGCATATCAGCAATGGAAAAACTTGCAAAGGTTTACGATGTGGAAGAAGTTCTGGATGTGGCAAGTTATGCACATATGTACGTCTTTGAATTTGATGGAAAAATAATTGGAACAGGTTCTATCTCAAGTTTTTGGGGAAGTGAAACAGAAAGTATACTTTTGTCCATTTTTGTCCTCCCGGAATTTCATGGAAAGGGTGTTGGAAGAAAAATCATAAATACATTAGAAATGGATGAATTTTATGTAAGAGCAAGCAGAATTGAGATACCAGCATCTATAACAGCAACGGAATTTTATAGAAAATTTGGATATGATTACAAGAATGGTGTTAAGGAATTGGATGATGAACACCATTACAGATTGGAAAAGTTTAAGGCGGCAGGGTTGAAATAATAACAGATGAACAGGGGAGCCTATCGAATTTTATGATACCCGATAACGGAATATATATGAAGTGGTGAGTGGTACTAGGTGATAGCAGCATCTGTTTAGCATCGACCGAAACGAAGTGTAGATGTGGTGCCGATGACGGCTTATGAGATTATTTCTATTTTCATTGGGATTTAGCATTGTTGATGTCGTTTGGTGCTTGATTGTGGCATTGCTTGCCTTTCTTGATAAAGAGAGAAGCTCTTTGAGGAAAAGCAGGCGAAAATAAAAATGCCTATCCTGTCTGCCAACAGGATAGGCGGTGTCCTTAAGGATATTTATTAACCTTAACCGGGAGCACCCACCTTTGAAGTGGTGATTTCTGTTTAATTAGATATTATCATCTTATGTCTGATAATTAAAGATATTTCACTAATTTGGAAAATTACAGTCATGGAACGATATGGTGTGGAATGGCTACAAAAGGGAATACATGAGAAGTATTTGTTGGTGCTCGAATTTGAAAAGAAGGAGTGGGTAAAGGAAGTGGCAGAATTGGATAGCCAGAAGCAGGAAATATCTTCGGTGGTTACATAGCTTGGAGAAGAGGTTTCTGTAAAGAAACGGGAATTGCAGAATACTACTATAGAAAAGGAACTTGCTGAGGAAGCTACACAGAAAGCAAACGAGGAGAGAATTACAGCACAACAGGAGAAGGAAGTATTGCTTGCAGGTAATCAGAATTTGAGAATGGAAAATTCAAGGCTTGAAAGCCACAAGGACAGACTTCGCATGGAAAATCATGATTTGAAGCAAAAGCAGTTACAGTTGCAGACAGATAATGAAGAACTGGAACAACGGCATGAAGATTTACAATATACGAATAGTAAATTGAAGAATGTGAATGTTCAGTTATTTGCTGACAATCACACTCTGGAGCAAAGGAATGATTCATTGAAATCTGATAATCAGACACTAAGATAGAAATACAATGATTTGCAACAGAATAATGTTCAACTTGAAAAGCAACAGAATGAGCTTAAGAGCCATATAGAGTAGATGGTGCAGTCGGAGCAGTTATTACAGCGTGATGTAAGAAAGTATGATGAAGCACCGGAGTGGCAGTTGCCGGAACCGGGAGCATTTGCAAGTGCTAAGTCATTTCGGGATAAGGTGGTTATACCATTTGTGAATAAGCTTAAAACACTGATAAAGAATCTGACAATCCAGTGTGTAAGACTAAAAGAGGAAGTCCTGCAATTGAGAAAAGAAAAGAAGAGATTGTCAGAGGATGTGGAGTTTTACAAAGGTAAGATTAAGGATATGAGCGATAAGACAGAAATGTTGCAGGAAAAGGCTGATGATCTGGAGCGTGTGAAGAGATATGCCGGTGCAGAGCAGATTGATACGATTATTCGTAAGGTAAAGGAACAGGAGCGTATAGAGCAGCAGATAATGCGGTATGACAGGTCTTATGGGGCAAGATAATTGGAAGGATGGATTGATGAGATGAAAGATAATCGAATGGATAATAGCTATGTTGAGGTGTGGTTTACAGATGGAAATATGTTGCGGATAAAGTGTGAAGAAGTGGAGGCTGCTCTGAGGACAACCGAGCAGTCACTGGCGAAGATGCATAGGTTGTTGGATAACAAGCCAATAGAGTATGTGGTAATGGCTTTGTCTGGGGAGATGCAGGCATATTGTGATATTGAGGATGATATGGTTAAGGGAATGTTTGGGACGATTGTGCAAGGGTATTGAAAAAGGGGTATAATCGGGCTACAGCGGAAATGATGGCTAGGGAGTTTTTTAGATATGAGAGCTGAATAATTTAATATTGATAGATTCTTTCAAAATGAAGTTTGTTGTAGTAGAATATATTATTAAGTAAAGACACGAGTGCTCTTTGTAATTGGAGGTAGATTAGATGGAATGGAATGAATTTTGCGAAAAAGTTTCTAGGATGTTAGGAAATTGGAAAAATAGATTGCAACTTAATTATGATAATAATAAAATTTCATACATTATTGCGACACAGGAGTACATATATACAATAGACAATTATAATGATTTAAGGCAGCAAGCAGAACAATATGATTTTGAGAAATATTCAATATGTGATGGAAATAGTTATGAATCAGTTGTTGATATACCAGATATTGATTCAAGACGACGTTTTTCCATAGGGCTTGAGGATAAATTGACGGAATTAATTGTAAGTGATGAAGAGGCTGATATTACATATTCGTTTCATGAAATCTCGAGACAATTGATTTGGTATGTTATTAAAGACTTTGATGTAAGAAAAAGAGTCTTTAATAACATACCATCTCAGATTTTTGAACGTAGGTGTGAAACTTTAGCAGAAAAAGACATATTTAGCTTGATAAAAATGATTACACGTTTACCATTGGCGGTATATATAGAAACGAATACAAAAAAGAATAGGGAGCAATTACAGAGGTATGCTAAATCGTATTTATTCAACATTGCATATAATTTTGATTTTGTATTTAAAGCGGTAACGGAAATAGATGATTTATTTCCACAAAGAAATGTTTTGCCAAGAAGAAGAATTCAGAATGTTTCAGAACTTATGGCACCTCAACTTTTGTATAAAGAGCAATTAGTTGAACAATATTATATGGCATTAACTTCTGAGGAACCTTTTGTAAAGTTTGTAGGATTTTATCATATAATGGAACATTTTTATGAAGAAGTGTATAACGAAGATATTTTTAAAAGTGTGCAGCATATTATACAGCACCCAGGTTTTTCGGCAAAAAGGACGAAAGATATCGTTAAGATTGTGGATTTAATAAAAAAGAAAAATAGACAAAATAAAGAAGAGTTTCAAGGCTCAGAATTGGAAGCACTAGAATTGACATTGAGAAAATTTGTTAATATAAGTGAGTTGATTAATGACTTGACAGAATTTAGTAATTCTATTGTGGATTATTATAAATCGTCAGAGGTTAGTTTTTCAAAAGGAGATACTGTTGATTTAAGAGATGCTTCAAATGAAAAAGTGTATAAAAAGTTAGCAGCAAGAATATATAAGACTAGAAATGCGTTAGTACATAGTAAATCGAATGAAAGTCGCTTAAGTGAAAGAGGTGTATATAATCCCTTTACAAATAGCCAAGAATTAGCAATGGAAATTCCATTAATGAGATATATTTCTGAGGCAATAATAATCAATTCGGCTTCGCCATTGTAATGGAAAGTTTTGGCTCCAGTTTGGCTCTAAAAATTTTAGACGAGGTACACAAAAATGCAAAATAAGATAAATATGAAGAATAAAACGCACAAATGTGTACCACAAAACAACCAGATAAATCTCTCCGCCCAAGAGTTTGAATAACGGATTTTGCCTCACAAAGCCTGTATTTATGGGCTTTGTGGGGCTTTTTCTTTACCTGCTGGGGCGTAAATGGTGATATTTTCCACTAATCTTCTTGGAAATATTTAATTTGGCACTGGTCGTTGTATGAAATAGTGAGTAAACATGCGAGTTCGGTAGTAGTGATTGTTTAATTCAAATTATGTGTAAGTAGGGTTCGTTTTTGTTTTAGGTGACATAGTATTATTAACAGATAATCAAAAGAATATTGGGTAATGTTTACTTAAATATATAAGAAAAAGAGTAAGTAATGAGAGTGTATTACTGGTGCTATATATAATAATGGGTAATGTTATTATAAGAAATTTCATTACAAATGTATCTATGCTATAATGAGTATACGCAATAGTTGTTTATGATTGATTAACAAGGGAGAAGACAATGAATATACTTGTAATTGGAAATGGGTTTGATTTGGCGCATGGATTGCCTACAAAATATACAGATTTTTTAGGGTTTGTTGAAAGATTTGAAAATTTAAAAAAAAGTTCAATGATAATGTCAAATGGTGGATTAAGTAATACAGCAAAACCAATATATGAATATTTGGATAAACTTATTTTTGAAAACCGCAAATTATCGTTCGAACTTGATAAGCTGATTTCTTTGAATATATGGATAGAATATTTTTCTGGCAATGAAAAATATATAAAAGAAAATTGGATAGATTTTGAAAGTGAGATAAGTAAGGTAATTAGGTCACTAGACAATGATATACTGAAAAATGAAGGACATAGCATAGATGAAGAAATGATATCTCTTTCAAATCCTTTTTTAGCTAAATATTATGAGGAATACACTTTAGTAAACCAATCGGTTGATTTATTAAATGGAGAAAATTCTAAAAGGATTACTTTCCGGGATATAAGAGATAAATTATATTACGATTTAAATAGACTCATTCGAGCGTTAGAAATTTATTTGGCGGATTATGTTGAGAAAATTGAATGTAATCGGGTTTCACCAGATATTGAAAAAAATGTCATTTGATAAAGTTCTTAGTTTCAACTATACAAAGACATACACTAAATTATATGATAGTTGTGTTTGTGCAGAATACGATTACATACATGGAAGTACAGATATTAAAAATACAATAGAAACAAATAATATGGTATTAGGCATAGATGAGTATATAGATGATGATAGAAAGAACAGGGATACAGATTTTATAGCATTTAAGAAGTTTTATCAGAGGATATATAAAGAGACAGGATGTAAATATAAGGATTGGATTACTGAAATTCATTCTAATGCTCAAATTAGAAATTCGAACTATTGTAATAAAAAGGATGATGGTTCAAAAGAGTATGTAAGTGATTATTCTGTACAACATAATTTTTACATATTCGGGCATTCCCTAGATATTACAGATAAGGATATTCTTAGAGAGTTAATTTTAAATGATAAAGTATATACAACCATTTTTTATGTAAATAAAGATGTTATGGGAAAACAGATTGCAAATCTTGTGAAAATAATAGGTCAGGATGAATTGATAAGAAGGACAGGTGGGAGTGATAAAACCATAGAATTTAGGCAACAACAAGCTATGCAATTTATATCAGCCGTGTGATTCATGGCGTGATGTAGGAAATGGGATATTCCGAAAATCAGATAGGGCAGTATTTTAAAATGTCAGGTGATACAACTGTAAACAAAACTCTTGGTAAGAAAGCAGTTGGTGGCATTAACAGAATGGTAACGGATGCCTAGTATTTTGATAAGAAGCTGGAGAAGGAAGCAAAGTATCAATGGGAACTTAGTGAGTATCTGAACAGAGATATTTGCCTGCCAGAGGGATTTGATGCGTATGGATATCCGAGTGAACTTTTTAAATTAGACATGGAACGATTAGGGATTGCTGCTAAGAGAAAGCCTGCAAAGGTAATTCATTTTACCAGGTACATAGATACTAATCGCAGTTCTAACCATTAGCACAAAAGAATTGTTAAAACAATTGTTTGGGCATAAGAAGTTAGTTTGCAATGACGAAAAGCAAGATGTATAAAATAATTCGTCGCTAAAAAAGTGACGAAAAAAGCGATGGAAAAGGAGAACATTTATGAGCATAACATTTGAAATAGTCAAATTTAAAAAGCCAACAAAAGATGATTTGTCTAATTTACATATGTTTAATCCTTATGGTTCTATTCCAATATTAGATGATGATGGCGATAGCACGGGATGGAATATTTATATGTTCAGGGCTGATGATAAGGATATACAGAATATTATAAATAGCAGTTATGCAGTCAAAATGGAACTCCCAGAATGCATTACAGATTATGATAGTTTTTTTGAAGATTTGGGATTCACTAAAGAGGCAGTAAGAAATGAAGATGTTCGCATTATAAAATCCAACTCCAGATATATTACTATTTCTTATGACGACAAATCAAAGGAGATAGAAAAAAGCAGGCTTGAAAAATATAAGGTGATGGTTCAAACAAAATGTGTTGTTTTGAAGATTAAGGCTTTATGGAACAGCAGTGAAAATAATTTATATGGTATAGATAAAAAGAGAGTCATAAAGTGTATACCAGATATTGAAAATTATGAATATGTTCCAGTTAATAATAGCATGCTGGCAAAAGCAGAAATTCCCTTCTTGATATTTGAAAGAAATAGGGGAAAATGTTTTATAGAGATGTATTGATAGAATCTAGAGAAAGGAACACTTTTATGAGCAAAGAATTACAGATAAGAAATAGCACTGTGGATTTTCTAGTTTTCACACGAGATGCAGGAGAAGACGGAATAGAAGTCAGGGTTCAGAATGGCGATGTATGGCTTACGCAGAAAGCAATTTCGCAGCTTTTTGATGTAGATAGAAGTGTGGTTACAAAACATCTGAGCAACATTTTTAAAGAGGGAGAATTAGATGGAAATTCAACTTGTGCAAATTTTGCACAAGTTGCCGATAATGGAAAAACATATAAATACAAATTTTATTCGTTAGCAGCCATTATTGCTGTGGGGTATCGCATTAATTCAGAAAGGGCAACACAGTTCAGGATATGGGCAACCAAAGTGTTGGATACATTTACAAAGCAGGGTTATGTTCTAGATAAAAGCAGGTTGATTAATGGACAGATTTTCGATGAAGATTATTTTGAGCATCTTATTGCTGAGATTCAGGAAATCAGAGCAAGTGAAAGAAGATTTTACCAGAAAATCACAGATATATATGCAACAGCAGTTGATTATGATAAGAATTCACAGGTGACAAGAGAGTTTTATGCAACAGTACAGAATAAGATGCATTATGCAGTTCATGGTAATACAGCGGCAGAAGTGATTGTTGCAAGAGCTGATCATAATAAAGAACATATGGGACTTAAATCATGGAAAAATGCACCTGATGGTAAAATAGTAAAAACAGATGTGTCAATTGCAAAAAACTACTTAGAAAAAGAAGAACTTGCAGAATTGAATGAGATTGTGACAATGTATCTTGATTATGCAACAAGACAAGCGCGAAGACATATTCCTATGACTATGGAAGATTGGAAAACAAAGCTTGACGCATTTCTTAGATTTAATGATGCGGATGTACTTCAGGATAAAGGAAAAGTAACAGCAGCTATTGCAAAGGAATTTGCAGAAAGTGAGTTTGAGAAATACAGAGTTATACAGGATTCACTATATGAAAGTGACTTTGATAAATTGATGAATGATATGGAGAAGGATGGTACTGACCATTAGTATCACAAAACTTCTAGTTGCAGAAGTAGTGGTTGGATATTATAATCTTCTTAGGTGGACTTGCAAAACAGCAGAAGATTATTTTCTGAATAGTTAATAAACCTGCAATCCACCAGAACTGCACACAATGATGAAAATATAGCAATGGTACTGGATTGGTACTAAAAATGTGTAGAACGAAAAATAATGAGTAGAAAAGATATGAATTATCAATACGAGATAGTATAGATAACCATATTAAAACAACCAGAATCAAACCAAACTTTGCGAGTTTGAATAGTTGAAGCTAAGTCGCAAAGCCCGTAAAATCAAGGGTTTTGCGGCTTTTTCTTTTTTTCATTGCATTATGATTGCATCTTTTATTCTAATTCTCTATGATAGTTTGCTGTGAATTGATTGCTGGTGTAATCTGCGATACTCTGTGTTGCCGGAGTATAATGCAGTACGCCAGTTAATTTATGGGCAACTTCAAGATTGGTGTTCGGATATAAATGTCCGTATGTTCCTAACGTGGTCTGTATCTTCTCATGTCCCAGACGTTCCTTGATCAGTAAAGGGTTTTCGCCCATGCTGATTAGCAGGGAAGCGTGAGAATGTTTTAGAGCGTGAATTTTGATACGGTGTACGCCAGCAAGCCCGGCAAGTTTTTCCAAAGCCCGTGGTAATGTATGTTTGCTGGTTGGAATACCGCTATAACTTAATATAAAACCGCAGCCTTTTAATACCTTTTGCTGTACCGCTCTCCATGCTTTCAGCTCCCGGATAGTGTCAGCGTCTATGTAAATAGTGCGGACGCTGGCTTGTGTCTTAGGATCAACAAATTTGTACTCGTCCATTGACTTATAGTACAGGGTCTTATTGATATTCAAAAGCCCTGTTTCAAAATCAATATCAGACCATTGCAAAGCTGCCGCTTCTCCTATTCTCATTCCTGTCATAAATAATAACCAGAAAGAGATAAACAGGTAATGTTCGTAGTAATCGCCCTTATAGAGCAGGGAGATCACTTTCTGAAATTCCTCCAACGTCCAAAAGTCTACTTTCGTCTTTTTGCTTTTGATGTTGCCAACCATTCGTGACGGGTTCTTTTTTGCGATACCCAGAACAATAGCCCTGTCAAATGCAATCGAAAGCATACCCTGTACGATACGGATATAGTTAGGGCTAAATTCCTTTGCAAGCTCTAACTGCCAATTCTGAACATTGATAGGCTCTATCTCGTCCGTTGCCATTTTGTAGAAGTAGGAAAAATGCTTCTGAATGGTAGTGCAAATGCTAATATAAGAATGTAGGAAATATGGCATATAAAAATGTCGGAAAACCTACATTCTTATTTTGTATTTTTAGGTGTATTGTTACACTTCCTTATGGAGGTGAACACTGCATGAAAAACAATCTTAAAGGAGAACTGGCAGTTATGGATAGTCTTGATATCAAGCCCAACTATGCTGCTCTGGGAAGAAAGTATGGTATGGACTGGCGGACAGTTAAAAAATACCACAATGGATATGAAGGGAGGCCTGATAAGCGAAACAAAGGAAGTAAATTAGATGAATACAAGAATGAAATAAAAGACAAACTGGCTATCAAAAGAATTACTGTTCAGGGGGTATATCAGTTCATGTTAAAGAAATATGGTGTAAACCGAATTGGTTCATATTCAAACTTCAACAGATATGTCACTGTCAACAAACTAAAACCTAAAGCCAGAACACAGGGGCATCCAAGATTTGAAAAAAATCCGGGAGAACAGGCACAGGTAGATTGGAAGGAGGATATCAGCATTACTAACATATATGGCGAGAAATTCGTTATAAATGTCCTGCATACAACACTGAAATATTCAAGATATGCCCATCTTGAAATGACCGCACAAAAAAGATTTGATGATGTTGCAAGAGGACTTATTAATAGTTTCAGAAAGTTTGGAGGCGTTCCAAAAGAATTACTTTTTGACAACATGGCGACAGTTTCCAATACAAATGTAACACCTAAAAAGCCTACAGATTCCATCATGCAGATGGCAAAAGACTTTGGCTTTAAAGTGCGGCTCTGAAAAGCACGCTCACCGCAGACTAAAGGAACTGTAGAAGCAAGAAATAAGATAATTGACTGGGTCAGAGCTTATGAAGGCGAGTTTGAAACAATAGAAGAAGTGGAGGTGCTTATCAGTGCAGTTAATAAAGATATGAACATATCAATTAATCAGGAAACAAAAATGTCTCCAACAGCACTTTTTTACAAAGAAAAAGAGTACCTGAAGCCGCTTCCGCATAAAAATATCATTGACACCTATCTCACACCAAACAGATACAGAGTGTCATCTGAAGCACTTATACGCTTTAATGGCAACAGATACTCAGTTGACCCAAAGCTTATTGACGAAGAAGTTACAGTGGACTGCTTAGACAACAAGCTTTACATCTATTATAACGGAAAACTTGTAACTATTCACGCATTAAATAATAATCCTGTCAATTATAAAAAACACCACTATGAACAGCTTATGAAAGGCAGAATCAATGATACGGACATGGAAACAGTAATTACAGGAAATCTAAAGATGATGGACAGATTATTAGACAGCCGGAAAGTCATTGTGACCGAAAAAGAAGCCGTAAAATCTGAGGAAGCACTTATAGCCTATATTAATCAGAGTGATTATGGAAGATGGATTATAAATAATTATGCACATTTGTCATACACAGATAAAAGAACCTTTAGAAAAGGCATAAATGAAGTGCTTCCGTACATTGCTGACAAGGAACTATTCATATCACACATCAAATATTCCATGAAATCAGATATGTGCAGAAATCTTGCATATGACTGTGTTATGGAAGACTGCATGCACATGGATAATTCGCCATCAATTCTTCGCAAAGATGGATTTGAGTTCCTTTATGATAAGTACAAAGACAAGATATATAAAGATATGGAACAAATGGCAAAAGACTGGAGATTGGATGGTCAGAAAGAAGTAATGCATTCTGAAAATTCCAATGAACCATACAGGAGCATATCCCTGACTGCCGAACTTCCATTTGATACCGCCAAGGAGGACTGATGAATACATATAACAACTTAATAAATAATCTTGAAGCTCTTGAATTATTCAGATTCAAAGAAAATATAGACACATATCTGGATATGATTGCAGGTGGAGAAAAAACAGCTCTGGATGCTTTATGTGAACTTACAGAAAGTGAAATTGACTTCAGAAAGCAACAGGCAATAACAGGCTGTGTAAAAGTAGCTAATTTCCCGTTTTTAAAGGAGATTTGTGAATTCGATTTCAGTTTCCAGCCATCGCTGGATAAGTCCAAAATCATGGATCTTTTGACACTGCGTTTTATAGAAAAAGCAGAGAATATCATATTCTGCGGGACTCCGGGAGTAGGCAAAACAAATCTTGCAGTATCAATCGGGATAGAAGCTGCAAAACACAGATACTGCGTATACTTTATAACATTTCAGGATTTAATATCACAGCTAAAAAAAGCAGCTTCAGAAAACAGACTTGAGACAAGAATCAAATGGTTCTGCAGATACAAGCTTCTGATAATAGATGAACTTGGTTATCAAAAGATGGATGTTGATTCAGCCAATCTATTCTTTAATCTCATAGCCAAGCGATACGAGAAGCTGTCAACAGTAATAACAACTAACAGTCCATTTTCCAAGTGGTCTGATATATTTCAGGAGCCAGTACTAACTAATGCACTGCTTGACAGACTGCTTCATCACTGCTCTGTTATAAACATAAATGGTCCATCCTACAGACTAAAGGATCAGATGCAGTATATGATTGAGGAAAATTAAGTTACATAAAATATCATATAAGCGTGTAGGTTTTCCTACATTCTTATATGATAAAAAACCTACAATTTTATATTGACATTTGTAGTAGAACGGCGGTTTAAGTAGGTGCTTTCTTTTACCTGTGTTTTGTACCACGGGAGATAGGTTTCCTCAATAAACTGCTGGAAAGAAATTGTTTTCTTTTTCTCGGTAAGCTCTGCTGTGGAAGTCAATACCAGCTTGGAATATTCTTCCCTTGCTTCTTTCTTTGTCTGAAAGCCGCTGCGATATTTCTGTATCTGTTTTCCTGTAATCGGGTTATAACCTAAATTTGCTCTAAAATAATAAGTTCCGTTATCAGCTTTTTTGATTGGGTCTTTTGCCATGATTTCACTCCTTACATATCATGCAAAAAGTACAATCAGTTTTGCCTGTCTGGAATGGTAATTCCCAATATTTCCTCTACGGCTTCCTTTGGTACTCTGTCAAGTTTTCTGGACTGATAGTAGGTGTGTCCTTTGGAAATCATTAGTTTTTTTGCTTCCCTTATGATGTTTGCCGCAAAAGATGTTCCATATCCTAGTGCGATTAAATCGCTCTTGGTTACTGTAACTATTATCCTCCTTTCCATAGACCAGATACGAAAACCTCAATATCTTGTCTACGATCATATCAGATTTTCAGTAAAAGTGAAATGATTATTTTCTGGCAAATGTTGATTTAAGGTTTTATGAGCTTTCGGACGGCTTGGCAGCTCCACGGGACTTGCACCCCTCTCATTCTTGTGAGTAGCCGTGTCATACGGGTGTATCATTATCCCTGTATACGGGTCATGGCGGCGGCAGCTTCCAGACTGCCGCCTGCGGTTCGCTGATAATACCGCTCGCCCCGTGTGGGGGTCATGGCGTACCAGCCTGCAGGCTCGCCGTATACAGAACGTATCCGATTGCCCTATGCTGCGTGATACGCTTTCTTTGTCAAAGTACAGGGGCTTGTCAGCCCGCAAAAGCACACAGGGAAAGATATGCTTTTGTGGAATGATAAGCACAAAAAAAGCCCACGCCGGGGAAGTGGAAAGGGGAGTTGTCACATTCCCCCTTGTGGGCTTTTATTAGGCTGCCTTATAGGTCAAAATCTTGGTAATCAATTTTGTTTCCAAACGGCGGCGCAGTTCTTCATCAACGCACAAATGTGGGTTGCCTGCTTCGTCATACATGGTTCGTGTAGACAATTTGGCTATGTAGCCTTCATAGTGCTTCAAGACTTTGTTGATAGCGTCCACGTTGCCGGAAACAGCCGCCGCAATTACAGGGTAGGGAAGTAAGCCCTTACCGCCGTTTTTGCTTTGCTTTTTCATCATGGATTTATTCATCAGCTTGTCCCTCCATAAATTTTTTGAGTGCCTGTAAAGAGCTTGTCCGGCGGTAGGCTACCGTCCGGCGCACAAGGTTGAGCTGGTCGGCAATTTCCGGGTCAGACATACCTAAGAAATAAGATAGCAGGACGATTTCTAATCTGTCCTGTGGCAAAGTCTGTAAGGCTTCCGCTAACAGTTCATCAGCTATCGCTATCTCTAAGCCCATGACCTCAAAATGGTATTCATCTTCAAAATATCTGTCCCATGCTGCTAACTGCTCTAAGGTTTCCTCCGGCAGCTCGGAGAATAATATTTCATGCTCCCGGAGATATTGCAAATGCCTGTGGTAATCACGGGTTTCATTTTTCAATATCCGTTTGCAAAAGCTGTCAAAGGAATGTTACTTGTGTTCTTCATGCGAATAAGGTTTCACGTTCACACCGCCTTTCGCTTCCGCAAAAGGCGGGTTATTGTTTCCCCTTTCGCCCCTACTACGATCAGAAAATCGCAGCAGGCAAACAGATTAAAAAATTTTTCAGAAAGCATAAAAAATTCCCGGCTGTCAATCAGTCGAGAATGTACTTTTATATATCCTGTTGTGTTATCTAAAATCTCTACTTCTAAGGTAGAGTAGGTTGCCATGCTGTCAGAGATTTTTTTGACGGGCTACCCGTCTGAAAAAAGGTCAAAGAATGATACACGGCGCACCTCACAATCTATGCTTTCCAAATGAGGAAATTGTAGGTTTTGGGGATATTGCCGGAATATCAGACGGGTATCGTTTGGTTATCAATTTACTTCCATATCTATAAAGTTATACTTAATTATGTACAATAAATATTAAATAAGAATGTACAAATGTTATGATATATGAGTTACAAGGAGGAACTCATAATGATACTAAAGCATCAAATCATAACAGATATAAGAATAGAAAGTGTTA
>OGGM01000504.1_pt1 | contig 27290 bp, 26 predicted proteins | sample 1571251 | NCBI WGS metagenome assembly OGGM01 (sample SAMEA2582076, study PRJEB24529) | metagenome | biome: Human gut stool | place: China | collected 2011 | reverse complement strand
AAAGGGACATTTTCCGACCTATAAAGGGACATTTTCTGCAGTATAAGTCCCCGTTTTCTGCATTATAGGTCCCCATTTTTTGCATTATAAAGGGACATTTTCCGACATATAATTATTTTTATAAAAAATAATCCCCCTTAAAAATTATAAGGGGGATTATAAAGGGACGTATATTTACATATGACCCTTTATAGATGTATAATTGAGTTGCGAACAAAATTATAATCATACTGGATAAGGAGTCATAAGTTAATTAAAGTCCCTTTATATAATAACATCTTCCAGTATGAAGGACAAATGTATACTGGAGATTGATATTATGGAAAATAATTTTATCGTTAAATATAATGGTGCTTTTATGATTAAATACCATAATAATTTAAATAAAATAGCTTTAAAGGATTTTAATCAACGTGAATTAAGTATTTTTTTTGCTGTTTGTTCTATTATGAAAGAACAAGGGACAAGCGAATTAGAAATTAGTTTTTCTGATTTAGAAAATATAATTGGAATTCCCTTTAAAGATAAAAATGAATTAGTAACGTATATTAGAAATACAAATAGAAAGCTATTAAATTTAAAAACAGAAATTGCAAATGATGGTGTATATATAGATTTTGTATTGTTTAGAACCTTTATTACTGATACCAATAAAAATATATTGACTGTTAAAGTCAATGAAGATTTTGCATATATTTTAAATGATCTGACACAAAACTTTACGTTATTTGAGTTAAAAGAATTTAACCTTTTAACTTCGATATATGCAAAACATTTATATCGACTATTAAAGCAGTTTAGATATACTGGTTATTATAAAGTAGAAATAAGTGAATTTAAAAGATTATTTGATGTCCCTTCTAGTTATCAGATGAATGACATTAATAAGCGTGTACTAAATCCTGCTATAAAAGAAGTTAAAAAGTTTTTTTCATCTTTAACATTAACTAAGGAAAAAGAAGGAAAGAGAATAAAGTACCTTAAATTTACATTTGATAAGGAAAAGCGATCTATTGCAAATGAAGATAGTATTATTGATATTTCAATAGATCAATCAAATTTAGCTTTAATTGATCAGCCTAAAGAAAATATAGTTTGTCCTAAATGTGGTCAATTATTATCTAAATGCACTGCAAAAAATGGGGATATATTCTGGGGGCATAAAAACTATTTAACATCAGATTGTAAAGCTACTTATTCATCTATTGAAGAAATTGAAGCTGCAAGAGTGAAAGAAGAAGCTAAAATAAAAGCTAAGGAAGCGGAAGAAAAAGCTATTAAAGAGCATTGGTATTATACGATTCAAGATCCAAAAGAACGTGAAGAATTTGAAAAAGAGGTAAAACAATTACTAGATAATCATTCAGATGTAATTATTTTTAAAGGTTTTACTGAGGAATATGTCAAAGTACAAATGAAAGAAAAAGCCTTTACGTTTAATGATTTATCATTTAGGCCTATTCTTTCTTTTCCTATTAATAGAGATACGATTAATGAACTAAAAAAAACGATTAATGATAGTAAGTAAATAAGAAAAAAGGGCTAAACATGATACATCATGTCTAGCCCTTTTTTTCAACCCTCTACCGCCAGCCCCCAATCTTGGGGGCGTTGGTCAAATTCTACATTCATCGATTGACAATACCGCTACGCTTGTATCGGAATCGATGAATATAGAATTTCCTAGATAACCAGGGTACGTGTGTTTTGAAGATGTGGCTTATTAAAATTTTCTTTCTTGTTGTTACGTTGGATCCTTTTATTTTCATAGATATACTGCGGTGAGTACAATTTTTTTTATCGACAGGGGGAAGCATGATCTGCGCAAATAAATTTATATAAAAATATGCTTTAAAACATAAAAATATGTTGCAATACCACTCAATGAGTGGTATAATAAGTATAGAGATAAGGCAAAGGGCCTTATGGATTTAAAGAAAGAGGTAAAAATTATGCAAACAAACACTATTTTCTCTGTATTCGTTGAAAATTTAAGCGAATTAAACGAAGGTAACATGGTAGGTTGTTGGGTTGATTTTCCTTGTGATTATGATGAGTGGAAAAAAGTTCTAGCTAAGATCGGAAACCCAGAAGAAATTATTATTACAGATACAGAAAATCATACAGATTTAGAATCTTTACCAATTAATGAATATAGCAGCTATAGCGATATTCAAGAGTTAGCCGAATATATAGAGTATTTACAAGATGATCAATATAAAGAAGATCTATTTATAGCGGTATATAATTCAGTAACTAGTAATTTTGAAGAAGCTAAAGAAGCTGTAGAAAAAGAACGATATACATTAATGCAAAATTACACAATGGCTGAATATTGTGAAATGTTAGCAAAAGAATGTTATACAATCCCAGATGAATTAGCGCCATATATTGATTGGGAAGGTTATGCACATGATTTTTCTACTTCTGGTTATACAGAAACAGAAAAGGGCGTTTTGATTGAGGAGTTCTAAAAAAAAGAGAAGCCGCAAGGCTTCTTTTTATGTTATAAAACATAAAAATATGTTGCAATACCACTCAATGAGTGGTATAATAAATATAGAGATAAGGCAAGGGGCCTTATAGAGTTAGAGAAAGAGGTAAAAATTATGCTAACTATTTTTGTACATGAGGATTTTATAAGAACTATTTCACCAATTCAGCAGGATTATTTCAAGTTACGATTTGATGATATGTTATCAGAAGCCCATAGTTTTGCAGCTAGATATAGAGTATATAAAGAAGAATACGATAAATTACAATTTATCGAATATATGAAAGGTGTATTTATATTTCAAGGACTGGGAAACATACCTAATAATCCATTGTTGGATGATTTGATCGAGTTATATAATACGATCTATGCACCATATGGACATATGATAATGACAATACCACTTAATAATGTAGTAGAAGAGAAGCCTTAAGGCTTCTCTTTTTATATTGAAAAAGGATAACAAAGGCCACGCCAGGTGGCCACATTATTATATGGCAAGATGTTCCTTTCTGTGCTTGCCCCCAATGCAAAACACAAAACAGGACTATATCATAATAAGATGATTCTTTGTTTTCGTTTTCTTGCGTACGTATTCCGTCATTTCCATCACCACCTTTTATAAGGTAAAAATAGTAACAAAAAATAGGTACCCTGTACAATCCGTAAAGGATTGACAAGATACCTATTTTTTATTGCATTGGAGTGAGTTATTCAATGAAAGGTGGTGATGGAAATGACTACAACAGAATTAATTGTCTTGTTAATGCTTATATTGTTGCTAACACGCAAGTAAACCAAAACAGGGTTAAGGGGTGGAGCCGTTAGCCCTGTTTTCCGTTTTGCATTTCCTGCCCGAAGCCCAATGCCGCCCAGAAAGGAACATCACCTTTGATACTGTATCATTATACCATAAAATACCATTTTAGTCATTAGTAAAGGATGGTAACCTATGATTATGAATTCCCATTTTTTCTAATTCTTCATTTCGTTTTTTCTTAAAATCTGGATCTTCTGGGTTAGAGAAATAGGGAACTGCTTTTTGTGTTTCACGCTGACTTTCTCTTTTTGTATTTTCATTGATTAAATCAGACATAGTTTTATTAATCTTAATAGAGGTATTATCGATTTTTTGCTCTGCTTCTGTAGCTTCTAATACTGTTTCTTTTTGTGAAGCACCCATGCTGCCTTTATCTTCTACGGTACCCGTAATTTTTATAGCATTGTTTAGAATCGTTGTACTATGATTCAGTAGTTGTGTAATACGATCTAAAGCAGATAAATCGGTTTTATCAGCTAACTTTTGATTGTATTCCTCACTTTTATTCAATGCTTCACGTGTAAATATAGCTGTATAATCTCCTATTTGCTCCTCTATGGCCTTTATAGGGTTATCATAGGCAAATATACCTTGACGATACGTAGAATTGATTTTGGATACAAAATCTTGTTTTAAATCATTAATAAACGATCTTACATCCAGGACTTGCGATAACTCACGCTGCATAGCTGTTATATCTTCTTTAATATTAACTAGGCTTTTAATATATTCTAGTTCGTTTTCAAGGGCTTGTATAACGCTATTATCCTTTACGCTACCACCTCTAAAACGGGCTTCTGTATTCGCTGGAATAGCTAAAATACATACGGTAAGGGCAGTACAGATTGATAGTTTAATTATTTGTTTTGTTTTTGACTTCATCATATACCCCCTTAACCAGAAAAGGCACCATTTAATTTACTTGTAATTATTGGGAAGAATACAGCTAGACAGCCCATATGTACCATACAATATAAAAGACTACCAATACCCACCTCATTTTGTGAAAGTGTTGTCATATAGGTATACATCATATTAAATGTTAAAGCTATGACGGCTAAATGTAAGGCCTGTAAGCCTAATGATTTATACATCATGGCAGGCTGTTTTTTTGTGATTTTAAAGGCAGAAAATGGTAAACCTACTAAACAGAACAAGGTAGTCAAATAGAAATACACAAAGTTCCAAGAAATGTAGCAAACTATATATGCTGCAAATAGTATTGTGAGCGTAAATATACCCATAATTAATGCATAATAGTAATAGAATATTTCACTAAAAATAGGAATAGAATTAAGTACAGATTGTACACTAGGTGAAGCCATAGTAACTATACTGATTGTACTTTGATCTATGTATGCTTTGTATAAGGAACCTATTTGTAAAAACAATACAGATGGATCAGCTATTAAGTATTCATTATTATAAATTCCTGTATAAGTTGTATCAGCTACTTCAAAGGTAAAATTCTTAATTAATTCTGCAATAGTAGACCAAGATAAAATCAAGATAGTAATCATACTATAGTGAATTAAACGAGTGGTAAAATCTTGTATAAAATTCTGTTTGTTTTTAGTTACTAAAGCATAGGTATAACGGATGATAATATCTAACATAATTAATGATAACAACAAGCTGAGTGCATATTTTTGAACAAGATTAATAGCTTTTGTTATAGCAATTAATATATTAGCAAAAACATTAGCAGCTTTAAATGTCATATTAAAATAGGCTTGATAATCAACGACTTTATCTTTAAAGGCGCCTTTTTTCTGTCCCATTTCGTATGGTACAGCACCATCTAACGTCCAACCAGCTTTAATATAAAAGTCATATGGATCGACTCTTTCACCATTAATAATATGCTCAATATGCATATGTGGGCCAGTTGATACACCTGTATTACCAACAAGGCCTACAATATCACCTTTTTTTACTATATCTCCTACATTAACCCATATATCGTCTAAATGACCATATGCAAAACTGGTTCCATCGGCCATTTCTACTACAACATAATTACCATAACCATAAGACCACCCAGCAAAGGTAACTGTACCATCAGCAGCGGCAGGGGCCTTTACACCTGCTGGTATACCTAAATCAATACCATAATGAAAACTATCAATATTTCCTGTGACAGGATGAATACGTGGCCCATATTGAGAAGTAACGGGGCCACCGAACCAACCGTTGCTACTATGAGGAATACTATCAGCATATACAATGCAAGTACAGAATGAAATTATTAAGATTAGAATGGACAAAATTTTATGTAGTTGTTTCATTATTTGCCCTTTCACTGTTATTAGTAATTAATGTATTGTCTTAATTCTGTAGTAAATCCTCTAACTGGATCAGAAATATGTGTGTCATCCATTTCGTAAAATTTAGGGATTTTAACTAACTCTTCAATTAATTTTTGAGCGGTATAGTCAGTATCTTCTATTTTGGGTGTAGTGGAGGATACTTTTTTATATTGAACATCATTTAAGATAATTTGATTATTGTCTTTTACAATAAGTGTACTAGTTTCTGAATCAAATGTTTGTAGTGTTTTAGAATCTATATAAAAATCACGATTTACATAATAGTATTTACCTAAATCTGGGTTATACCGTTGAATTGTAAAACGCATTTCTGCAGCAGGTTTATTTTGATAAATAGTTTCTTTTTCTAAAATCATAAGATAATAATGTTTATTATCTTTTTTTAGTTCTTTCCCATTGTCTATTTCTATATATTCTCCAGTAATATCATTAGCCGTTTGTTTTCCACAGCCAGTAAATAATATAGAAATAGATAGTATCGATATTACTGCTAATATAAAGGTTATGATTTTTTTCATTATTCCTTCTCCTTTATTATTCTTTGCCTTCTTCCTGTGATTTTAATTCAAGCTTTTTGAATTCGTTAATAGTATCTTTTGCATGATCAATCGTTTTTTGTGTTGATTGACTAGAATCTTGTTGTACTATAGATTGGCGTTCAGCTTGGATTCTATCATTTACCATATCTTGATTAGTACTATTTATATTGTTATTTGGTGTAGAGGATGAATAGTCATCATCTTTAGTAGATCCATCGCTTGTATCATAGTAATTATCGACTATTTGAGGTGAAGAACCAGCATTAGATTCTGTAGATGAACTTGTAGATGTACTATTATCATTATCTTTACTACTTGTATCAGTTGCATTTCCTGAATCGCTAATAGTATCTTTTTTAGATCTATCTGTGCTACTACTTGTACTATCTTCTTGTGAAGTTGTATCAGTTGTAGAGGTATCTGTTGTTTGTGCAGTACTATTTTTATTCGTAGTATCTCCTTTATTAGAAGAAGATGGAGTAGAATCTGTTATTACATCTTTTCTGGATGTATCAATCGCAGCAGATCCAGATTGTGAACCTGTCTTTACACTATTTTCTACACCTTCTTCAACTGCTTTTTCACCACTTTTTTTAGTAGCTGCAGCGGCTTTACTAGCACCTAATGTTTTTAACATAATAGCTGTTTGTACAGCTTGTACACCTATCCCTGTTAAGCTAGGTGGACTATTAATAGCACCATTAAATAGTGCTGCGGCAAAGGATGGAGTTTTGAAGGCTAAAAAAGCTAGCGCAAATAAAGAAATTAAAGCAGACCAGGTATCTATTCCCATAACACTTTCTGTAAATGTAGCATTTTTAAAGGCATTTTTTACTGTTGGATTAATTATTAGTACTAGAAATAAGAATATTGCAATACGAATAGCCGATACAAAAAAGTAATTTAGTATTTTATCTATAATCGCTTTTGTTCGATCTAATAAACCAAAGGGTAAAAGCACCATTGATATGGTTCCTATAATAAAAAATTCTAATACAGTATATAGATAGGAAATTGCAATAAACCCAAATAGGAGTAACGTAATGAAAGCATAAAATAAACCACTCATCACATTACCACTAATACCAGCTTCCATTGTTTTGGCAATTTGTTTAGCAATGTTACCTTCTTGTTTTTTACCATTTTCTATTTCACTAGGTGTTATCCCCAATACATGGCCTTTAAATACGATAATTGCATTATCAATTCCTTCATTGACGATCATAGAAGGTGTAACCGTAGTTAAAAATTTACTTTTATCATCGATTACAAGTTCACCTTTTACATTTTTTGCACTTGCAGTAATCGCTACTTCACTACCAAATTCATAAACTGTATTAAGAACATAGCCCCAGGAATTGGCTAAAAATACAAAAAAGGTAGCTGTAATTAATAAGGGGATTAGTTTACTATAATCTTGTTTACCCCAGTATAGATCCCAATTTGTAATAATATTCAACATAAGGATAGCTGCCATTAATGCTAATACAGGGGGGAGCAAATTATCTACGGCTGTATTACAATATGCAAGTATCATCTTGGCAAAATCATCGAGGAATCCTAAACTAGACATATTCATAATAATAACTCCTTTATCGTTCTTTGGATTCTATAAATTCTTTTGCTTTCGCTTGTGCAGAATCTAACTCTTTAAAAGAACGTACCGCTAAGGCTGCCGAGTTACGTTCATTAATTCGTTCTACGGTTTGATTCAAGGATTGTTTTTTAGCGGTTAAGGCTTCAATTTGGTTACTATATTGCTGCGCTAATAGTTGTTCTTGCTTAATTTCATTGTTAATATCAATGCTGCCTTTTAAGCCCTTGTTTTGTTCTGCTAATTGCATTAATTTTTTCATACGTTCTTGCTGCAGAACTTGTGCTTCTTGAATGGTAGTCATTTGATCAATGATTTCTTTATTAAGCACTTCCAGCTTATGCTTATTAGCTACAATCGCATTAGCTACTAATTCTGGATTAATCTTATCGGTATCAGTTTCAGATAAATCAATAAATTCAGTTTTTATTGCTACTTCTGCTGTTACTTCTTTACCATCTTTTTTACCGTTCAATAAGGAATTTAGCTTATCGAATTTTTGATTTAGCTTTTCATTTGTTTTATTCACTTCATCATTGATCGGTTTAATGATTTTTTTATCTAGGCCTAGAATTTCTAGGCCTTTCATCATTAATAATTCTTGATTCTGTTGAATCATTTGTTTATATTGCTGTATTTGTTGTACTAGCTTTCTATATACTGCTACATCACGGACAGAATACAAGGCGCTAGCAGAGGTAGTAACCATCATTAACGTAACCGCTGCGGCTGTAATTTTGGCCTTTTTAGATGTTTGTAATAGGGTTTTTAGGCGATTCATTAACGCTATACCATCTTGTGTTTTCATCGGTGGCTAATTCCTTTCTTACATTAATGGCTTGTTGAAAATCCGTTCTTTGTGATCAATCCAGGTTTCAATAAAATCTGATGTAGATAAATGTTTAAGTTGCTCTACTTTTAGTTGATCATCTTTAGAAGTAGCCCCATAGAAAGCAATTTCTATTGGCTGCAGATCTAAGCGGAAGATGGCCCGACCTGTAGGGCATGAATAGAAATAATCCCGTTTAGGCTGTAGGCTTCTAATCGTGTCAATTTCTACATCATTTAAACCAAAGTTTTCGTATAGTGGTTTTACAGTTTTGGCCGTAGCAGCATTATTAGGTAAGAAGATACGGGTATGCACGTTTTCTACGATAACGTTAATCATATCTTCTTTTAAATCCGTTAAGTTTTGTGTAGCCATTACAACGGCTGCATTTTTTTTACGCAAATCTTTGAGGAAGGATCTAATTTGTTCTTTAAAGATTGGATTATCTAAGAACAACCAGGATTCATCAAGTACTATAAGTGCTGGATATTCACCTGTAAGCTGCATAGTAATCTTATGGAACATATAACTTAATGTAGTAGCCATAATCTGCTTATTGGCCATTAATTCTTCCATTTCAAATACCTGGAAATTGCCTGTACCGAATTTATCTTCCGTATTATCAAACAAGTTACCGTATACGCCTTTTTCTGTCATGATGTTTATACGTTCTTTTAAGGTATAATCGTTCATTAAGACTTGTAAGGCTGACATAGTACGTTGATCTTTAGGTAATAAGGCTACACGTTCTAAGGCATCACTGATGATCGTTTTTTGTGTTTCTGAAATTTTATCCCCATCTTTCTGGAAGAAATCACAAAGCCAGTTATAAGTCCACTGCATTTCAGTATTCCAGCGGTTATTACTATCAAAACCAATATTAGCGAGTGGTTGGAAGTTAAGGGAATCTGTATCGACTAATAGGTTATAGAAGTTACCACCTATTGCTTTACATAACACTTTACAAGAAGCTGCCTTATCAAATACAAATATTTTTGCATTATCGTATTTGAAATAATTTGCTTCAATTGTGTTCAATAATACAGATTTACCAGAGCCATTAGGCCCGATAATTAACGTGTGGCCAATATCTTTTTGATGTAGATTTAAGTAAAATGGCACATTACCAGCGCTAACCCCTTGATACAGGGCATTAGTACACTGATAGCCTTTTTCTTTAAAGAATTCATTTTCTTTATCGCCCATCCACTTAGTGTATAAAGGGCTACAATGGATAAAGTTACTACTTTTCATTAAATAGGATCTAATATTGTATTGATAACAACCAGTAATAGAGGAATAGAACGCATTTTCAATGTTTGTATACTCTTTTCGAGCGATAAACCCTGGTTTATGAATGAGTGTCAGCACTTTTTCTATATCTTCTTCTAGTGTTTGTTTGTTTTTGTTATATAACACTACAGAGCCTGTAAAATAGCCAGCTGATACATTATCAGAAGCGACATTTTCATAAAAAGTGATGGTATCAGTAGCGTCTTTTATACTCTGTGTATCAATATCATAGCTTTCTGAACCTCTTAATTTATCAAGAACCATTGTTCCCAGACCTTTGGCCTGTTGCACGAATTTCTTTTCTTGTGATTTTAAATGCTTAATAGATTCTTCTCTAGTTAAAGTAATGTATCGTGTTACATATCTAAACTCACTTTTCAAGTTGTGTAATGAAGCCATAATAAATGGAGATGTGAATTTAGGGAAATCAATAATTGATACAATACCTAAGTAATAATCACCAAGAGTTGGAACCGCACCACCGATAAAACTACTATCACATAAGTAATAACTTAAAAAATCATCGTAATTACCCGATATTTTTTGTGTATATGGGCTAACCTGTGAATGTAGATAGGTTAATGTTTCTTCTTTAGTTAATAGTTTAATATCATCCATAAACATGGATAGCATTTGCATAAATAAAGAAGCTGTTTTTTGTAGATCAGAAGCATATATATATAGTTGTTGCTGCAGTGCTTTAACACGTTTTTCATCAAAATCATTATTGCTTTTACCAAACATTGAGGTAATGTCTTTTAAGCCTTTTGTATCAAATTCGTCAAGCGTTTTTAACATCTGTTCAAACATATCAGTAGGTGGTTTATACAAAAGGGTTAAATATGTTTTTGATTCGTAAAAATTCTGTTTATTAAAATATTCTTCCCGTTTAGATTCTATGAACGATAATAAATTAGATTTGAATTTTGACGGATGGAATTTATGGACTACATTACGTTGTAATTCAAAGTACACCGTATATCCTTCTGGAAGGCCTTTAATAGCGTTATTAAGTCCTCCTATGAACATATCTATATCATTGACAGTTGCATTCGTAAAATCCATACCAGAAAAGGCGAATGTAATTTGAAAACTGCCGTTTGTATTAAACACTATATTGTTTTCATCTATATGGAACCAGGGTACATAATCCTTAATCCATACGTTTGATTCCTTTTTTTGTTTATGTAGTTCCATATAGTACAAACTCCTCTCTTAGTTTATTCAGCCTTATACATCCCTTTATCGTTTTTAATGTGATTCCAGAGAATATCAAAAAATTGTGGATCTTTTGTTGTGGCATATTTACAGCCAAACCAGATAATACCATTAATGACAATAGCAATACCGATTGAATTTCGTAATAAAATAAATATTAGAATGGATATTAAAACAAACATTAAAAATACGTTCCGTGGGAGTCCGCCCCATGTCATAGGCTTAGTTAATGAGCGGTGCATTTTAGCTTCTAAATTTTCGTTACGCATATTATTTACCGATGATCCATGCAGCAATAGAAGCAGCCGCTACAATCACTGTAAGGCCTGCTACTGCTTTAACTGCATATCCTGTAAATTGGCCAGAATTGCCTTTCATAATAGTAATACCAAGACCAATAATTACTAATACACCAAGTGGCAGTGCTATTTCAGAAATAATAAATTCGCCTAATTCTGTTAATTTTTTTCCGATTGTCCAGCTTTCTAAACCAGAAGCAAATGCTGTATTTGACATAGCCATTAAAGCAAGAAATGCAGCTGTAGTTTTGTTTACTAAATAATTTTCTATGTTTTTCATCGTATGTACCTCTCTTGTACGCTGAATACTCTTTAAATTTACTATGTAACGATTTCGATACAAGCAAAGCGGTATCGTTAATCGGTGCATGGTGAATTTGACCAACGCCCCCAAGACTGGGGGCAGGCGGTAGGGGGTTGTTACCCTTCTACACACTCATTAACTATAATGTAATCTTGTTTTTCTTCGTCATAGCCTTTAACAGATATGATGGAATGAACTTTCCTAGATATATTGCCCACTTTATCCATATGAACAACTATATCTACAGAATCACCTATCATGGACTTAAATTCGCCTTTTTCGTATTTCATACGAATTAAATCGTGGATTCTTCGTAACGCTAATTTAGGACTATTCGCATGAATGGTTAAAATACCGCCATTATGGCCCGTATTCCAAGCATCCATTACTGTATACGCTGCTGAATCCCGTACTTCCCCGACTACTAATCGATCGGGAGTCATACGCAAAGAATCAAATAAAGCATTATCCATAGTGTAAGGTGGGTTATTTTGATCACCTTCGGATGTATGAAAATCAAAGAAATCATTAAATTCTACTTTAATTTCTGGGGTATCTTCTAAAATTCCTATCCTATCTTTAGGATGGCGAATTGCTATTTCTTGTAAAATCGCTTGCGCAAATGTTGTCTTACCACTTGAAGTACCACCAGAAATCACAATATTTCTCCGTTCTGCCATCGCTTCTATGAGAAAATCATATTGTTTTTGTGTGATTCTATCTTGCTGTAAATACATATCTAGGGTAATTAATTTTTTAGCCCGTTTACGAAATGTAAATGAAGGATGATCGGTTATGCGTTTACTAAATTGCCCTTGAAAACGGCAATTTAGAGGTTCATAGTTAGCGGCAATCCGATTTTTAATCGTTATATTAATTTCACCAGCAACCGCTGTAATAACCCCTTCTATGGTTTGATCATCGATTTTAATACCTGTATCTAATCGGCCGTTACTAAAGGAATCAATCCATAGGCTATTTTTATTAGTGTAAATTTCTACCGTATCATCATCTTCAAAGTAAGGTAAAATGTCTTGGCCTAAAAATGTTTTTACATAGCTTCTACTCATGTTCTTCTACAGAAGTAGCTGTATCTTTTGCAGCTGCTTCTCTTTCTTTTTGTATAACAGCAGATCCCATAGCTTCTATTTTTTCTATGGAAGTAGTACCTTCTTTAACTAATTTTGCGATGGTTTCTGCAATACCTACAGCCAGCGCTGCATTCTTTAAATCTAGTCCATACTCTTTGAACTTTTTATTAGAAGCTGTTAATGTTTGTGTTTGTACTTTTTTAAGTTGTGCTTTTTTAGCACGTAACTTATCCTCTAATTCTTGAATTTGTTTGAGGGTTAATTCCTCTTTAGCTTCTAAACTTGCTATTGTTTGTGGTCTTGCCATGCGTTACCTCCTGGTCTTATCGTCCCATATCCATATATTCCATATCAGATGTAGGATCATTAAATTCTGCGTCTAAAAAATCTGGGTTATCTAAAATCAAAGATTCTAGCATATCGCTATGATCCGTTACATCAGATTCAGAATCAGATGTTTCATCTTCTTCTGAATTGTCCGAATCTTCCTCACTATACCACTGTTCTATGAGTGGTAATAGAAGGCTTGCAAAGGTAGCTACATCTACTTTAGAAATACCATATACAGTATATACGAGGGCTGCGCCATCTTTATTCATAGGCTCCCCTTGTTCTCTTAACATTAATGCATAACCTTTAACTTTATCTAATGCTTCATCATTTAGTAGGGTATGAATTGAAATCAGTTCTGGCTTTGCTTCTTCTATCAATATATCCCCGTATTCTTCCATATACTTTTTTATACAAATTGTAAATGGATCTGGAATTTTAGAAGATGTATCTGCTGCACCTTCTCTTTCTAAAAACATAGGATCATAGAAATATAAATGATATGGTGTTTTTATCGGTTTTTTACCATTAATAAGGGTAATTTGTTGATTGAGTAAGCCTACTTCTGTAGGCGTTACTAAATCACGGCCTGTATTAATGGCTGTTCTAGAATCGGTAAATAAAGATAATCCCCGTTTTGTATCTTGGATATTTTCTACCGTAGTTTTACCAATTCGTTCCGATAAAAACTTGAGATCTGCAATTTCTTGAGGTTTTAAATACATATGATAGGAACAGTTATTTAAAATAGAATTTTCTTTACCATACACCCTGTCTATATCGTTTCTACCTTGAAAGATCATCATTAATTGAATCCCATAAGACCGTACAGCGGTAATCATGGTTTGTAAGGATTCAATCTTACCAAAGTTGGCGCACTCATCAAGGAGTAATAAAATTTTATGCTTGTTAGCATTATTGCCATCTGCTGTGGCCTTTTTCATCATCATATCGACTAGAAGATTAAATAACGGGGCTACCCGTGTTTGATCTTCTAGTGGTAATACAATATATAATGTGGCCGCTTTATCTGACCGAATTAAATCGGTTACATGAAAATCACAAGTAGATGTATTATGTGCTAAAATTGGTTCTGCATACGGTGCTAATGGTGTTGTAATAGACGTTACAATACCAGAGAAGGTATTATATGCCAGATCCTTATATTCTAAGAATGTAGTTAATACAGTTGGATGAATATTAGGATATATGCTATTAGCGCTGACTCTAGGAGATATAAAATCTATCTCATCTGGCCCAATATTGTGCATTTCATAGGTACCATCACTATTTTTTATTGGTATCGATATAGGCAGCATTTTTTCATGTTCAATAATATGAGATAGTGATTCTTGGAACGATTTTATTCGTTTTTTCTCACTTTCATTTATATTATTAGGATCTTCTACTACCATGCCAGAGAAGAAGGTTAATACATCTTTTAAGCTTGTTTCATGATATGGAGAATCCCCTTCTTTCTCTACAGGCCGAGGATGTTTCATATCATGGTATTTTAAGTAAATAATAACGGCAGATAATAGGCGTTTAGCAGAGTTTACCCAGAATGGATCACCTTTACCTTTAGGTACTAATACTTCTGCTAAGTTCGATACATCCTTCATTTCATGCTCTGTACCCCATCGAATTTCTGAAATAGGGTTCCAGCGTACATTTTGATGATCTAATGCAGTAGGATTAAATTTCATTACTAATTGGCCCAGTTTTTCTTTTCGATATTTAGAGGTTAAATCCCATAATTCCCCTTTTAAGTCTGTTACTAGGCAGGATTCACGCCAGGCACCTAATAATGTGGCTATAATCCATGCAATACCTTTACCAGCGCCAGTAGGAGCAATACCTACATAGTGTGTATCTGTTTTGCCACGTAATAACCGTCTAATACCTAATTGGCGCATAAGTGTAACAAATTTATGTAAGCGTTCAATTTTTTCTTTAGGTGGTTTTTCCCCTATGGCCCTATATTCTTCAAAGTTACATAACCATTTATAGATTGGCGTAAGCCATACTGGCTCTGATACCCCAATTACTGGAGATGTAGGTGAATCTTTAAATAAATATAGCTGCTCTAAATAGTTTGTATCGGCCCATTCAGCTGTACCATGCGTATTAGGTTTAGGATTGATATATTCCCAGAACATAACAACGGATAGCAATATGATTGTTACTATTAGCGGAGCTATACTTTTTAAAAAAAATAATTTTGTAGTTTTTGTACCAGTATTACTTACCAGATCCAGCATGATTGATAAGTACATTGGCACGTTGTACAACTTAGAGCCGAATATAGAAATAATGTAGCCATCGGGGATGGCTACATTAATATCTGCTAATCGACTAGGGAACATAGCAGCAGCTATGTATAGGCCTATACATAGGCCTATACCATAGAATAGCAGTTTATTTTTCATAGATTATTCTTCCCAGGGTTGAATTGCTACGTCCGCATTTAACAAGATATTGAATTGATAGCCAATTCTAATACTTGTGGTAGCTTTGATTTCATCACGATTTTTAGTTGTACTTGTGATATTTTGGATTAAATCTGTAGCAGCGCCCGTCATAGCTTCTTGACCGTAAGAACGATCGCCAGACTTATCTGTATTTTTGCTAGTTACACCAATTAATGCACCAGATAAGAGAGCGCCAGACAATGCACCTTTAAATTTTTGCCAGCTGTGGCCAGAATGTTTATCCTTTAAACCTGCAAAACCTGTACCCGTAACAGCGCTTTGATCTGGCAGAGCAATCGATGTACCGTCTGGTAATATCATGCGGTAAAAACTAAGGTTGATTCTAGTACCAGAATACCCTTCTGGATGACCAATTAGTTTAGTTCCTGCAGGAATTAAAATGTTATTGCCAGTTACGGAATCAAAAACATTTTGACGAACAATTGCGATTGTATCTGAATTTAAGTTATCGCTAGTTACTTGTGTAAGTAGCGTTGCTGGAATCACGGTTCCAGCTTGCAACACATTGTCAGATTGAACATATTTTACAGAAGCTGCATTAGCTACTGTAAAAGGTACTGTGCTAGGCGCTATAATCGCTGTTGCTATAAAAGCTGCTACTGCAGCACGTTTTAATTGTTTATACACGGTGCTACCCCCTATTGAATCACTTGAATATAACCGCTTTTACCTTGATTAGCTGGTTTATCGTTGTTGCTGCTATTGCTATTAATATTAAATTTGATAGCAGAGGAAGCAGCCGCTTCTTCTGCTGCAGCTGCTTTAGCAGCGGCAGCTTGTGCTTCTTTTGCAGCGTTAGCAGCTGCTGCCGCTGCTGCTTTTGCTTCTTCTACTGCTACAGGATCAACTGTAGGCGTTTCTACTTTTTGATACTGCAATTCTTTATGTTCTTCTTGTTCTTTTTGTAGGCGTTTGTTTTGTTCGCCATAATCTGATTTATTCGTTTCAGATTTAATATCTCTAACTACTTTAGTTTGTGGTTCGTTTGGATCTTCTTTCTTATCGCTCTTTAATGCAGAATGTAAAAAACCATATAACATTAATACGATTAAGATAAAGAGTAATGCAATCATTCCTTTTCTAGATCCTAACGATTTTTTCTCTGTAAAGTCGTTATGCTGTTCTTGGTTGCGTTGATCTTCGCTCATACTGGCCCCCTATTAGAAAGTAGCTTGCGCACGTTGGTTACGAATATCATTTAAAGCAGATTGTAAATCTACTTCGTGTGGTTGAGTATTATTAGATCCTGTAGTTTCTACAACAACTTCTTTATCTTCTAATTTAGCGCTAACAGCTTGATCTACAGCCTTATCAATAGCGTTTAATTTTTGCATTTCTGCCGTTGTGAAATTAGGGCGTTCTTCAGATAACTTAATTTTTCGAGGTGTATTGATTTTGCTATCATATGCAGCAGCCATTTCTTGATGTAAATTACCTTGATTTAATACTTTATTTTTGGATTTTTTAGCTTTTACAGGGCGTTCAACTACTAAATAGGCATCCTGTTGATATACAATCTTCCAGGCTTGTGCTACACGGTCAATTTCAAAGTAATTACCTTTGATACGGTAGTTAACAAGTTGTAATTTATCCTTTGGAATCCGTTCATCATAGTAATAAATCGTAGGTAAATTATTTTTATTTTCCTTATTTATTTTGATGTATGTTTTCGTTCCATCATCAAACATAAATTGCGGTTGTTCAAACTCATATACGTTTTTATTTTGTTTAATCTTATAACCAGTTAATGCTGTTCTAGCATTTTCTTCGGCTTTCATGATGGCGTTTATACGTTGTTCTTCACGTTCCCATCCTGCTTTAACGCCTTTTACGCTATCTGGTGTAGTATCTGGATAGATATAATCTACATAATATTCTGGATGTTCCCCAGTAGTTAATAAGTAACGATAGCTGCGCTCATTCGTAGTGATGATCATATTTGTTCTAATATTTGTTGTAATTGGTTTTACGTATACATGAGGAGTACCCGCTACATCCACTACTTCAACTTGCCAACGACTAGTATCACCTGCAGATATACTTTCTACAGATTCACCTTCACGTAATTTTATGTCAGTTATTACTAATGGTTTTAATACTAATTCGATTTGTTGGTTATCATTATACATATAGCTATGTCTTATCCCTGTAATGTTATCTGGATCCCAAACAGTACCCTCTTCTGCGAAGGCAAATCCTGTTGTCATAATTGAAATTACAGCCGCTAACGCTAATGCTTTAGATTTCATTTTCATTTTCGTAAAACCCTTTCTAAATTTCCTAATACAACAAATTATTTATTTTCTTCACTGACAGAAAAATCAGTAACAAATAATCCTAATGGATTATTTACAATGTCTTTTTCATTTGTTAATGTAGACGGATTCACAGTAATGGAGAAGTTACCAGTATAGGTTTTCTCAATTTGTTTCCTTGTTACATTATCAAATGTCTTTGTACGCCAACGTGCAATATATACGTTATCGCTACCAGATTGTTTATTAATTGATATGATCTCTACACTTATGGCTTTTTTTCCAATTTCTTCGATTTTTTTATCTAATTTTTCAGATTGTAACTTTTCTGCAGCGTGTCCATCTACAAAATAAGATAATTCTGTTAGGTTATTTTGTAGGATAACAGGATCAATCGGTAAAGAAGCATAATTCGTTATAAACTTTTTGAGGAAATATTTAATTTCCCCTTCTTTTACTTCATATTTAATTTCATTAAGTACACCTACACCCTTAAATTCTCCATTGTCAGATACTGATACAATGTAAGGGATGTATTTTACACTAAAAGCAGCGTACACAATGCCTATTGATAAGATCAAAGATGTAGCTGCTAAAAATGCACTAATCCCTCTCCACCTATTACGCTCCTTGATAATATCTAGGTAAATCAAGGCAAAGGTTTTCGGTTCTGCTTCGTATCTCTCTTTTACTGTTTTGTTGTCATTCATACCGTTCTCCTATTTAATGTTAATTTTAGCTAAATTATATATAAAGTTTCTGATTTTGTAAATAGACTTTTTGCGAAATTTTGTATATAATGATGGTAGAATAGTTTTAACTTGAATCTAAGTAATAAAAATTAACTTTACAGACAACCAAAATAAAAAAGGTCAGCTTCACACCTATTACTGATTCTCTACATCAGAAAAATAGGGCAGCGAAGCTGACCTCTAAAATCATGCCAATGCTCATTTACCCTTTTCGTTTTTTCAAAATGAAAAGAATGAGGTTTAAGCCAGATGAAATCTAGCTTAAACGGGCAACCTACGGTTGCAAGAAGGAGTACCCATTTCATGGCTACATTTTACTATGAAATGGCCATCGGTAACGCTGGCCATTCTTTAGCAAAATTTGAATACATAACACGCACTGGCAAGTATCAATACTCTGCCAGTGGTGAAATAAAAGAAGATCTTATTTACAAAGAATCTTCTAATATGCCATCCTGGGCTTCTGGTAAAACGGATGGCGGCTACGATATGAAATCTGCTACATTTTGGAATGAAGCAGATTTGAGCAAAGAAAAAGTTCCATTTAAACAAATTACAATGGCACTTCCTAATGAGCTTTCTTATGAAGAAAATATTGCTATTATGCAACAATATATGAAAACTCATTTTGAAGGATATCCATATACAATGGCAATTCATGATAAAGAAGCCACGCTAACAGATGGAGAACGTAATATCCATGCACATATTATGTTCTCTGAGCGTAAAATAGATTTAACGAGAGAAGAACCAGATCGTATTTCTTACTTTAAACGTTCTTCTGTAAAAAAAGATGGCACTAAAACAGGCGGTTATCTAAAATCTAGAGAGTTTAAACCTAAAGAAAAATTAATTGAATTACGTAAAAATTGGGAATCTATCATTAATGAAGAATACCGTAAGCGTGGAATGACAGAACGTGTTTCTTGCGAAAAATTAGAAGTACAACGAGCAGAAGCATTAGCTAATAAGGATTTTCTACGTGCTGCCGAATTAGACAGACCAGCACAAAAGAAAATGAATCCAAGCACTGTATATAAAAACGCACAAACCATCAAATCTTTCAAACAATACTTATTTGAAAATAAATTTGATGAAGCGCAGTTTTTAATTGATATAACAAATGATGATTCTGTTAAATCGTATTTGTTATGTCATCAGTACATGGATTTAAAAAAGCGTATTGCCCGTGAACGCTTTTTATCTAAAGACGATCTAAAAACAGTAGAAAAAGCAGAAGCATTACAATCTACCCTTTCTACTAAGTTACAAGAAGCAAAAACCTTTAATCGTAAAGTAGGTACTACTGCTTCATATGGGGATTCTATCCATGATCGTATTAAACGATTAGAAGAACGTTCTAAACGCATAGAAGCAGAAATAGCAAACATTAATTCAAGAGTTATTACACAATCTGAATTAATTAAACGCTATAAAAAACAACAAGCTACGAAACGAATTTATAAAGCACGTTTATTACGTAATAAACGCCATACTACCGTTAAGCCTAGCCGTATAACATCAGTTCCAATTCGTACACAACGTTTACAAACCAATATTAGTAAAGAAGCCTTAATACATAATTTGTATAAACAGCGTTATGTATTTAATAAGGCTACTTTTGATAGTACGTGCAATTCAATTATGAATCGCATTACTAAAGGTGAATATCGTAAACAGATTGAGCGCTTACGCAGCTTAACGGCTAAATACAATACGTTTAAAGATCCTTCTGTTCTATCAGATATGAAACAGACTGAACGCTGGTTATCTCAAAAGAAAGAATACCTATTACCTAAAATTCAAAAACAAGCTGCCGTTGAACTAGATACTATGAAACGCAGCGTACAACGAATTGATCGTAATTTAGAGGTATTAACCAGCAGTGATAAATCACTGTATAAGACCTATAAAGAAGTTACAAGAACCGATAAGACACCTAAGTATAAGGAAGCTGTCTTACGCTCCTACAGCTTACATCCAAACGATATAAGCAGATTAAACAAACTGCAGAACCGTTTAGAATCTTTAACGAACAAAATAGATTCTATGAAAGCTGTACGATCTGTTGAAACAACGGCCCGTAAAATAGATCGTTTAGAAAAATTACAAACTAACGTTACTAAGAAAATTCAAACGATCGATACATCAGTACCAATGGATAAAGTAGGTACCATTACTAAGCATGATGTATTTGAAGCTATTAAGCAGCGGAAAGCAGATATTTTAGCAGAGTTACGGCCGTTACGCCAAGAATACGCTAACTACAACAATAAAAAAGTTACGTATCAATCAACACTAAATTCTGTTATGAATCGCATTACTAAAGGTGAATATAAACGTAATATCGAAGTGTTACGTAGTTTAAAACAAAAACAATCCCTTGCCTTTAAACAGCAAGAAAAGGCCCGTTTTGAAGGTAACACTTCTGATATGAACCGTTATTCTGCTGAATCAGCAGCGTATACAAAAGAAATGCAAAAAGTGGAAGCCTGGTTACAGGCTACCTATTCTAAATTGAATACGCCAACCATCCAGCAGCAAGCTATGAGAGAATACGAATCCATCAATAAACGGAATCAATCTGTATCAGAGCAGATTCATCGATTAGAAACGGATTATAAACACCTTAATACGTTAAAGAACAAGCTATATCACTATGGAAATAGTAATAGCAACGCTAATAAACAAGGTACTAGCATAATGAAACAATTCTTGAAGCGTGGTACCCCACAATCAAGAATTAATGGCTTATTGAAGCGTTTACACAATTTAACTAATAAGGTTACTGCTAATGATCATGCTATCACTGCACATATCAAATTTACTAAAGATAAACCTAAATGGAGAGAGAGGACTATTGAAGATGGAATTGAAATCTAAACTTGTAATTACTGTATTAACTGGCGCACTAGCTATTTCTGGTATAGCTAGTACGCAGGCCAATGGCCCGCTTAATAATATGATTCGCCATGCAGCGTTAAAGTACAATGTAGATCCTGTATTATTAACTAGCTTAATCGGACAGGAAAGCAGCTTTAATCAAAATGCGGTATCTTCTGCAGGGGCTATTGGATATGGTCAACTAATGCCAGATACAGCTGCAGAATTAGGCGTAGATCCTTATGATCCAGAACAAAATATAGATGGATCTGCCCGCTATTTACGCCAAATGTTAGATTCTAATGGTGGAAATGTAAAACTAGCACTAGCAGCCTATAACGCTGGACAAGGTGCTGTGAATCAATATGGCGGTATTCCACCATATGCAGAAACACAAGACTATGTATCGTCTGTAATGAGCGGTTATAGAGATAATTTAGCAACAGATGGGGCTTTATCTACCCCACCTGCTAATAATCCCTATAAGCCTAAAAAAGGCGTAAAAAAACGTGTAGTAGTGTACCATCCAGAAGCACGTTCACAATCTACTACACAGAAAAAAGCAAATTCAAATGTATTCTTATATAAAAAATGAGGTGTAATACATGAATTTATACATTACCGAAAAGCCTAGTGTAGCTAGAATTATTAAGGATTATCTTAATAATTCTGGTGCTAACTTTACATCAACCGCCACTAACAAAGAAACAGATTCCCCTTTTTTCTTTGATTCTAACGGTAATTGTATCGCCTGGTGCGCTGGCCACTTACTCCGACTACTGGATCCTAAAGAATATGATCCAAAGTATGCAAGCTGGGATGAAACGTTACTTCCCATCTATCCAGAAGAATTAAAGAAATGCACAAGAGCAACCACTAAAACGTTATACAAGCATTTACAAAAACAAATTAAAGCAGCTACTACTGTATACCATTTAGGCGATCCAGACCGTGAAGGCTGCTTAATCGTTGATGAAATATTAAAGCAAGAAGGCTTTACTGGTACAGTAAAGCGTATCTTACTTAATGCACTTGATGAAACAAGCGTACAAAACGCTTTTTCATCGATACAAGATAATTCAGATTTTCAAACAATGACCGCTGCTGCAGAATCAAGAGCGGCCATTGATTGGTTAATCGGCATTAATTTAACAAGATTCTTTACCCGTATAGGCCAACATTCTGGTAATGCAGGTACATTACCTGTAGGCCGTGTTAAAGCGCCTGTTTTAAAGCTAGTATATGATCGTGATATGTCTATTGAGCAGTTTGTACCTACTACGTATTATACAGTAGACGCTTATATAAACGGTAAAACCAAAATCATCTTAGAACACGATGATATTTTTGAGAAAGAATTAGCCGATCGCATTAAATCTGAAATCGAAGGTAAAGAAGCTACGGTATCAGAATTAGAGCGAGAAATAACAAATCATTTTGTTACCTCTCTATTCTCTTTAGATACACTGCAGGTAGAACTTAATAAGCGCCATGCAATCAGCCCTTCTAATACGTTAGCTGCAGCGCAATCTTTATATGAAAAAGGTTACATTACCTACCCTAGATCAGACTGTAAATATTTACCAGACAGCCAAAAAGAACAGGCTGCAGGTATTATTCACAATCTATTATCTAATGAACGTGTAACCGTTGCTGTTACTGATGAATCTGTATTCACAACAGACAAAAAGCCTGTATATAATACAGGCAAGGTAACAGCCCATCATGCTATTATCCCGACTGTAAAAGAACTAACTAAAGAGGTATTAGAAACGTTTTCAACCGATGAGCAAACTGTATACCTAGAAGTGGCCAAACGCTACCTGGCAGCACATTATACAAAGCCACTTGTAAAAGAAAAACTGGAAGCAACTATTGAAGTAGCTAATACAGCATATACAATGAAGCTATCTGAAACGCAGGTACGAGATGAAGGGTATAAGATTTTGTATATTGATCTTCTACCACCAGAAGAAATCTATGCAGAAGAACCTATCCCCTTCCCTATAGAACAAGGTGATACGTTTACGCTAAAAGATGTATTTGTTACCGATCATGTAACAAAACCGCCTAAACCATTTACAGAAGGTACATTATTAAGCGCTATGAATCATATTGATAAATATGCTTATAATGCAAGTGAAAGCCAACTACAAACACTAAAAAGCGTTAAAGGTATAGGAACACCAGCGACTAGAGCTACTATTATTTCTGAATTATTAGATCCTAAAAACCCTCTTTTATATAAGAAAGGGAAAGCCATTCATGTTACATCAACAGGGGCTAACCTAGTTACAGCCCTTCCAATCATTTTATTAGAACCAACATTTACGGCCGATATGGAAGATAAATTATCTGCCATAGAACATGGATCATTTTCTATCAAGAATATTATTTCTGATACAAAAGACTTTGTATCATCTGTCATTAACAATACAGATGTAAGAAATTATGCTAAAGAAGCATTATTTAATCGTGATCATCCTTGCCCTAAATGTCATGAAGGCTATTTACATAAATTACATTCTAAGAAGTTAGATCGTGATTTTTATAAGTGTAGCGATCCAGAATGTAATTTCATGTGTAATGTCAAAAAAGATGGTACACCAGACTATACAATCTGCCCAGAATGTAAAACTGGCTTCATCATTACACGAAAAGGAACTAAAGATGGTAAAACCTTTGAATTTAGGGCCTGTACGAATTACCCAGAATGTAAATACATTGAGGGTAAAAATAAGCCGCAGCCAAAAGGGCCTAAATGTCCTAAATGCGGTGAAGGTATATTAATCACACGTAAAGGCGAAAAAGACGGTAAAAAATGGCAGTTTAAAGGCTGTTCTAACTACCCAAAATGTGATTATAAAGAATGGGGTTCTGGCAAGAAAAACAAATAATATTTTTATACCAAAATATTATTTATATGCTTTTTTATGTTTTGAAATATAAAAATATATATTTTTATATAGGAGTGTATAGTATGACAAACCAATTAGATAAGATCCATTTGTTGCTAGAAACTATGAAACAGTATGCTGCTGTTCCTATAACTAAACGAGCAGATCTTATTAAGCAGCTTACATTTATGATGGGTACTATCTATACGAATACTAGCAACAAGTCAGATCGCCTTCCCTATTATTTTAAAATAGCTTCTATTTGTCAGACTAACCATATTGATTATGTAAATGCAGTACTAATCCCTGCTGGTAATCTGATAGCTAAAACAACGCTATCTGATGTAACGCAGCAGCAAGCATTTATTGATCAATGGGTATCTGACTATCAAGAAGCTACTGCTATTACTAATCAAAAACAGCATTAAAAAAAGAACCTGAGGTCGCCATCCCAGGTTCTTTTCAAAGTTTTATATCATCATATTCTAACAAAGACTATTAAAATCAGCCAACCTGTCATTATTAGAGTATAACTACTATAAACCTAAGCGTTTACATATGATTTTAATAATTACTGTAGCAGTTACTTTAATAATTACACTTGTAATTATACTTAAAATCATAGTAATAATTATCAAACATAAATCTATATGCAATAATGTACTCCTTTCTGTGGACAATAAAACAGTATACTATATATTGTATAAAAAATTTTTTGATTTTTTGACTTATACAATATATATTGATTATAGTAAAAAAAAATATGATAATCAATATTGACTTTTATAGAAAAATAAAAATACAATATACTTCTGTCTATTCAGTGAGTACATTTTTTGTATAAAAATTCATAGATAAAACAAAAAACTACATAAAAAGTTAAAAAAAAACCATTTTATATTTTTTCTATAATTTGATATACTTAAATAAGTAATAATTATCAAGCGTAAATCTAATGAAAGATTTACAAAAAAAGAAACCTAAGTCGCCAACCTAGGTTTCTTTTTTTTATTTAGACATACCATTATTTATAAGTTTATTTACTTGTTTTAGTAGTCCTAATTCTTTTTTTATGATGTTTTGTAACTGGCTTATATCATTAAATCGAGAATCAAATAATCTAGTAGTTCGATTTCTAACTTCTAATTTATCAACTAATCCTGTTTTATAAACTTTTTCAGCATTTTCAGCTAAATTAGCAGCTGTTTGATCAAAATAGGTTCTATCTACACTTCTTGATGGTTCCCCAGCTGCTATCATTTTTTCTTTTCTTTCAATAGTTGATTTCCAAGCTACTTCTTTATCTACAGCAATAATATTAACAGTAGTTGTATAGCCAGCTGCTTTTAATTCTTTTAAATAATCTAAAGGTGAATCAACTGATTTAAAAGTACTTTCAATAATAACATTATATTTTTGCTCCATAGCCTTTGTTAAAATATTGCGAACCATTTTACCGTAAAACGGGCCAGTAACAAAAGCTATATCTGATCCAACTAATTTTTGCAATTTCGCAAAATTAGGATGATACCTTCTAAATTGATCACCATCAATAACAAGTAAATTATCTTTTAATCTTGTATTTGCTAATTCCACAAAAACAGATTTACCAGCCCCAGGTGTACCACCTGTAATAATACCTTCTGGCATTTTGACAGGTGATACATTTGGAAATTTCGTTAGTAAACTTTTCCAAATATTTTCTGTAGCTTCTGTGGCTTCTGCTTCTGTAAACATTTGTAGTTTTTCTATTTCATTGAGAATATCAGCCATATTAATTACCTACTAATATGGCTTTTTTTTCTTTTATAAATGCTAATTCTTTTTCATAATTTATTTTTTCTGGCTTCATCCCATACAACTTACCTTGTAACCGAAGTAGTGCAACAACATCTGGATTTTCAATATCAACAGTATAAGCTACAGAAGCTACAACACTTGAAATCACTTCAATTAAAACATCTTTTTCCATAAATGTAGCCATAATTAATTTCTCCTATTCCTCATGTTTTTTCATATATTCACGTAACGCCTTACGAATAGTACCTCTAAAAGAGATACCTTCATTCTCTTTTTGTTCCTTTAAAAACTTATGTTCTTCTGGTGTTAAATCAATCGTTGTACGTTGTTTTTCAACTGTTTTTGTATTTACCGTTAAACTAGAGTTTTTAACAAAATCACTATCTTTACTCTTACTTGTTTTAAGTTTCATTATTTAATCCTCTCTATATATTTTTTAACTTCATTCGTTAAATTTATAATTTCTTCACTAGCTGCAGAATTAGGATCTAATTCCACAACATTTTTACCAACAGAATAGGCCTCTTTATAAGCTTTTCTGCTGCCTAAAATTGTATTTAATAATACAAAATCAAATTCACTAGAAATTAATTCTTTTACTTGTTGAATTTCTTTTTTAGCTTGTTTATTGATATTATTTAGTAAAACAAAAGTTTTATTTCGATCAATCAAATTACTACCAGCACTATTAAGTAATTTGTCGAAATCTTCTAAACCAAATATTTCTACCTGGCTAATTCCTACAGGAGAAATAATTATATCAGAATCAAGTAAACCTTTACGAATTTCATCATTATCCATCCCGCCAGAATCGATAATAAGATGTTTTTTCTTATTACCTTTGTATTCAGAGATAAGTTTATTTGTTAATTCATAATATACAGGTAATCGATTTAAGCCTTCATCCTCACGAATTTCAAAAAAACGGCTACTACTTTTTTGAATATCTAAATCTACAACAGGCGCTACTAAAGAAATAGACAAATTAGTAGCAATCATTGTTTTACCCACCCCACCTTTTGTGTGGGAAACATTAATGATCATATCAAAAGCCACCTTTCTTTTAATAA
>OGGM01000500.1_pt1 | contig 27417 bp, 42 predicted proteins | sample 1571251 | NCBI WGS metagenome assembly OGGM01 (sample SAMEA2582076, study PRJEB24529) | metagenome | biome: Human gut stool | place: China | collected 2011 | reverse complement strand
AGCCGCCGGCGGACGATCCATGGGCCGCGCCGCCGGCCGACCAGTCATCATTCGGCGGGTCCGGCACGACCGGCGAACCGGACTTCTAAAGGGAAGGAAACGAATCATGAGGAAAACGGAACAACAGGCGCTCATCCCGCAGGAGGCCACACCCGACCTGCTCATCGACATGATCGCCAAGACGCAGCAGATCACCAAGTCGGCCGCGACCGTCATCAAGGCGTGCAGGTCCTGCATGGACAGCAGGACCAAGCAGGAGCACATCGACCGGTGGGGCGACATCAACGTCATCACGGAAGCGATCTACGACATTGCGGACCTCGCCCAACGCATCGTCGACACGGGACTGGCCATGGAGACGCTGTGCGCGAAACCCGTCAGCAGCCGTCACATGATCATGGTCGACGACCTACGCCACAGCCTCGACATGGACGACGTGCGGGCCGACACCGATACCGACTGACCGGATCGTTTCCGGGGACAAGGAGACCGCGACCATGTGGCTTATCGTGGACGATCGGATGGCCGACGACCGGCGGATCAGGAGACTGCCGCTCGCTGCCGTGGGCCTGTGGATCAAACTGTGCGCCTACCACAACTTCAATCTCGGCGACGCCGAATACGACGGCTGGTTCGACATGTTCGACGTCAAAAGCTACGGAGGCACGAAAAGGACCTTCGACCAGCTGCTCGACGCGGGACTGTTCGAACCGTTCGGCAACGGATGGCGTCCCGTCTACCACGAGGGCGTGTGCAAGCCGCCCAAGCTCCTCACGGACGAACAGCGCAAGGCCCGCGCCGAAGCCGGACGCAAAGGCGGCAAAGCCGGAAGGAAACCGGGCGGACGGGAAGCGGACGGCGAGCAAACCGCTTCCGAACCGACAAGCGAAAACGAAGCAGACAGCAAGCAAGTTGCTTCCGTTCCGCTAAGCAAACGGGAAGCAAACAGCAAGCAAGTTGCTTCCGTTCCGCTTAGCAAACGGGAAGCGAAAGGAAAACAAACGGGAAGCGAAAGGAAAGCAAAAACAAAGCATAAAACCTATACCTATACCAATATACCTATCCCAACCCTTCCCACGGCCGACGGCAAGCAACCTGCTTGCCCCGACGCCGGGCCCGACACCGGGCCCGGATCCGACGTCGAAGCCGACGCCGCGTTCCGGGCCGCGTGGGCGGCCTACCCGAGCCATGCCGGCGGGCCGGCGGGCCGGACCCGCGCCCAAACCCGGTTCGACGCCATCACCGACGGCCAGCCCGCACGGACGGCCCGGCTCCAATCCGCCATCCGCCGCTACGCGCGGGCCGTCAACGACGGACACATCCCACGCCGGCAAGTGCCACGCATGAGCCGATGGCTCGACGAGCAATGGGCCGACTGGGCGCCCGAACCCATCCCCACGCCCAAAACCCACCAGTGCACGCCAAGCTGCGAACACGTCATGGCCATCCTCGGCCCCCACGAAAACGAATACGACCACACCGGCAGGCCCAGCCCATGGCTCGCCGCCCGCCAGGAATGCGCCGACCAACTCAACCAAAACCAGCGAAAGGAAACCCAACCATGACAACCGATCACGTCCCCGAAACCCTCGACACGGCATGCCCGCGGACGGAGGCGACGCGATGAACAAGCCAAGGATCACGGCCGACGCGCAATACCGTCGCATCGGCCCCCTGCACGTGATCGTCACCCACGGCGTGACCGCGGAAACGTCGCACGGCTTCGCATCCGTGAGCCTGCAACGGCCGATCCGCTGCATCGCATGGAGCCTGCGGAAGGTCTGCGTGAAGGCGGCCGACCGGGTCTGGCCGGTCGTCCAGGCCATGGGCGAGGACCTCGCGGCCCGAACGGAGGAATCATGAGCGACGACGAACGACCCACCGGCGAGACGTCCGACCCGCGCGTGCTCGCCGCCGCCATCGCGCTCTGGGAATGCAACTGGGCACTGCCCGACCGGATCACGGGCCCCGCCGCACGACACTTCATGGCCGAGAACGAATGGATCCGCGCCGGCTTCATCCGACAGGCGCAACGCGTCATCGACGCGATCGACCGGATCGGGGCCGACCGGTGAACGACGCCGAATTCCAAGCGGCGAAAAGAGCCGCGCTCGTACGTCAGGGCCATCACTGCCAGCGGTGCGGCCGCAACATCCACGACCCGTCCCTCTGGCCGGGCCGCAGCGGCCACCACCGGCAACTGCGCCGTACCGCGGACCCGCAGGTCCGGCACAGTCCCGAGAACATCATCGTCCTGTGCGGGTCGGGCACGACCGGCTGCCATGGCTGGATCCACGCCCATGTGGCCGAGGCGCGGCGCAACGGCTGGATCGTGCCCGTCGGAAGCGAGCTCGCATCCACTCCCGTCAGGGACTGGACCGGCCGCTGGCAGCTCCTGCTGCCGGACGGCACGGCCAGGACGCTCACCCCGGGCGAACTCATCGCCATCAGAACTAAGGAGGAACACCTATGAGCGACGGCAAACCCGACATGCTCCTATGGATGGACGTGGAGACCACGGGCCTCGACCCGGACACCGACATCCTGCTCGAAATCGGCATGCAGTGCACCAGCATGGACGCATCCGAAACCATCGACACGCTCCACCGCATCATCAGCCCCGACAAGGGCAGGCTCACCATCGGCGAGCGCGAGCTGGCGGCGTTCGAATATCACGCGGCCAACGGCCTGTTGAGGGAGGTGCTTGGGGCCTATCCGTCGTGTGGCAGACGGTCGGCGGCCGATATGGCGGGGGATTTCGTGGCGGGGTTGGCGCGGCGGTTCACCTTGCATCCGGCCGGTTCGAATGTGGCGTTCGATCTTGATTGGTTGCAGCGGTTGTGTGGGTCGTTGCCGGTGCATTACCGTCGGCTTGATCTGACCGCGTTGCGTCTTGCCTGGCGGGCGGCCGGGCGGGATCCGTACGGCGGTGGCCGCACGTCGGCGCATCGGGTCATGGATTGCATCGACCGTGACATCCGCGATTACATGGCGATGCTCGCCCAAGTCGGGGGAGGTGTCGTATGAGGGGGATCGTCAACCGTATGGCCGGCGGGGTCGGTGATCTTGCGGCCACGTTGTTCGCGTTCGCCGTGTTGTTGCTCGTGCCGCATGCGGCCGTCAGGCTGATCCTTGGCTATGGGTGCGGGTGGTGGATCCCGCTGTGGCTGCTGGCCCTGCACGCCGTGCTCGTCGTGCTGGCGCCCGCCATCGCGCTCGTCGCCTACGTCATCGCCGACCTGAGCGCCGTCGAAACGCCGGAAACGTACTAAGGAGGATTCATGACGAGCGAGGAGACCATCCGTATCGGCGTGGACACGCAGTACCGGGTCGCCAGGGCGATCTACCTGCGCTGGCATCGCAACGGGCATCGGCATCCACGTCCGTGGAGCGAAATGGACTATGGGGACAGGGAGCCGTGGCGGCGTATCGCCGTGGACGCCATCCGCGCGTTCCACCTGTCGGATGAGATGCGGGACATGCTCGACCAGGCCTATGACGAGGGATACGACGAGGGATACGACGACGCAAGCCGACCGGAGGAGGACACGCAGTGAGCGTCCTCCTCCCACTGCGCCAATGGCGGACGGCCGACCCGGCCGTCCTGTCCGGCAGCCGCTGCATCGCCCGCACCGCACAGGACGTCATCATCGACGGCCGACTCGAACTATGCCGCTACCAACCACACCAACATGAAAGGAAATCCGAAATGAGAAAGAAAACCGAAATGGCGCTCGGATATCGACGCATGGATCACCGGAACGGAGAACTAACCATGAAAACCACGGGAAAAGCCCACATAACGTCACATGCCAGGAAATGGCACAAGACCAGCCCATGCCCATACTGCGATGCGCCGAAACCGATCATCGAACACTACGCCAGAATCATCGGAACCACGCAGCACTACCTCTGGCTCGCCCGATGCCGCAAATGCCCGAACGCGGTCTTCCTCAAAACCACGGACGACGACATCAAAAACGCCATTTGCATATGGAACCGATACGCCAACGGAGAATGGCGCAAGCGATAGGAGGAAACCGAAATGAAAAGAAAAACCAAGATGGCGCTCGCCGGCGGCGTCGGCTTTACCGCCGTCATCGCGTTCCTGCTCACGCCGGTACTGCTGCTTGCGCTCGCCGGATGTGGTACGGCGGGGGAGTCGTCGGACGGGGATTCCACGACATGCGCTGACCTCGGCCACGGCTTCAGGCAGTGCGAGATCACCCTGGACGATACCCGCAAGGTCACCTGCGTCAAATTCGGGGGATATCGGGTCGGTGGTGGCATGTCCTGTGATTGGGACCATGCCAGCGGAGCCGACAGGGAGCCGGGGCGATGAGCTACCGGGAAATCCACGAGCTGTACGTCGTGTGCGACCAATGCCGCACAAGCCTTTTCGTCGATGGGGCGACCGATGAGGACGCCGATGACGAAGCCGCCGGCCAGGGCTGGCAGTGCGACGAGCTCCAGGGCGTGCACTACTGCCCGGCCCACTGGCACGTCAGATGCCATGACTGCGAAGCCGCCGAGAGTGGAGCGCCGGATGAGCTCGAACGGCATGGGTGGCGAATCGACCGTGACTATCCGGACGACAGCCTCTGTCCGAACCATTGCCATCTCGCATGCCGGAAATGCCGCAAGTGGGACGTCGGACCGCAGCGCCGACTCGAATACGAGGGGTGGCGGGTCAACGCCGGCAACCTCGGGAAAAGCCTCTGCCCGGAATGCGTCAGGACAAGGAAGGAGACGAAATGAGCGAGATCGACATCGCCATCGGCATACTCGACAAGCTGATCGCCCGGGAACTCGAAGCGGCCAATAATGGCATGCGCATGGGCAACAGGATCCTCGAGGAGAACGCCTCGGCCAGATACCACGCCTACATCATGGTCAGGGACGCGCTCGCCGCCAACGGGAGGGAGGAACGTGACGGGATGCGGGAGAACCCGTTCCAATGCCAACGCGACGAACCCACCACGAGTGACATGAGTGAGAAGGATAGGGATAAGGCCCTCAACGAACTCATCGAATGGCTTGGCAAGGAACGCGATTACGTACTGCAATGGCGCGGGAAGGATGGGAAGGGCCTTGTCAATGACCCGGTGCGGCCAGTTGATTTTTGGATGCATGAGGCAAACGTCTTCGCGCACGTGATTCGTCGCTGTGAATCCATGCTCGGACATGGCGGGCCAATGCCTACGGAAGTGAAAGCAAGGGATATGAAATGAGCGTCGCGGAAGATGAAGCCATGGAACTCTTCAGGGCCGAGCATCAATACGACTTGCGCGAAGCATATGTGCGTGGACGTGAGGCGGAACCAGCTGCCGCTGAGGTCGAGGCCGTGGCCAGGCGACTGCTATGGCGAAGCTGCGAGTGGGATGGCGTCGACGGCGACTATGCGGCGAAGGACGAGGAAGACGCGTGGGATTATGCCGGTGAAATCCTCGGCTGGCAGGAAGGCTTCATCGAGCGTGCGCGTGACCTGCTCGAAACCTCACGGAAGGCGGTGACGGAATCATGAAATGGAGGCTCAAGACCATCAGGCAGATACTCATGATTTCCGCATTCCTCTCCATCTACATGGCGCTCGCCATCCAACAACACCACGAATAACAAGAAACCCGACCTTCCGGCCGGGCTCCTGGCATCACCACAAACCAGACTACACCCGCCGGAGGGAATCGAACAAATGAACGAACCAACCAACGAATCCCAACCAACACCAAACCAGACACAACCAGCACAAACCAACCCAAACAAGCCAGCGCTCGCCGGCATGTGCCAAGTGTGCGGCGGGGAGTGCAATCTTCGCAATACGCTGTGTGACAAGTGTGATGCCGTAATGAGAGGATGGCTCCGCGACTATCCGTCATGGATCCAAGCCCTGCGCGAGTTCCTGGACAGCACCGCACATTATGGTGGCCATCAGCCCGGCCGGACCAATTTGGCTTCGGCTCCGACGCCGGTCAGGTTGTCTGTGATTGACCATCTGCAGGAGATCGATGATCTGGCTGTCGCTCTTTGGCGACGGTTGTATGCTCCGTCTGCCATGCCGTGGACTGATAGCAGGATTCATCCGTCCGTATCGAAGTGCCTGAGTGTTTGCGCGGATTGCGATCGTCTTTCACGATTGCCGGACATTGGTTTGATTTGGCATGACTGGGAGGGGTTGGCCCGTAAGACGCTGGGCATCATCGACGTGCCGCCATCCAGGCACGGCATCGGCAGGTGCCTGAATCCTTTGTGCGGTGTGGAGTTGACCGCTGAAATCGATGCGGTAAGTGTTAACTGTCCGGTGTGCGGCAACACTTATCGCGTGGTCGACGTGCGATTGGGATTCCTGCGGGAGTGCATCGAATCAGGCAGGGCGTTCACGGCGGGGGAGTGCGCGGAGCTGCTGCGCGAGTGTGGCTTCCAGTGCAGCGTGAACACGATCTACTCGTGGCGCAAGCGTGGCAGGCTTCAGCCGACCGGCAGCAACGACAAGGGACAACCGCTGTACCGCCTGTCCGACGTTCACGCGCGCCTCGCTCGCCATGACGTGATTTGACCTTTTGCGAAGTGCAAGGCAGAATTGTCAGTGGATTAGAGGGTTCAAACTGATACACACGGTTTGGACCCTCACTTATATCCGCCAACGGATTCTTCTAACTCCCTCTGGTAAGTCCCGTCCTGTCCGAAAGGCATATCGGACACGCCTCAGCCTGTGGGCGCGACCTGAAATCGCGTGCGTACCGGGCTCCAATCGTGCAGGCTGTTAACGTCGTCTGCACGTCCGCCTTCGTAGGAATCAGTGGTAGATCGTACCGGCCGCGAGTCTTTATTGGATTCTCTTCCTTGTGGCCGCGTGTGGACGCGGGTTCGAATCCTGCCGAAGGCACTTAAGCGTAGAATCAATGGCATGGCTTCAAGAACCTGCTGGCACTGTCATCAAGTTGCGCACATGACCAGAATGGGCGACTCATATCAAACCGATGAGGATTCGATTTGGGCCGCTTTCTTCAAATGTGATTATTGCGGATATCCGAATATCGCATTAATGGCTGCGTATGTAGACGATGGCTTTGATTGTTTCGATGCGAATTCGGTATTTTCTAAGAACGACGGGAGCCAACCGTTCGTTTGGCTCCCAGATGAGCCTTTAGGAAAGGAGTTCGAAGACGTGCCGCAACATATCGCAGATGCTGCTAGCGAGGCATATGCCTGCTTTAGTATTCGTTCCTATCGAGCTGCGATCCTTATGGCCCGCAGCGTACTTGAAGCGACGGCCAAAGACAAGAAAGTGACGAAAGGCAATCTCGCTTCGAAAATTGATGAGCTGGCAGCCAATGGCGTGATCAGCGAGCAGATTAAAGATGAGGCGCATGAGATACGTTATCTCGGCAATGACATGGCTCACGGCGATTTCACTGAACCGGTCAGTGAGGAGGATGCTGATGATATGCTCGGATTTCTTGCAACGTTTTTGAATTATGTCTATCAGATGCCTGCCGCTATAAGACGGCGGCAGGAGGCACGCAAGAACAGGCGTGCGAATCCGAATGTTTAAAGACTCCGGGGTATGAAACAAACCCGGGGTAGGGGTATTGACAAATCCGGGAGGGGCATTCACAGATGATGGGGAGCCCCTACAAGACACGGGAGTGTCCATATACGGGAGCCCCTATACCGGCATTCCAGCAAGCCAACGGCGAAGATAATCATTGACAAATCCATAACACCCTGGGCCCCATACACGTGGGAGGCCACATGAGCAAGCGGCGCAACGAGCGCGTCAGCAACGGCTGGCGGCGCAGACAGCTCAGGGCAAGAGTGCTGGCCGCATACGATGTGTGCGCCATCTGTGGCAAGCCAGTCGACAAGACATTGAAGACACCACATCCGATGAGCGCCGAAGTCGACGAACTCATACCAGTCTCACGCGGCGGTGATCCATACAGCTTCACTAACTGCAGGCTCACGCACCGCAGATGCAACAGGTTCAAGAGCGACAAGACAGACGAACATGCAAGAGCGCTGCTTGCGGGCAGACAGGCCCTGAAGGCAAGCTCGCTGCCGTTCAAGACGTTCGGGATCTGACCGGACCGTACCAGGGCGGGACACCCTCCCCTCACCCCCTAAGGATGCCTCGGGTGCAGAGCCGTTCTCTCCCCACGGTCGCAAATGGGTGAAACGGGGTAATGGGTGAAAGGTCGAAAAGGTGATTTGCGAGATATGCGGCGCTGAATTCCAGCCTTCCGGCCATGGCAGACGACAGCGGTACTGCTCGGAATCCTGCAGGAACAAGGCGAAATACCGGCGGAGGAAAAAACGCCCGACGGATTCCAAAGAGAAGAGGCCAATACGAAACGAGAACGTGGCGGAGGCGCCGGAGCCAGCAGGCACGCCGGCGAGTGACCTCGACCAGCGGAGCTTCGAGCGGATGATGGACGGCAGCATGCTGGACATGCTGCGCGCCAACCGTGACCGGCTGCTCAAGGCGATGGACGATTCCGCGACGCCGGCGAACGCGCTGCCTGCGATCAGCCGCCAGCTCATAGCCGTGTGCGAACGCATCGAATCCCTGCAGGGCGGAGGTCTGAACGACCTGCTGGACGACGAGGAAGACGAGGTGACGGAGGATGTCGGAGCGTCGATTGTCTGAAATCGCCCCGGTACTCAAACAGCCGGCCGGCATCGTCGGCAGCGAATTCCCGAAACTCAACAAGGCCGCCGCCAAAGCCGGCATCCACTTCGACCTATGGCAGCAGGGCTTCCTGTGGCTTCTGTTCTCCAAAACAGCGGAAGGCAAATACGCGTGCGGCTCGGACGGCGCGGTATTGTCCAGCTGCCGGCAGATCGGCAAGACATTCACCGTCGGCACCGCATTGTTCCTCAAGGCGATCCTCACACCCGGACTGAAGGTCATCTGGACCGCGCATCATACGCGCACTTCCGATGAGACGTTCGCCGACATGTGCGAAATGGAACGCAATCCCGTGCTCGGCAGATACGTCGAACGCATCCGCCGGGCGAACGGCCAGCAGGAGATCACGTTCGCCAGCGGCAGCCGCATCATGTTCGGCGCACGCGAGAACGGATTCGGACGAGGCCTGCACAGCGTGGACGTCGCCGTGTTCGACGAAGCGCTGATCCTGACCGTGCGCGCTTTGGACAACATGATCCCGATCCTGAACACCAGTCCGAACCCTCTGGTCGTGTTCATGGGCAATCCTCCCAAACCGGGCGACCAGAGCGAGGCGTTCGCCGAGAAGCGCCGGCATGCCATGAACGGTGACGGGAACCTGCTGTACGTGGAACTCGCCGCCGACCGGACCGCCGACCTTGATGACCGCGAACAGTGGGCGAAGGCGAACCCGAGCTATCCGAAACGCACCGGCGAAACGGCGATCCTGCGCATGCGCAACAACCTGTCCGACGATTCGTTCCGACGTGAGGCGTTGGGAATCTGGGACGAAGTGGCCAGCGCTTACGCCATCGACCCCGACCAGTGGCGGGCCGCGTCGATCGACGAGGTACCCGAGGGCGGGACGGTGAGCTTCGGCATCGACATGCCACCCGACCGGAGCGTGCTGACCATCGGCGCCGCCCTGAAATACGCTGACGGCACCGCCATCGTCCAGATGGCGAACATCAAGGACGCACGCCAGGCAGGAACCATGTGGGCGGTCGACTGGCTCAGGGAACGATGGCCGAAGACCGCCAGCGTGGTCATCGACGCCCAGTCGCCGGCCATGAGCCTGATGCCCGAACTCAAGAAGGCGCACGTGAGGGTCACCGTGACGAACATGCAGGAGATGGGCCGCGCCTGCGGCCGCTTTCTCGACATGCTCAAGGCGGGTAACCTCAAGCATCCGCCGGACGAATACCAGCCGCAGCTGGCCGCCGCGGTCAAGGGCGCGGCCACGCGGCCGTTGGGCCAGTCCGGCGCGATCGCCTGGAACAAGCTCGGCAGCGACGTGGACATCACACCGCTCGTATCGACGACCCTTGCCCTGTACGGGGCCTTCACGACCAGACGGCATCCGGGCCGCAGACAGGAGGTGATGATCTGATGGCGTTCTACCTGACGGATGGCACGATCATCGGATCGGCACCGAAATTCACCGGCAGTGAGTATCTCGACGTGGCCAGCGGAAACATCACCAGCATCAAGGGCGTCGACGATGAGGACATGCCAGTCATCCGTGAACTGCTGCGCGTGTGGCGTGAAAAATATCCGCGTAACCTGATTCGTGGCGCATACTACGACTGCAAGGAACGGTTCAAGGATTTCGGCATCTCGATCCCCGATCAGATCAAAAACAAGGTCGAGGCGATGATCGGGTGGCCCGAACTCGCCGTACGTTCGTTGAGCGATCTGAGCGATCTGGAAGGGTTCAGCGTCTCCGGCGACGACACGATGGGGGTCTCCAACCTGTTCGAGGACAACCAGCTGGACGTGGCAGCGTCGGAGCTGATCGTCTCCGCATACAAGCATTCATGCAGCTTCCTGACGATCGCCGTCGATCCCGATGATTCCGGACGAATCATCATGATTCCCAGATCGGCCGACTGGTCGGCGGGAATCTGGGATCGTTACAGGCATCGTCTTTCGGCCGCGCTGACCATCACCGAGGATGATGAGAACGGGCGGATCTGCGGGTTCGAGGTGTGGCTTCCGGGCAAGGTCTACGAATGCTCGGGACGTCCGATGCCATGGCGCGCGGAGAAGCACGAGACCCATTTCGACCAGCCCACGGCCGTGTCGCTCGCGTACGACAGGCAGATGGACAGGCCGTTCGGCCACAGCCGCATCAGCCGGTCGCTCATGAGCCTCGTCGATGCGGGATTCCGCACCGTGGTGCGCATGGAGGCGTCCGCCGAATTCTATTCCGCACCCAAGCTCTGGTTCATCGGAGCGAACAAGGATGCGTTCAGCAGCAACACGTGGACGAGCCTCATCCAGGCAATCAACGCGATCAGCTATGACGCGGATGATCGTGTGCCCGAATTGAAGCAGGTCAGTCAGGCGAGCATGCAACCGCATTCCGACATGCTCAAGACCATGGCTATGCTCGTGGCTTCGCAGACGCGCGTACCGGTCGACTACCTCGGCATCACATTGGACAATCCGACCAGCGCGGAGGCGATGGCATCCGCCGAACGCAGACTGACGCGCATCGCCGACAAGCAGAACACGGCCTTCGGACGTGAACTCAAACTGGCCATGGGCATCGCCGTGGCATTGCGCGAAGGATCGAACACGATACCGGACTCCATGCGCGACATACATCCCGTCTGGGCTCCGACAAGGGAGGTTTCCGACTCGGCGCGCGCCGACGCGTTCACCAAGATCGCGGACAAGGTCACCGGATACGCCGATTCCGACGTCGGACTCGAACGATTGGGCCTGAGCCGTGAGGAAATCACCCGACTGCGGGCGGATCAGTCCCGTCAACGCGCCAAAACGCAGATAGACCAGCTCAAGGCGCGTCTGGCGTCCACGGGAACATCCAAGGAGGCCGGCGATGGATCTCAACAGTCTGGATATTCCGGAGACGAACCGTCGGCAGCTTCAACGTCTGCTTGACCAAGCGTACAAGGGATATGTAGCCGATCTCGAGGCGTTGGCCGACGAAGCCGCGGACGCCATTGAACGGCAGTTCGAATCCGATCCACTGTTCATGCGAGACGTGGTGGAGGATTACTCGTTGCAGGCCGCGCAGCTCGCCGACGACTATTTCTCCCAATTGCGCGGAATCTGGTCGGAACAGGCCGGAGTGGACCTCACCGAATTCGACCATCCCGAATTAATCGACCCGAACGAGGTCCTGTACCGCATGAGGGGCGGCTTCGCCGGAACGGATTGGAACGGGCTGAACTACAAGGAACTGGTTGAGGGAACGTCGAAGGCGGGATTGACCATCGATGACCTGTGGCCCGATCTGGACACCATCGACGACTGGCAGCAGTTCATAGCCGACATGGCGAACAGTGCCGCGAGACTCACCACGATGCGCGTCATGCGGGCCGATCCCACGAAACCCAAGTGGGCGCGCGTCCCACGCGGCTCCCAACCATGCCCGTTCTGCGTCATGCTCTCCACCAGGGGCTTCGCCTATCTGAGTGAGGAAAGCGCCGACTTCGGTCCGACATTCCATGATGGCCACTGCCATTGCGACATCGTGTGCAGCTGGGGCAGGCAGAAGCTCACCGGCTTCGACCCGGATGGCATGTCCGAACGGTGGGACCAGTGCAGGGCGGCGATCGAACACAGGCTCACCAGCGATGAATACCTGCGTACGCGGACTTCACCGGAACAACGATTCGATAATTGGCGGCGTAACCGGATCCTCGCCGAGATGGGCACACGGGACAGGACATGGGTCCACGACGGGACCATCCCACCGGTCACGTATCTCAAGCCGAGGGAACGCATCGGGAAGAACGAGCCACGTGACCTGTTCGCCATAGACGCCTTGGCGGGGAACGGGTTCGCCGTGACCACGCTGGCGGAGGATTCACCGGACGGCTATTCGAACATAGACATACTGATCAACGCCAGCAAGTGGGAGATCAAAAGTCCGACGGGCTCCAATATCCGCACCGTCGAATCGAACCTACGCAAGGCGAAAAGACAGTTCGGCAACGCCTATCCCAATCCGCTGACGGAATGCCGCGTCGTGTTCAACGGCAGGTCGGTCGGAATCGATGATGACGAGCTTGAAGCCGAACTGTTGCGACGGGCGACGCAGCATGGCATCGGGCAGGTGATCCAAGTGAGAAAGGACGGGACGATAACCAGAATCAAATAGGACAATCCAAGTCCCTATTAGCAGAGCCAGAGATTGTCCCATTCGCCTATATCATAGCATTTTCCTCGGTGGACTGCCAGAACGTCATGACGCGTACGACCATGGTCCGAAAGCGTGTCATGCCGCGCAGGTGCGAATCCTGCATCCGCCACTCGACCAGCCGTCCGGCTGGCGGCTACCGTGCGCCGCATCGCATGGGAGGACCATTCGGCGCACCGTGGCGCGGTCGAACTCGATTCCACGGGCAACAAGCAGAAGGAGCGCAAAACATGCGTATCAGATTCCATCTTCCGACCCATATTCGCCTGGTCGACGGCGAGCCTCCCGCAGGCGGTTCCGGCGACGGCGATGGTTCCGAACCGAAGTCGTTCACCCAGGAGCAGGTCGACCAGATCGTCGAAAAACGGCTGGCCAAGGAGCGCGGCAAGTACAAGGACTACGACGAGCTCAAGGACAAGGCCATGAAGTTCGACGAGGCGCAGGACGCGGGCAAGAGCGAACTCGACAGGCTCAAGGAGTCGAACGCCGCATTGCAGAAGCAGATCGACGACGCGGCAGCCGAACGGCAGCATGCCGAATGGGTGTCCGAAGTCGCGAAGGCCAAGGACGTGCCGGCCGGCCTGCTGCGCGGCGGCACCAAGGAAGAACTCGAGGAGCATGCGAACCTCCTGCATGCGGCATTGCATCCCGCATCCAAAGGAGCCCAGGTCAGGAACCAGGCGGGGACCCCGTCGCATCAGAACAACAGCAAGGACGCCGAGGAGCTTTCCTACATCCGCAAACTGCTCGGCCAATAACCCCCATCAACCGAAAGGACAACCATCATGGCAATGACCACGGGCCAGATCAAGCTCCCGGTGAGCGTGGCCACCGAAATCGTGAACAAGGCCAAGGACACCAGCACCATCGCGTCCCTGAGCCCCAGCACCCCGCAGATCTTCACCGACGCGGACTACCTCGTGTTCAACGGCAAGAGCGAGGCCGAAGTGGTGGCCGAGGGCGCCGTCAAGTCCAGCTACGAGCAGACCGTAGACCAGGTCGTGGCGAAGCGGTTCAAGGTGCAGACCACCACCCGCGTCACCAGCGAACTGCAGTGGGCCGACGAGGACAACCAGTTGCAGATCATCCGCAGCATCCAGGCCGACCAGGCCGCCGCGTTGGGCCGCGCGCTCGACTACGTGGTCTATCATGCGGTCAATCCCAAGACAGGGTCGACGCTCAGCGGCTTCGACCCGTTGAGCGGTTCGGCGATGCAGGTGACGGCCACGGACGATGACATCAGCAACGTGGACGCCCTGGCCGACGCGCTGAACGACACCTACGACATCAACGGCGTGGCCCTGTCCAAGACCTGGGCCGCCCGCCTGCGCAAGCTGCGCGTCCCGTCCACCGGCATGCGCTTCTACCCGGAGATCCCGCTGAACCTGCAGGCCGGCAGCCTGGACGGCATCACCGCGGCGACCTCCGGCACCGTCAACGGATGACTGGCCACGGTCAAAACGAAGGTGCTCGCGTTCATGGGCGACTTCAGCCTCATCAAATGGGGCATGGTCCGCGACCTGACCAGCGAGGTCATCGCTTACGGCGACCCCGACCAGACCGGCGTGGATCTGAAGGCCCACAACCAGATCGCCTACCGTACCGAGGCGATGTACGCGTTCGCGGTCATCGACCCGAAAGCGTTCGCCGTGCTCAAGACCACGGAATGAGGCGGACGATGAGCTTTCCCATCCAGACCCTCGTGGTCAACAAGGCGGATAAGAAACATACGATCGGCCCGCTGGACGCGCAGGTACGGCTCGTCAACCCCGACGGCACCCCGTTCGCGGCCGGCGCCGTCTCCGAACCCACGGCGAGCCAGCGTGGCGGCGTATTCAAGCAATCCGCGGAAGCCGATCTCAATAGCACCGCCGACAATGCGGCCATCATCGCCAAGATCAACGGTCTGATGGCCAAGCTCAAGGCCGCCGGCGTGCTCGCCTGAAACGGGGAGGGGAGGCCATCATGGCAGACGCCGACCAGTTCGCCTCCACGGACGATCTCGAACGGCGATGGCATGCGCTCACTTCGGACGAGAAGACGAAGGCGGATGTCCATTTGGGCGACGTGACCGAATACATCAAGGTGCGCTCGCCCATCTGGCGGAAACTCCGGACCGAGCGGCCGCGCCTGCTGACGAAGGTCACGTGCGACATCGTACGCAGGATCATGCAGGCCGACTCCACGGGCTTTCCCGGCGGAGTCACGCAGATGAACCAGACCACCGGAAGCTTCTCCGAACAGTATTCGTTCGACGCCCCGACCGGCGACATGTACCTGCGCGACGACGAGAAACGCCTCCTCGGCATCGGCGCGCAACATGCGTTCAACGTGGACATGGCCACAGGGGAGGCATCCTGATGGAAACCATCGAAGTGTGGCGTGGCACGGCCACGACCGACGTGGACGGCAACCCCATCCAAGGCGACCCCGCCCCCGTCAAAACCCTGCGGGCCATGGTCGCTCCAGCCGAACACGACGACCAGGCCGACGAAGGCGGCCGTCCCGACACCCTCGCCTACACGCTCTACATCCGAGGAAGCCAGCCGACGGGCATCCAGCCGACCGACCTGGTCAAGGTGCGGGGCCAGCTCCTGCACGTCAACGGTCGGCCGCAGGTCTGGCATGACCTGCACGGCCGACATGTCGGCGACGTCATCCAAGCCACGGAAAGGACGGGCTAATGGCCAAACGATGCAGATTCGTGTTCAACCGCAAGGCGTTCAGCGAGCAGATCCTCAAAAACGAGACGTTGCGCTCGCGCATGAGGGACGCGGCCGAAACGGCCGTCACCGACAGCCGGTGCATGGTGCGCGACCATGACGGCGCGAACCGCAGCGGCGTGGCCATCCTCTGCCCGTCGGCGGTGGAGGCGGCACACGGCACGTTGGAGGACACGCTCGGAAGGATGCGCGTATGAGCATCCCCGTCACTCCGGTGCGCGCCGGCTCGCTCCTGCTGCCCCTACTACGTGAGAGGCTGCCCGACTGCACGTTCGGTACGGTGCGCCGCCACGACGATCCGCCGGTCGAGGTCACCCTGGCGGACAGCATGCAGGGCATGTGCACGCCCATCTCGCAGTATGCGCGACTGCGCGTGAGCGTCCGGTGCCGGGGTTCCGGCGGATGGCAGAAGGCCGCGGACATCTGGGCGCAGGTGTGCGCGGAGATCATCAGGCTCGGGACCACGGCACCGTTGAACAACGCGTCGCTGGAATCCGGGCCGGTACGCATGGTCGATGAGGACAGCCTGCAGGCGTACGCGTACGGCGTGCTCCTGTTGGAGGTCTCCATCGCCTGAAACCCCGACAATTTTTCCCGAAACGATCGAAAGGAGAAACGCCATGCCAGAACAGGGAGCCACCGACTACGGGTACGTTTCCAGCGGCAACGACGCGAACAACACCCGACTCATCAAGAACTACGCGCTGTTCCTCTTCCCCAAGGGCGACGGCACGTTCCAGGCGCCGACGGGAGTGAAATGGACCCCGCCGGCAGGCAAGAAGCCGATCGGCTATTCCACCGAGGACGGCGCCGTGCTGCATCCGGAGCCGGGCGACAGCACCGACTACAAGGGGCATAACGGCGACATCGTCCTGTCCGACACCGACCCGGGCTATTGGACGCTCCAGCTGGCCGGCATGGAGGGCCGCAAGGACGTCATCTCGGCGTATTTCGACGTGGACGTCTCCTCGGACGGCGGCATCGGCATCAAGGGTGCGGGTCTGACCAAGGAATGGATCCTCGTGCTCGTCGCGCTTGACCAGAAGGACCGTCCGTTCCTCCTGTACGGCACGAACGCGAAGATCTCCGACCGTGGCGACGTGAGCCTGAAATCCTCCGAGATCATGAGCTTCGACATGACGTTCAAGATGCTCAAGGGCAGCAACGGCGAACAGTTCCACGCTTGGGGCCTGATCACCGAAACCGCCTGACATCCCTCATTCCTCCCCGACGCGGCCCGATGGCGGTCCCGCCGCGCCGGGGAACCCTTCCGGACCGCCGACCACCATCAAGGAGCCCGCCATGACGGATAACAGCTACCATATCGTCGACATCGACCTGAACGACGCGGCCGAACTCAAACCGGACGTGCATCTGGAGGTCGCAGGCGTCAAACTCGACCTGCCGAACCTCGACAACGCCGAACTGCCCATCGAGCTCGTCCAGACCATCCTGCTCGTCAAAAGCAAACAGGTCCTCTCCGAAGAGGAGAAGAGCGCCGTGTTCGCCACGTTCCTCGCCTACTTCCAGCACATGCGGCCGGACTTCTGGAACGCGCTGCGACAGACCGACCGTCCGATCGCCTACCTGACCGCCACCGTCAAGGCATGGGCCGACGAATCCGGACTGGACCCAAAAGCGCTTACCTCGCCCAACTCTGGAACCGGCATCGCGCGGCGCTAGCGTACGACTGGATCCGCGCATACGGGCGGATATACCGGCCCGTACGCTTCGACGAGTGGCTCGAAGGCCAGCGGCCACGAACCGACTGGGGGCTCGCATGGGAGTTGACCCGTGAAATCCTCAAGGACCGTACGAGCCACTCATGGGCCGCGCTCAACGGCATGACCTACGCGCCGGGCGACGCGGAACAGGCCGCATGGCTGCGGGTGCCGCCACGCAAACGTCCATGGAGCGACCACGTCAACGACCCGCTGCGCCCACCCGCACGGACGCACGGCCTCACGCGCAGGCAACGCGAGGACAGGGAACGGCTCAAAAGGTATTTCCACATCGAAGACGACCTATAGGAGGTGATTCGCGATGGCGCAGGACATCGGCGTGGCCTACGTGCACGTCGAACCCTCCGGACAGGGCTTCGGCAAAAGCATCGAAGGCAGCATCAACGACGCAGTCGGCAAAGCCTCCAGGAAAAGCTCATCGAACCTCATGTCGAAACTCGCCGGCGCATTCGGCAAAATAGGCAAGGCCGGAACCGCCACCATCGCCGGCCTGGCGACCGGCATCACCGTACTCGCCGCCAAAGGCGGCTTCGAACGCGCCCTCAACATCGAAAACGCACAGGCAAAACTCAAAGGCCTCGGCCACGACAGCAACAGCGTCGCCGAAATCATGAACGACGCGCTCGCTTCCGTGAAGGGCACCGCGTTCGGCCTTGGCGACGCGGCGACCGTGGCCGCGTCGTTGAGCGCGTCCGGCGTGGCGGAAGGCACCCAGCTGACCGAAGTGCTCAAGACCGTCGCCGACACGGCGCAGATCAGCGGCAGGAGCCTGACGGACATCGGCACGATCTTCGGGTCGGTCGCGGCCCGCGGCAAACTGCAGGGCGACGACATGCTCCAGCTCATGAGCTCGGGCATCCCGGTCCTGCAGATGCTCGGCAAGCATCTGGGCAAGACCAGCGCCGACGTGTCGGACATGGTGTCGAAAGGCAAGATCGACTTCCAGACGTTCGCCGACGCGATGAAGGAAGGCATGGGCGGGGCCGCGCAGTCCGCCGGCGACACGTTCACCGGCGCATTGTCCAACGTGAAGGCCGCGTTGAGCCGTCTGGGCGAAACCGCCGCCACACCGCTCCTGAACGGTCTGCGCGGCCTGTTCAACCAGGCGATACCGCTCATCGACTCGTTCACGGCCACGGTGAAACCGACATTGGAGAAGGTCGGCGCGTCACTCCAGTCAGGCCTGGAGAACGCCATCCCGACCATACAGGCGAAACTGAAATCGTTGGGCGACACGATCGGAAGCATTCCGGGCCTGCAGATGCTCGCCTCGGCGGCCGTCAGCCTGAAAGCGCAACTGGCCGGGCTCGCCGGCGCGCTCATATCGCTCGCCTCCGGATTGAACGCCGGCGGCAGGGCGTCATCGGCGTGCTCCACACTGGTGTCGGCGCTCGGGGGAACGCTCGCCTCCATGACCCAGGCATTGTCGAACGCGGTCGGATGGGCGAAGGAGTTCGTCAACCGGCTCGCCGCATCCGATTCGCTGCAACCGTTCCTCGAAAGCCTCCTCGATATCGCCACCAGCCTGACCGGTCTCGCATCGGCGCTCACACAGACCGTGCAGCACATGCTCGGATTCGACAACAGCGCGGCCACCGCGTCCGACATGGCGCAACAGTTCTCCACCGTGCTCGACACGCTGGCCGGCATCATCAGGCCCGTCGGCGAATGGATCCGCAGACTCGGCCAATGGGCCCAATCCAACGGCGTCCTCATCGCCACCGCGTTGAAGACCATCGCAGCCGCGTTCCTCGCCATGAAAGGCTGGCAGGCGATAACCTCCGGCGTACAGGCCGTGACCGGCGGCCTGAAAGCCATCACGACGATGGCCGGCGGCATCACCAAGACCGCGACCGCCGCGTTCGAGCTGATCGGCGGAATATCCGACGCAGGCAGCATGGCGGGCGCATTGTCGAAACTCGCCGGCTCGTTCAACGTCGTCAAGGCCGCGCAGGCCGCATGGACCGCGATCACGAAGGCCGCAACCGCGGTGCAACTGGCATTCAACCTCGCGATGGACGCCAACCCGATCATGCTGATCGTCACCGCCATCGGAGCCGTCGTGGCGGCGCTCACGCTCTTCTTCACACAGACCAAAACCGGACGGAACATGTGGAGCCAGTTCGTCTCATGGTTCACAGGCGTATGGGAATCCATCGGCACGGTCTGCCAGCCCGTCCTCACGGCCATCGGAACGTCCATCACACAGACCATGACCCAACTCCAGCAGATCTGGCAGACCGCATGGACCCTCATCGGCACCATAGTGCAGAACGTGTGGAACGTGATAGGCCCGACAGTCACGGCCGCCATCCAACAGATCCAGACCAACATCCAGACCTTCATCGCGATCGTCACACCGATACTGCAGGCCGGCATGCAGGTGATCCAAACCATCTTCCAAACGGCAGTAGCCGTCGTCGGCCCGATCTGGAACGGATTCTGGAACGTCCTCGGCACCGTCGTCCAATCCGCATGGAGCATCGTGACCACACTGGTCAGCACCGCGCTCGCCGTGATCCAAGGCATCATCCAAACCGTCCTCGACATCGTTAACGGCAACTGGGATGCGGTCTGGGCGGACATCCAGAACGTCGCGTCCACCGTGTGGAACGGCATCTGCTCCATCGTGTCCACATGCGTGAGCCTGCTCCGAGGCGTGATCAGCACAGTCTGCTCCACCATCTCCAACATCTGGAACACCCTGTGGAACGGCGCGAAAAGCATCGTGTCCACCGTGTGGAGCGGCATCACCAGCACCGTCAATAACGCGGTCTCCTCACTCGTCAGCAGCGTCCAAGGCATCGGCGGCAAAGTCAAAAGCGCCCTGTCCGACGCGGGCAACTGGCTCAAATCAGCAGGAAGAAAAGTCATCGACGGCCTCTGGAAAGGCATCAGCGGCGCGATCGGCGGCCTCTACGACAACATCAAGAACGCGATGAGCGGCCTCGTCGACAAAGCCAAGAACGCACTCGGCATCCACTCACCATCACGAGTATTCCGAGATGAAGTCGGCATCATGGTCGGCAAAGGCATGGCACTCGGCATCGACGACTCCACCAACCTCATCAACCGATCCATGGACTCACTCACCTCCACCATGAGACTCGACGACCTATCAAAAACAAACCGCACAAACACCACCACCCAACAACAACAGGAAACCAACCAACTCCTCCAAACCACCAACAACAAACTCGACATACTGACCAAAACCATCACCGCCGCGCTCGCCGACGACAGGCCGTTCACGCAGCGCGACCTCGCACGACTGGTAAGGAGCATGACCTGATGAGAACGTTGAGTTATGTGTGCGCGGCCACGGGCGAGTCCATCGGTTTCGAGGGCCCCTTATACGGGGAGACCCTTGCCGGGTTGAGGGGACGCGTGTGGGATTACAGCCTCGCGTCGCGAGGCATGAGCGGGGTGGCGCGCAAGACCCGCGAGGCCACCGCCACGGTGAAGATCCACGACTCGCCGGACACGCTCGACCTGCTGCGCAGGCTCGCGGACGCGGACATGACATCCGGCGTGCCGGGCACGCTCGTCGCGGACGGCGAGTGGGAGGCGCACGCGTGGATCGCGAAGAGCGAACCGCAGACGATCACGCCGACCATGGTCGAGACGCAGCTGACGTTCGTGCTCGTGGACGGCGTGTGGCGGCGCGAATCCCTGAACATCTTCCACATGCAGACGTTCGAGGACTCGCAATGGCTCGACCTGCCCTGCGACCTGCCCTGCGACCTGGGCGGCATGGCCGCCATCCAGACCGTCAGGAACCCCACCCCCATACGGCAGCCGGCCAGAATCACCATCTACGGGCCGTGCACGAACCCCTACATCGTCATCGGCACGAACCGGTACCAGGTGGACGCGAGCGTGCCGGAAGGCGGCCGCATCGAGATCGACGGCGCCTCCGCGGTGAAGACCGTCGTGATGGCCGACGCGCAAGGCAACCGCTCCAACCTGTTCGGCAAGGCACGCCGCGGCGCCGGCCTCGACGGCGGCGAATACATCTTCCAACCGCTCGAACCCGGCATCCAGCAGATCGCGTGGCGCAACGACTTCGACTTCGACGTCACCGTGGTCGAGGAAAGGACGGAACCGCCATGGACGTGATAGGACTGGCCGTCACCGGCCCCGGACACGAGCCGTTGGGAACCGTCACGGACTTCACCATGGACTGCGCGTGGGGCAAGGACGAGAACGACTTCACCCTCGAACTGTCCGGCATCGACGTGGGCGAGGACTGCCTGGTGATGGTCGACGGCACCGAGATCGGCGGCATCGTCGACAGGACCGCCATCGACACCGCCACCGGCACGGTCACCTGCTCCGGCAGGACATGGCACGGCATACTCGCCTCCAAGATCCTCACCCCGGACCAGGGCATGGACTACCTGACCGTCGGCGGAGACGCCGCCGACGTGCTGCGACGGCTCATCGCCCGCATCGGCCTGACGGACCTGTTCGGGGTCGCGTCCGAGACCCGCGGCATCACCATCGCCAACTGGCGGTTCAACAGGTACGTGGACGCCTACACGGGCATCCGCTCCATGCTCAGGGCATCCGGCGCCAAACTGGCCGTCACCACACGCGACGGGCGCGTGATCGTGTCCGCGGTACGGGCCACGGCCTACGGCGACGACGTGGACAGCGACAGGCTCGACTTCACCGCGGTGAGGACCGGCAACCCCGTCAACCATCTCGTCTGCCTGGGCGAGGGCGAGCTCAAGGACCGCGTGGTCATCGACCTGTACGCCGACGCCAAAGGCGACATCTCCACCAGCCAGACGCTGTTCGGCCTGGACGAGCGGGCCGCGGTATACGACTACAACAACGCCAAACGCGACGAACTGGAAAAGGAGGGACGCAGGAAACTCAAGGAGCTCCGGTCGACGGACGGCGTCGACGTGAGCATCGACGGCGAGGCCGGCACCTACGACGTGGGCGACACCATCACCGCCCGCGACAACCGGCACGGCATCACCGTGACCGCCGAGATCGCCAAGAAGATCGCCAAGATCGGCAAAGGCACGCTCACCGTCTCATACGAGGCCGGCGACGCGGCCGCCACGGGCACGAGCCTGTCGGGCACGGCCGAAAGCACCCCCGGAGGCCACGCGTACTACGCCGGCGCCGGCCTGAAGCTGGACGGGTGGACGTTCTCGGCCGAAATCGGCGCGGCGGACCTCGAACAAGTGTCCAAGACCGCTTCGGAAGCGGCCAAACAGGTGTCGGGCTACACCGAACAGATCGGCCAGGCCCAAGCCCAGGCCGCGGCCGCGAACGCCAACGCGGACGCCCGCGTCAAGACGATCGCGGGCATCCGCCCCGTCACCGCCGCGCGTTCGGGCGACGCCGTCACGCTCACCGCGCCCGGCACGCTGGCGGACGGCATCCGGCTGACCAGCCAATCCCTGGACGACATCAAAGGCGCGGCCGGGGCCGGCGCCTACTGGGCGCCCGGAGGCAACAGCGTGGCCGGCAAGCCGACGGGCGTGCAGCATTTCGGCCTGCTCATCATACGCTCGGCGATGGGCGTGACCACGCAGCTGCTCGCCGACCCCGCGGCGGGCAGGATCTGGCAGCGCGCCCACAACGGCACGGCGTGGACGGCGTGGACGGCCCTCGCCAAGGACGCGGCCGCCACCCAATCCGCATCCGGCCTGCTGACGGCGGCCGACAAAACGAAACTCGACGGCATCGCCGCGAACGCGAACAAGTACACGCTGCCCGTAGCCACCGAAACCACATTGGGCGGCGTCAAACCCGACGGGACCACCATCACCGTCGGCACGGACGGCACCATCAGCGCCCAGGCCGGAGGCGCGGCGTCCTTCCTCGCGGCCCACCCGGTCGGATCCCTGTACTGGACCACCAGCCCCGCCAGCCCGGGAGCCGAATACGGCGGCACATGGCAGACGAGGCCAAGCCTGAACGGATACATCTACGAAAGGATGAGCTGATGGCAAGAACCACCGACATCATCGGCCTGGAATGCGACCGATGCCACGCCAAGGCCTACGAGGCGCCCGGCTCGCCCCACCTCGCGAACTGGATCGACATCGAACGCACCGACGTCAACGGCAGCAAACAGAAATGGCTGCTCTGCCACGAATGCTACGCCGGCTACAGGTCCATCATGAACACCATGGATTCCGAGTTCAACGACTTCATCCGCAACAAAACCGACAAGGAGGCCTCATGACCACCGAACTCGTCACGGGCAAACAGGGCAAGCCGCACATCGACGGCGACGACGTCGGCAGCCTGACCGCCGCCATCGCAGGACACGGCGACTACCTCCTGCAACGCGCGGACGGCACCTGGCCGGCCATCACCATGCAGGACGCGAACCATGCGCTCATCCCGACGCTCAACCTGCTGGTCGAAGGCCGCTACGCGCGGGTCACCGCCGCCGAGAGCGTCGTCATCGAATCCGGCCAATCCGGACAGCAACGCAACGACTTGGTCTGCCTGAAATACACGCGCGACTCGAACCAGATCGAATCGGTCGCATGGACGGTCATCAAGGGCACGCCCACCACCGGCACGCCCGCCGACCCCACGGTCCCCGCCGGCAGCATCCTCGACGGTTCGGCCACCGCATACGCCAAAATCGCCCGCATACCGATCAACGGGCTGACCCCCGGCACTCCGGTCATGCTGGCCGGACGATTGCATCCGATCTCGGACATGTGGGATTCCGCGACCCTGTACGACTCCGGGGGGTGGAACGTCATCAGACGCGGCCACCTCATCTGCATCCGCTTCCAAGGCTCCATCGCCGGCGGCGCATGGGATTCCGGCGTATGCCCGTACACGCTGCCGGCGGGATACCGGCCGCCGTTCGAGGTCAACGCGGCATGCACGGTCCATAACGGGCAGACGAGCCGCATGCTGATCGTCGCGCCGGACGGCGTCATCCGTGTCTCGAACATGGGCGCGGCGGGCAGCACGCAGACCTGCGTCGGATTCCTTGTCTACCCCATCGGATGACGGACGACGCGACACGCGGATGCGTTCCGACCACCACCATCAACCTCCGGATTCCACGCACCGCCACCGCACGCCATAGCGGACGCGCACGGGAGCCGGCCATCATCGAAGGAGCCGTCACATGCCGCCGATCGACCTGTTCAGCAGCGCTGAGTTCTGGACCGCGGTCGTCGTCTCCCTGATCGGAGGCGGAGGGATCGGCGCGATCATCGGCGCGATCTCCAGCCGCCGCAAGGACACGGCCGACATCGCCGCGCAGGCATGCGACATCCTCACCGACAGCGTCATCAGGCCGTTGCGCGAACAGGTCGACTCACAGGAAAGACAGATCCGTCATCTGGAAGAGCGCCAGCGCAGATACTTCATGCTCGCCGCCTACACGAGAAGCCTGTCCCATTGGCTCCAACGGTATTGCGAGGCCGTCGAACCCGAATTCCTGCTCCGGCATCCCAAACCCCGTCTGCCCGACGAGCTGCGGGCGGACATCGCCCCGGAGACCATGGACGAGCAGGCCCGATGACGACGCTCATCGACCCGCCCCATCACGAAGCCCGTGCCCCGACCCGGGGCATGCAAACCAACAACCACATCGGACCCACCCCCATACGGGAGAGGGTCCGACCCGTTTGCCCGGACCATCCGGACGGAAAGGAGGACGGATCATGGACGAGACCATGATGCGGCGCCCATCGCCGCAGGGCGATAGCCCGCCGCCGGACGACATCAGACAGGTCACCGAACAGGAGGCCCTCGAAGCGTTGGAGGAGGCCGGATGGCGAGCGTGAACACGCTGATCGCGCGCATGCGTTACTGGTGCGAGGTCGCGAACATGGGCTACAGCTGGTCCGACCGGTGGAACTTCAACCCCAAGGCGGGCAACTGCGACTGCAGCAGCCTGGTGATCCACTGTCTCAGGGAGGCCGGCTTCGACACCGGCACGGCCGTCAACACCGCCGATCTGAGCGTGAACCTGACCAGCCGCGGCTGGAAGCGGCTGCCCGTCGACGGCCACCCGAAGGCCGGGGACATCCTGCTGAACGACTTGGACCATGTCGCCGTGTACCTGGGCGGAGGACAACTCGCCCAGGCGTCGATCAGCGAACATAACAGCCGTTATGGCACGGCGGGGGACCAGACCGGCCGTGAAACGAACATCTCACCCTACTACAACTTCCCATGGAACTGCTATTTACGATATGAAAGCGAGGACGACATGCCCACAGCACAGGAGATCGCCGAGGCGGTCTGGAACTTCGATCAGAACGGCGTCAAATGCAGGGACCGCCTGCAAGGCATCGACGGCGCGGCCAACGCCGCCGTGGAGAAACTCTCCAAGACGCACACGCCCGCCAAGATCGCGGAAGCGGTCTGGACGTTCATCATCAACGACGTGCAGGCGCGAGACCGCCTGTACGGGCTCGACAAGATCCAGGTGCCCCGAATGTACCAGATCCTGCTCGAGATCAAGAAGAAGCTCGGCATCAAGTAAGGGAGGCACGGCATGGCGGAACACGCCAACAACACGGGCGCGGGCCTGCCCGGCCTGACGGGGGAGCGGCTCAAGGCGATCGTGACCATCCTGGTCACCTTATACTCGCTCGCCAATGCGGGCCTGAATCTCGCCGGCGTCAACACGCTTCCGTTCACGGACGAACAGGTGTCGGCGGCCATCTTCGCGGTCATCGGCGTGTGCGGGACGATCTGGGGGTGGTGGAAGAACCAGAACGTCACCTCCGCGGCCCTCGCCGGCCAGCAGCTGGTCGACGCCCTGAAAAGGGAGGGCATGGTCAACGGCCTGACCGCCGCCAAGTCCGCCGCGATCGGCGCGGCCAGCGCGCTGGCCGACGCCGGCATGGCCGACGCCGACGAAGCCGATGAGAGGGCAGCCGGATCCATGCCGGAATCGGACGACGCTCCCGGGGAGATCTGATGGCCGGGTCCGGCCTCGCGCTCTGGCGCGGCAGCCCGAACCATTACGACGGCCGACGTGGATGCTCGGTGACGCACATCACCCTGCATATCATGGTCGGCCGTCTGGCGGGCACCGACAGCTGCTTCCAACGCGCCAGCTTCTCCGCCTCCAGCACCTACGGCATCGGCTCGACCGGACTGACCTACCAGTGGGTCGACGAGGTCAACGGCGCCTGGGCGGATGCCGACTGGCGGTCCGACTGCTCGGGCATCTCGATCGAGCATGAGGGCGGCATGGCCGGCGTGCCCGTAACGGACGCGGAGATCGAGGCCAGCGCACGCCTGTGCGCGGACATCGCACGCCGCTATGGATGGGCGAGCCTGTGGCATGACGCGAGCGGCAACCGGGCGGGCAACGTCTGGCTGCATCGCGAGGTGCCCGGCACCGACCACTACGGTTGCCCGGACCGGTGCGTGAACGCGTTGCCGGTCGACAGGATCATCAACAGAGCCAACGAACTATTGGGAGGCGATATGCCCACAGCACAGGAGATCGCCGAGGCGGTCTGGGAATACAATTACAAGGATTCGCCGGCCGGCGGCAACATGTTCAACCTGCTGTCGTACGAGCTGCCGCATCTGATCTGGGAGTACAACTACAAGAAGAGCGCGGCCGGCGGCAACATGTACAACGCGCTCAACGGCGCCGCCAACAACGTGAACGCGTTGAAGACCCAGCTGGCCGCGCTGCAGACGCAGGTCGCCGCGCTGACGGAAACCGTCAAGACCTTGGCCACGGCCGACGGCGCGGACCCCGACACCATCGCCAAGACCGTCGAAACCGCGGTCAGGGACAAGCTCGACAGATTGAGGATCGCCGTCACCGACGTCGGCTGACGGGCATGGGCCCCTCGCATCCGGATGGATTCCGGGGCGAGGGGCCCTTTCGCGTTCCGCCTTCCACGCCCCTCGGGGGAATGACGCCTTATGACCCCCTTCTTCCTGCCGAAGGAGGGGGCCATTTTTCCTTGTCTCGGGGACGGATCCCTGACAACGTCCTGACAACATTTTGACAACATTTTTTAAAAAACGACGTAATTTCTGTCATGTCCGTAATGAACGTGAAGAGCCGAAAACCGTTGGGGATAAAGGAAAAGCCGCCATTTCCGGCGGCTTTCGAATGGTGGAGCTGCGGGGAAT
>OGGM01000493.1_pt1 | contig 27615 bp, 27 predicted proteins | sample 1571251 | NCBI WGS metagenome assembly OGGM01 (sample SAMEA2582076, study PRJEB24529) | metagenome | biome: Human gut stool | place: China | collected 2011 | reverse complement strand
ATGTTCAATCATATGATTGATTACCTATCATTGTTCAGTTTTCAAAGATCTGTACATTAGAAGTTTTAACGTTCTAACGACTTTTTAAAGTATATCAGTCATCTCATAAAACGTCAACCACTTTTTTAAGAAGTTTTGTTTTATTTTGACCACTTGCGTTTCCACAATATACTTACCATCATAACCAAATTCTCTAAAATTAGAGATAGAAAACTCACAAACTTTCGTTTGTGAGTTTTATTTGGTGGCTCATCCGCGACTCGAACGCGGGACACCCTGATTAAAAGTCAGGTGCTCTACCAACTGAGCTAATGAACCATGTTGGCAGGGGTGGCTGGGATCGAACCAGCGCATAACGGAGTCAAAGTCCGTTGCCTTACCACTTGGCGACACCCCTACAATGATTACGATGTGTAGGTTATGGGGTGAGTAGTGGGGATCGAACCCACGCGTAACGGAGCCACAATCCGCCGTGTTAACCGCTTCACCATACCCACCACCTTGTAGGTATCGAAGACACTGTCTTCGTAACAAAGAGAATTATATCTGTTTTAGAAGTTTGTGTCAATAACTTTTTCTAATTTCATTTAACTTTCAGTTTTGAAATTAACAAGCTATATACTTCTAATATAAAACTCTTTCACATCCTAATAAAAAGGAAGTACCACCGTTAAAATGTTTCTTAACGAATGGTGCTTCCCTATTATACATATAAATTATTTATTTGGCAAATAGTTTTTTACAAAATTTGGTAATGCAAACGCAGCCTTTTGAATATCCTTGTTATAGTACTTAGTTTCAAAGTTTTGTTCACGATTTGGTTCCCATGTTAATGGGTCGTATTTTTTAGATCCAATCGTAAAGCAATGCATCCCGGCCGGATAGATTGGAATGTATGCGGTGTACAAACGAGCGATTGGAAAATGATTGTTTACATAACCAAACACCTTCTCAACGAGCGGTTGATGAAGCATAGGAGATTCAGTTTGTTGTACAAATAGACCATCTGCTTTTAGAGCTTTCAACGTATTCTTATAAAACTCTTCCGTAAATAATCCTTCACCAGGACCAATTGGATCAGAGCAATCCACAATAATAACGTCATAGTAATCTTCAGCCTCTGCCATAAAGCCAATACCGTCACCAATCTTTACTGTTAACTTAGGATTGTTTTCAATCATAGCCTTAGAAATAGTAGGTAGATATTGTTTTGCCAATTCTACAACTTTACCATCAATCTCAACCATGGTAACTTCTTTAACGCAATCATGGCGTACGCATTCTCTAGCTACACCGCCATCACCACCACCGATAATCAGTACCCGTTCTGGATTTGGATGCAAAAACAATGGTACATGAGCAATCATTTCATGGTAGATAAACTCCTCCCGTTCAGACGTTTGGAATACACCATCCAATGCAAGCATCATGCCATATTCTTTAGACTTAAATACTTCAATTTTTTGAAATTCAGATTCACCAGAATAAAGTACCTCTTCTGCTTCAGCACTGAGACGTAAATGAGGCGTTTGCTCTTCTGTAATCCATTGACTCATAATAACCTCCTATATAGGTAGAGCGATAGCTTTCACCATCGCTCTCATAATACTAATATTATTTCTTAGTTATATAACAGAATCCACCGCCAAGGATGGTATCTTGCAACCAATGAACTAGTGAGAAATCACGGATTTCCCCTTCATCAAAAATACCGCAACGAATATCATCACCATCCATGAACATCTTATAAATAGGCACCCAATGCCATGTATAGAGCGCAGGTTCTTTACCTTTATGACGATTTAAGAACGCTACAGGAACATCCTGTGATAATGCATCGTGAATAAACTGCGCCGCCGCCTCTACTTCTACGCGGGATGCAGAAAAGGGAGATACATTAAGCATGTGTACCTCATAAGGCAAATTCTTATCATCAAATAAACGACTAAGGCCGCGTTCCATCCATTGCGTTTTATAAACGCCACCACCAAATCTTGGTTTTACATAGTTCCACACGACATTCATACGTTCTAATGCTAATGTATGATTTGCCGTAGTAGACACATCTAATAGGCCATCTCGAAATTCAGAATAACTCAATACCTGTGTAGCCGATGTAGGGCCACAACCAGACAAACGTTGCCATTCATCATCAAACCATTCTTGATCATAGCCGTGTGATATAGTCCCATTTACATCGATATCAAGCCACTCCGGATGTTTAATAGATACATCATTCATGAGATTAACCTTCGATTACTTCCACTGTTTCCATGATATCGCCTTGATGGATACCATCAACTACATCCATGCCTTCGATAACTTTACCAAACACAGTATGTACACCATCCAAATGAGGTTGTGGTTCGTATACGATAAAGAATTGGCTACCGCCAGTATTAGGACCACGGTGAGCCATAGACAACGCACCGCGTTCGTGTTTATGAGGATTGCCAATCAATTCGTCTTTAATTGTGTAACCAGGACCACCTGTACCATTGCCATTAGGGCAACCACCTTGCGCTACGAAGCCAGGAATTACACGATGGAATGTCAATCCATTATAGAAACCTTTATTAATAAGGTCGATAAAGTTTTGAACTGTGCCAGGTGCTTCTTTATCAAATAATTCAATTACAATGTCTCCACCTTTTGCCATATGGATTTTTGCTTGTTTCATTGTTCAGGTACCTCCAAAATTGTACGCAACACATGTGCTGCTAATATAAAACCTGCCACTGGTGGCACAAAACTACATGTTCCTGGGCTCGTTGCTTCGCCGCGGAACTGTGGTTTTGTCGGTTTTTCTGTAGAAAATAAAACTAATTGTTTTTTTATCCCCCGTTTCTTGAGTTCCCGGCGCATAACGCGTGCCAATGGGCATGTATGAGACTTATTGATATCTGCAATCATTAGTTTCTCTGGGTAAAAGCGATTACCGCCACCCATACAGGAAATAACAGGGATGCTTTCACGTTGACAAACCTCGATAATATTGAGTTTTGCCGTTACCATATCAATGGCATCGATCACATAATCAACGTTCAAGCTTTGAATAAATTCAGGAAATTTCTCCTCAGTATACATAATATCGTGAGTTTCTATCACTACATCAGGATTGATGGAGAGAGCTCTCGCCTTTGCGACCTCAACCTTACGTTCTCCAATGGTATCGTGTGTCGTAATCATTTGACGATTCAAATTGCTGGGTGCAATGGAATCACCATCAATAATAACGATGCGCCCTACACCAGCACGTACTAGAGCCTCGAGGGCCCCACCGCCGACACCACCAACACCAAAGAGCGCAATAGATGTATCCTTTAATGTTTGGATTTTATCAGGACCAACCAACCATTCTAAACGAGTTAACATATATTCCATTAATATTTACCTACCGGAATGATTTCTGTCCAATATCCATCAGGATCAGCGATAAAATAAATACCCATGTCGGCATTTTCATAGGCTACAACACCCATCTCTTTATGTTTTTTTAGAGCTGCTTCGTAGTCATCTACATAAAATGCCAAGTGGAATTCATTATCCCCTAAATTATAAGGGCGATCCCAATCGCGCAACCATGTAAGTTCTAATTCATGCTCCGTATATGGACTTTTTAAATATACAAGGGTAAAAGCACCGCTTGGGTCTTCCAAGCGCCGAGCCTCTTCAAGCAGTAATGCCTCTTTATAGAAGGCTAAACTCTTATCAAGATCCTTAACATTTATATTATTATGAGCAAATGAAAACTTCATAGGACCTCCTTATGTAAATACAGTATATTTTTGTAGGAATTATCCTCTTTTAATAGTATCACATTTTGTAAATTTATAGCTAGTTAATAACAAATTTTGCTGTACTTCCATCATCGCCACGTGTAACTTCTAAATGGGCAGGTATCCGCGTCTTTAACTCAGGTACATGGGAGATCATGCCGATAAGGCGCCCCGATGATTGTAGTTGTACCAATGTTTCCATAGCGAGCTCCAATGTATCAGGATCAAGTGTACCAAACCCTTCATCAATGAACATCGTATCCATATGAATACCACCGGCATAACTTTGAATCACGTCGGCAAGACCTAAGGCAAGTGCCATAGAGGCCAAGAATGTTTCTCCCCCTGACAAGGTATTCGCAGGTCTAGATTGTCCTGTGAAAGCGTCCATTACGGCCAAATCAAGGCCTTGCTTACCACGGCCGCCACCGGTATAGTCTGAACGCTCCAAAGAGTAACGGCTACGACTCATCTTTTGAAGACGTAAATTAGCTGCATACACAACCTCATCTAAAATGGCCCCCAATACATAGCGCTCAAAGGTAACATTTTTAAAACCTTGTTCCCCCCCATTAGCGAGATCATTCAATCGACTTAAAAAGGCTACCTTCTCTCTGGCCTCACCCATAGCCGATTCAATTTCCTCTAGTGAAGCAAGTGTAGTTTCTATATGCTGTGTTTCTTTGTCCCAGGCCGCTAAATTGCCTACTAGCGTATCTCTACACTCTACCGCCGCATCATACACCTCATCACTTACTGTATCACGAGGCTCAACTATAGATTTCGCTACCTTTAACGCCGCATCATATACAGCTTGAGCTTTATTGAAAGCCTCGTCTAATGCATGTAGTTCAGTTCTAAAGGTATCTAAGGCCTTATAATCACCTAACACCTTTATGAAATCATCTTCACATAAAGAAATTAATTCCAATGATTTTGTATATTCCTTATAGATTGCATCAAGGTTGTTAGTTTCTTCTTTCACTTGTGCAGATAAAGTTTCTAAACGCCCCCGCTTAGCATTGAGCTGTTCTCGAGCAGCTTCTAAATTTGTTTTACAAGCCTCCACTTGCTCATCGTATGCTTTAATTTCGGTTTCTAACGATTCTATCTGTTTTTGCCATGCATCAAGATCTGTAGTTGGCAAGCTTTCAGATAAGGCATCAATCTTAGCATGCACAGAACTAATCTGAATCTCTAAGTCATGCAACCTTTCAAGTAATTCCTTATGACCGATCTCTAATTTTACTAATTCTTCTTTAGTCCCGCGCAATGCATCCTCATTGGTAGCTATAGTCTTGCTCAACTGTTCCGTATCACTATGTAGAGCTGTGAGCTGGTCCATTTGGGATAGCAAGTCTTGTTGAATAGAATCAAAGGTATCTTCCGAAAAACCATCAATGGATGATGTAAGTTTAGAAACTTGGTTTTTAACTGCCTCATCTAACTCATGTAGACGAATCACCAACGTTTCTTTCTGACCAATTTCGCTAGCCTGCTTTTGTAGTACCTCATCCCGCACCGCACGAGCCGCTTCTATCTCCTCTTTTGTAGGATACAACTCAGGCTTGGATGCTAACTGTGGATGTTCTGTAGAACCACATACAGGGCATGGCTCATTATCTACTACCAAATGGACAAGTTCAAACGCTCGTCCCTCTGCCATCAAATGTTCTAAACGCTCAAGATGTACCTTCGAGTTCTTTACAGATTCCTCTATATCCGCTAAAGATTTATCTTTTGTATCAATATCGTTTTGAATCTTCTCTTTCTGTGCTAATAATTCAGCATATCGTTGCAACTGACTCAACTGTTCTTGGATACGAGGAATAGACTCTAATGTTTTACTATTAGCTTGGAACTGTTTTCTCGCTTCACCTAACGCGACCTCTAAATCAATTACTAGATTGTGCTGTGCCTGTAACTTAACTTCACTTTTCTCGCAGTCCTGTGTTTCCAAGTTACGCTTTAGTGTAGCCAATTCCTTATTTAGCAGTGCTAACTCATCAAATTTCTCTGACTGTTGTTGCAATTGAGCCAATGTGGTCCTCTTAGCTTGTATAGTTTCACCTTGAGATGCTAACACTTCATGAGCCTCTGTACATGTAGACTCATGTTGAGATGCAATTTCTACACCTTTTTTCGCATCTGAAAGTGCGGTTTCCAAGGTTTTTAATACACTCTGTTTATCACTAAACTGTTTATATAGCTCATAGCTAGGAGTCAAAGAAGTGAGAAACTGAACCTTTTCACTTAAACTTGAACGCTCCCCTTCTCTTGCTTTGACCAAGTCTAGTGCAGAAGTAGCCTCTGTAAGAGCCTGTTGTGCTTGATTATATACGGCCCACTCCTTACGCAATGCATTAAATTGTTCTACCTCGGTAACGGCCTCATCTCGCTTTACAACAAGTCCATCACGATAGGGCCCTCGATTTGCTAACAACTCACGTACATGTTGAGCAGTCAGTAGTGGAGTATCCTCATCATGAGGAATCGACTGTATCAACGCCGTTTGTTTCATCAAATTTTCTTCAATGCCAGCTTTTTCATCATCATAAGCTGATTTAAGAGCCTCTTGTAGTTTTCGATATAACTCTGTTCTAAAGAGCGTATGTAGTAATTCCTCCCGTTCATTTGTAGAGGCGACAAGGAGTTTTCTGAATTCCCCTTGTGGCAATAGAACCACTTGTAAAAATTGATCCTTACGAAAACCTATGATTCGTTGAATTGTATCGCGAACAGCAGCCGCAGAGGTAGCAACGATTTTCCACTCACCAGCTTTCATTTCATAGATAGTGGCACTAGCATTCTGTTCGCGCATACCTGTACCGCGTTTTTTGGCTACCATCTGTTTTGGTAATCTTTCAACACGGTATTGAGCATCTCCGATGGCAAAGGAAAAGTCTACGCGTGTCATCCGCTCAGGTTCCGCAAAATCGCTGCGGATAGCATCGGTTTTCCGCACTTCTCCACTTGGTTCGCCATACAGGGCGTACACCATAGCATCTAAAATGGATGTTTTCCCTGCTCCTGTGGGACCAGAGATGAGGAACATAGAATGATTTTCTAATTTACTAAAGTCCAATGTAACCGAATCTCGATACGGACCAAAGGCTTCTATTGTTAGTGATATAGGCTTCATCTAGTCCTCCTTGATAATTCGGTCCCACACAGAGTCGATATATGACTGTTCCGCCTCTGTTAACGGCTCTTTCCACACGGTTTCTGCAAACTGATTAAATAATTGACGCTCATCTAGCTCTTTAAATACGGCATCTCCCATATCTACCACAGGTGTTGCCATGCGCCCTGCCAATTCAATGGTCATACATCGATGATAGACCTGACGCAACTTAGCCATGCCATCCATGATAGGCATCGTATCTAGGAGGCGTGCCTGCACGTAATCATCCTTATGTTTCTTTTGGAGGGCTGTATTATTTAAAAGGTCCTCAAAATAACCTTCCAAAATGACTACATCCCGCTTCGCCTCTACAGGGATTGTACTAATATCTACCTTCCCTTTTGTATCCATATCAATAATGGTAAAAGATTTCTTCTGCCCATGTTCATCAAAGGAATACTTCAATGGCGATCCGCTATAGCGAATATGGTCTGCCCCCATCCGTTGCGGTCCATGTAAATGTCCAAGAGCTGTATAGTGAAAGTTTTTAAAAACGTGAGGGCTCACCTGTTCACTACCCCCTACAGACAATGTTCGTTCCGAACCACCTACTTCGCCACCCATTACAAAGGCATGACTAATGGCAATGCTACGCATCTGTTTTGGCACTTGTTTATATAGATAATCACTCCAAGCCTGATACATTTGGTCATAATTATGTAAATTAAGTGCGACCGCTTCTTGATCCTTATCATCTACATAGGAAAATAAAGTATCATCAGTCATATCCGTATCAACTGGTTTTGATTCACTGGAGTTCAGCCCCAAAGCGTCACCTATACGACGAGGTTCGCTAAACGGCATAGGACAAATGGCCACCCGACCATCAAAGCCTTCAAATTCAAAGTGTTGTAATGCATGATGAGGGGAGCCCCAAATATGAATGCCCGATTCACTTAGCATAGACCGTCCCACTTCAAGGCGTTCCGCTCCATCGTGGTTTCCACTCACTACAAATAGAGGAACCTTATAATCCATAGCGAGACGAGTAATGATAGAGTCCCATAATTCAATAGCTTCAATGGGTGGTACCGCCCTATCAAATACATCCCCTGCAAGCAAGATGCCATCGATTCTTTCTTCTTTCAAAATAGTAAAGAACTGATGTTCCAACACATAAGCTTGGTCATCTGTTAAGTACTGACCATAAAAAATACGACCTAAATGCCAGTCCGCAGTATGTAAAAAACGCATTTCATCCCCCTTTCCAGTTCTCCCTATACCTTATATATATTTAGTTTATACCAATTATTATATAGCTAAATTTATTTTGCTTGATTATTGATTATCTACGATAGAGCGCAACATAGCAATTTCTTTAGCATAGCCATCTAATTCATTTGGCGTTTCCAAATAGAATGGCAAATTCGTCAATTTAGGATGTGTTACAATGCGGGCAATTGCATCGATACCGATATGACCTTCCCCAATTTTTTCATGACGATCTTTATGTGCCCCCATAGGATTTTTTGAATCATTCAAGTGAATAGCTTTCAAACGGTCGAGACCAACAATACGATCGAACTCGTCGATAACACCATCTAAATTATTAACGATGTCATAACCACCTTCGTGAATATGGCAAGTATCTACACAAACACCCATGTACTCTTTTAATTTTACACCGTCAATAATACGAGCAATTTCTTCAAAGCGAGAGCCAATTTCCGTCCCCTTGCCAGCCATAACCTCTAAAAGAACCGTTGTTTTCATGCCTGGGAATAAGATTTCATTCAAGCACTCCACGATGTATTCGATGCCTTGGTCAACACCTTGCTTTACATGACTGCCGGGATGAAAGTTATACATCTGGCCTGGTAAATATTCCATGCGCTCTAAATCTTCTTTCATGGCTTGTTTGGCAAAAGCGCGCAAATCTTCCTTAGCTGCACACGGATTATACGTGTAAGGCGCGTGAGCTAACAAGGTACCAAAGTTATGTTCTTTCATATACGCACTAAGGCTATTCATATCCTCCACATCGAGAGCACGCATGCTACCACCCCGAGGATTGCGCGTAAAGTATTGGAATGTATTGCCCCCAATTTTAGTGGCTTCCTTTCCCATATGTAAATACCCTTTTGATATAGATAAATGAGCTCCTATTGTAAACATTATATATCCTTTCAACTCTATATGACTCAAAAACCCCCTGCATGAGTATACGCAGGGGGCATCTGTTAGTGACTTTCTTTTTTAGCACATTCTGGGCATACGCCTTCAAATGTAATTTGCTGTCCTGTAATTTGATAAGCACTAGCTTTTCCAGCAATATCAGCAATAGCATGTAGATCGACATTCATCATATCTTCTACCTTGTTACAACGAACACAGCGAATATGTGCATGAGCTGTTGTATCCCAATCATAATGTGCGCGTTCATCGCCCACTTCCAATACCTTAACAAGGCCAATTTTTTCAAAAATCTCCATTGTTTTGTATACGGTTGCTAAACTCATGCTTGGATGTGTAGGACGCAAGCTATGATAAATCATCTCTGCTGTTGGGTGATTGTGATGACCACGCAAAGCATCATAAATTGCAATTCGTTGAGGGGTTACCTTAAACCCTTCGCTTCGCAAAATTTGTGCGATATCCATAATAATCTACCTTTCTCCACTTGGAAACATATCGGTACTCTATCGTCCATTTTCAAACAATAATTATTATTTATTGTACCATTCTAGTAGATTTTAAGCAATAAAAAACGTGGATTTATACAATCCACGTTTCTCATAACTCATATTTACTATTAATCTGTACTAAACCAAATTCACACTATAATTAGTCTTTAAAATATGGTTTAAAACCTTCGCTTTGATGACGAGGTTTACGATCGGCTCTAGGACGGTCGCTACGACGATCATCACGACGACGGCGATCACCTTTACGATCATCACGGCTGCGGCGCGGACGGTCATCACGACGACGATCTCCGTCACGGCGGCGTTCCCCATCTCTGCGACGGTCACCATCACGGCGACGACGATCACCACGACCACCTTCACGGCGACGACGTACGCGTAAAGGTTTTTCTTCTGTAATATTTACAGGTGTCGTATCTGGTTCTTTCGTTAACAATTTAAGTGCTGCCGCAATCAATGTAACAGAATCAGTATCATTCAACAACTCTTCTGCATTCACCTTAAATGGTGCCAACTCTTCTGTATTGCCAGCCATTTCAATTAAGCTTTCAACAGCAAGACGTTGTTGACCTTCTAGAACTTCGCCCAAAGATGGAGCACGACGTTTTGCAATTTTACGTTTTGTTAAACGTTCAATAGCATGAAGGTGTTCAATTTCACGAGGGATAACAAATGTATAGGCTTCGCCTGCCTTACCTGCACGACCTGTACGACCTACACGGTGCGTATAGCTTTCAGGATCTTGTGGCAAATCATAGTTATATACATGAGATACGCCGGAAATATCAAGGCCACGAGCAGCCACATCAGTAGCTACAAGAATGTCAATTGTACCTTCTCGGAATTGACGAATTACACTATCACGTTTTTGTTGTGATAAATCACCATGGATACCTTCCGCCATATAACCACGTTTTTTAAGGGCTTCCGTTACTTCATCAACACGACGTTTCGTACGTGTAAAGATGATAGCCAACTCTGGCGCTTGTAAGTCGAACAAACGACACAACACGTCAAATTTTTGACGATCTTGTACCTCGATATAATATTGTTCGATAAGATCCATCGTTACTTGCGTAGGTTTCATACGAATCAACGTTGGCTCTGTAAGGTATGTTTCTGCTAACTCGCGAATCGCCTTAGGCATTGTTGCAGAGAATAGCAATGTTTGGTGATCTTCTGGGATAGCCCCTAAAATTTTGTTGATGTCGTCTACAAAGCCCATGTTCAACATTTCATCAGCTTCGTCAAGAACGACAATCTTAACGTCTTCAAATTTAATAGAACCGCGGTCCATATGGTCCATCAATCGGCCTGGTGTGGCAACAATGATTTGCGGATTCTTTTTCAATGCACGGAATTGACGGTTAATATCTTGGCCACCATAAATAGGTAGTGCCGTAATATCCGTATACTGAGCCATTTTATTAAGCTCTTCTGCTACTTGAATAGCTAATTCTCGTGTAGGGGACAAAATCACTACTTGAACGTGACGATTACTGCCGTCTACGCGTTCCAATACAGGTAGGCCAAAGGCCGCTGTCTTACCAGTACCTGTTTGAGCTTGACCAATCATGTCTTTACCGCTCATGGCAACTGGGATAGCTTCCTGTTGAATTGGCGTAGGCTCTTCAAAGCCCATATCGTTTAACGCACGTAGAACAGGTTCGCTAATCATTAATTGTTCAAATTTTTCTAACATCTAAATGTGTTTCCTCCTATCGCGCACGAATTATGCGCGTTAGAATAGTATATCATATTTCGAGGGTGAAAGCTATTACATCAAACTATTTTCTAATACATATATCCGCTTATACTAATCAACTATATGAGTAAATATATAATTTAGGTATAATATATTTAATATAATATACCCCAAAATTCCTCCAATAATTAAGCAATGCCTTTTAAGGTATTACAATTTTACTGAACATTCAAGAGCATTATAAAAGGAACATACAATGAAACCACTTACTCTTAAACGATTTGTATTATTACCATTAATTATATTCTCCCTCATAATGACAACAGGTTGTCATCTTCTCTCCCATTACAGTGAGGATGAGGTACACCAATATATAAATAAGAACTATCCTAATCTGACCTATCACCTAGAGTCACGAAGGGGCAATACATGGCAAATCACCTTTGACAAATATCCACAAATGCCCATTGAAATATCTGAAGTCTTGCACACCTCTGCACCTGTTGTGCCACAAGTTGAGCGAATACTGATAACCAATATCCCGTTAATAACTGCATTCCCATTAATGAAAAACTATCTAACAACAGAAGAATTATCCTATGCTACATACGATACATCTACTTTGTATATTGAAATGCCTATCCCTTATTCAGCCATAGAAAACCATGATGTAACAAATTTTTACAATCGAATGGATCAATTCTGTAAAGAATATGCTGCAACATATCCAGATTTCAAAGAACATATATATATTAGAGTTATTATAAAACCTTCTGATGGTTCTGATGCACCGGAAGAGTATAGAAAAGTATTCCGTTTATCCCAATATTAATAAAGAAATTATGTTAAGTATAATACTATTGTAATGAATACGCCTTTATAATCGAAGGAGATCCATTGAAATGAAAATACAGCATAAAGCCTTTACAACTATGGTATTTCTCGCTATACTACTCACCACATCTGGATGCCACCTATTCACACACTATTCTACTGAGGAAGTAAAAGAATATATATCTCAAAACTACCCTCATATGCCTTACACCATAGAAAAACACATTAACCACACCTGGACCGCAACCTTCGACGCCTATCCAAATCTACCTATATTAATACAGGAAGAAAATGTAAATTACGATGGTGGCGGCATCCCTATTACAGATAAATTCATTTATACAAATATTCCTTTGGTAACCATATACCCTTTATTTCAAAAATATCTCACCGATGAAGAATTAAACTATGTATCTTATAGGAGATACCTTTTTGGAGAAGATGCTTGGAGTTTCAGCCTCACTATCCCATATGATGTGGTCCACAATCATGATATTCAAAACCTCTTTCTTCGCATCCAGCAACTTTGTGAGGAATGTAAAAATATGTATCCTCAGTTCAACACAACAATGAATATTCGTGTAGAAGTAAAATCAGCTGATGGTTCACCTACCCTGCCAGAACATTTAAAAATATTTAACGTCAACAAAACTAAATAGTGCTTTAAAAGGATTTTCATAAAACGATTGCTTCTCTTTCATTTAATATACATATACCTGATTATAATAATCAGTATATATATTCATTTTAATTTAGAGAGAGAGGAAATTATGAACGGAATCAATTGGACACATCTATTAACACTCACCTTGTCCCCTGAAAAAGGTAGCAATGGACTCAAAAACACGGGCACCCTTAGTGAAGCCCTACCAATGGGTATCATTACGTATCTGGCAATGGCAATATTAACCTATATCTTAGCTTGCATTACAACAAGCATTGTAGGCTATAAATTCTTTACCATTTTTTCATTCACTACCTTATTGGGTCTTATATTTAAAGGACTTTTGAAAGCTATCATCCCTGCTCTACTAGCAAGCTATATCTTTAATTTTTACTGTCAGCGTACATATCCTACAGTAAACGTAAACTTACCAGATACAATTAAACAATTCATGTATGGTGTAAGTGTATATGCTCTACTTGTGTTAGTTCAAAATATCGTGCTCATGCCGTTCATGATAGGCATCTATACTGCCACATTCCCATATGGTCTAGTAAGAACAGTTATATTCATCTTAAATGTTTTAGTTTATGGGTGGACCGCATTTGCTTTATTAAAACTATGTATTGCAGAATACAATATGTCTGTACGCGATACAGCAATAACCTTAGTAGTTAGTATCGTTCCACTCATCGTAATCAACTACATCATAAAAAATGTCTTCTAATGCTATGGAAACAAAATTATAATGAATAACTCGAAAAGGGCTGTAACAGAATCCGATTTTACCGCATTCTAGTTGCAGCCCCTTTAAAATATAAGAAACACAAAAATTGGGGGTTATAGGACAAAATATACAACGAGCCATTACCAATCCACACTGCACTAACACGGTATGAAATTAATAAACCTATTAAAATAGGGCCGATAATATCAAAAAAATTACGCCTCATAATAAACCACTATACATGTATAAATAAGGATGTAATATAATCCTTATCTATGTTAGAGTAATTAATAGTTAAATATGTCTAAATACACAATAGAGGCATGTTTATCCATTTCTAATAAACACACCTCTATTCGATTAGATAAATAACTATTAATATAACTCAGCCAAGAAAATAATAGCAAACACCCACAATACAACGCCATATGTCATATTTGTTTTTACTTTATCAAGACTTACCTTTCCATTCTGTAACAATTTTCCCGTCATACTATAAGGGATCATCGGCCCTGGAACCAATACTGTAATGTAAAACTCTAGGCTTTGAGCTGTATATTCTACACCATTTAATAGATACTTAACATCATATCCATAAATAACTGTAAAATTAGGAAGTTCTTTAATAATTCTAGGCTTAACTGACAAAATCTCTACGGAAATACCTTTTCGACGACACCAGAAACGATATGTAATAAAATATGTCCCCCAAATCATAAGAACTATTGCCACGCAAAACTGCCATGGATTAACAAACATTATTTCTCATCCCTTCTAAAGTTGATTTTGATATCCTACGAATTTAACCACGGTTCGATTTACAGATATATGTGCACCAGCTTCAACACCAATAACATGTAAAGTATAACCACCTGGAGTCAGTGTTGTATTATATGACATCAAAAAGTTTCAATTTCCTGATACTGATAAGCCAGAAACCTCTTGAATAATTATATTAGGATCAACTACTCTATATCCATTAGAATCTGTTAACCATATTCTTGACACCTCACCACTTATTGGGAAATTAAAGCCAAGGCCTTCTTCTGTGTATCCATTAAAATATCGTAGTAAGAAAGCATTAGTTAATTGCTTCATCCATGCAGGAAATGATGTAAAGAAGTTATTAAATTCAGATTATAGGACAAAACGTGTTGGCAGTGACACTGTTAATGATAATACGTTTAATTATTCAAGGTCTATATAACTAAACTTAGACTGTATTAGATTCTCTTCGTCCTTCTTTGTGGAAATTATAAAATCAACAGCAATCAAATCAATACACATTACAGGCATAACTATTTTAGCTTTAACACCATTTAGTACTGGACTTACCCATTTCTTATTATGAGTCATCTCTCCATCTGTTTTTACAACACACGGTTCGACACTAATATCTTGAATATCATATTCATGATTACGATATTCATGAAATTTCATTGATTTATTCTTAAATAAAATGTCACTTTTAATATTAACCTCTATACAGTTAATAAATCTAATTTCACAGGATTCTGACACTAATATGACTGTATTACCAAAATCTTTAATATCTAATGAATATGGCATTTCATCCCATAAATCTAATATATCAATTCTTTTTTGAAGTTCCATCATTTTATCCTCCACAGTCAGTATACCATCTGAGATTGCAGATTGAGTAGTAGAGTTTGTAGTAGTATGATAACGCCAAAAAGGCACCTCCTTCGAGGTGCCTTCTTATCAAATATAAGTAAAAGGAAAATCTATTAAATTATTAATCTAAATCATAAAACCCAGATGGTTTATCACTCAAATTTACAATGATGTTTTTCATTTGAGTGTAGTGTTCCAAGATAACCTTGTGTGTTTCACGACCTATACCAGATTGTTTGTAACCACCGAATGGTGCGCCTGCTGGGATGGAGTTATATGTATTAACCCACATACGACCTGTTTCAATACCACGAGCTACGCGGATTGCACGATTAAGGTTTTGTGTAAATACGCCGCCACCGAGACCGTATAAGCTGTCATTAGCTTGTTCGATAACTTCTTCTTCACTGTGGAACTTGATTACTACAGCTACAGGTCCAAAGATTTCTTCACGAGCTACGCGCATATCATTTGTAGCATCTACGATAAGTGTAGGTCTTACGAAACAACCTTTACCAAGTTCACCATCGGTAACGCGTACGCCACCTGCTACGACTCGAGCACCTTCTTCTTTAGCTAGTTCTACATAGCTAAGTACTTTCTTAACTTGATCTTCGTAAATCAAGGAACCCAGTTGAGTAGATTCTTCCCATGGTAAGCCCACTTTGACCTTATCAAATAATGCGGAAAGTTCAGCTACAAATTTATCATAAATTGTATCTTGTACAAAAATACGGGAACCGGCGCAACATACTTGACCTTGGTTAAAGAGGATGCCGAGCATTGCCCCATCAAGAGCTTGTTTCCAGTTTGCATCTTCAAAGAAAATATTCGCAGATTTACCACCTAATTCCAAAGTAGCAGGAATCAAGCGTTCAGATGCCGCTTTATATACATCAAGACCTACTTCTGTAGAGCCGGTGAAAGCAAGTTTACTGAAACCAGGATGATCTAGGATGTACTGACCAGATTTAGAACCTTTACCCGTGATAATGTTTACAACGCCTGGAGGCAAGATTTCTTTCAAAATATCGCCTAATACTAAAAGGCTAAGAGATGTATGACTAGAAGGTTTGATGACAACCGTACAACCTGCTGCAAGAGCTGGCGCTAATTTCCAAGCAGCCATTAAGAATGGGAAGTTCCAAGGTACCACTTGACCAACTACACCAATTGGTTCACGCACAACAAGGCTCAAGGTATTTTCATCAAATACTTGTGCAGAACCTTCTTCTGCGCGAAGTACGCCAGCGAAGTAACGGAAATGGTCTGCACCAAGTGGAATATCCACGTTTAATGTTTCACGGATTGGTTTACCATTGTCATATGTTTCAACTTGTGCCAAATATTCTTTGTGAGCATCGATAGCATCCGCAATTTTTAATAGATAATCAGCACGATCTACTTGAGATACATGTTTCCAAGTTTTGAAAGCCTCTGTTGCAACCTCTACAGCTTTATCAACATCGGCCTGTGTAGCCTCTGCACAAATAGCGAGTTGGTCGCCATTTGCAGGATTATATACGGCAAACTCAGCACCATCAGATGCTGGTACCCATTCATTATTAATCAAAAGACCATATTTTTCTTTAATGTTTAAACTCATAGTATCCTCCTTTAATGGATAATGACTATTAATTACTTTCTATGGCTTCATCATACACCTAATATCTAATTATTTCAATCTATTTTATTATTTTCGATATAACGATTTTAGTGCATTCTCAATAGCTTTAATCTATATCAAAATCGATATGCTTATCACTTTTTACGATAGCTCTAACTATAAAAAAGGAGACCTTTATTACCTAAAGGGCTCCTTTTAATCATGCACCTTTTTGACATGTATAAAGTTTTACGAATTACCCCAAAGAGATTACGCCTTTTTCTTGTCTTTATTTCTCAATGACTTGACGGATAATCCGATACGATTTCGCTTTACATCAACAGAAATAATTTCTGCCTCAATAATGTCACCTACCGCAAGTACATCAGAAGGATGTTGTTTTGCCTTACATAGTTCGCTACGATGTAATAGACCATTTGTTTTTAAACCAAAATCGATGAAGGCACCAAAATCTACCACATTATGTACCGTACCTTTTACAACTGTACCAACCTTGATATCCTCAAGACTTACTACATGTTTACGTGTCAGAGGTGCTGGTAAATCCTCACGAGGGTCACGACCTGGCTTAGCAAGAGCTGCAATGATATCTCGCACAGTAGGAATACCCGCATCAAGCTTATGCGCCATCTTATCTACATCAACCAATGGTAATTTGACCTGTAATGCTTCAAGTTGGGATTTATCTTGTAAATCCTTTAATGTAAAACCTAATTCACCAATAATACGTTCTGCCAACTCATAGGACTCAGGGTGAACAGATGTATTATCCAATGGATTCTTAGCACCATTTAATCGCAAGAAACCGGCACACTGAGTAAATGCTGCAGGACCTAAGCGTGGCACCTTTAATAGTTGCTTACGACTAGTAAACCCACCATTTTCTTGACGGAATGCTACAATATTTTTTGCTACCGTACCAGAAATGCCTGCAATATGCTGCAAAATCGCCGGAGATGCCGTATTAAGCTCTACCCCAACATGGTTAACTACAGATTCAACAACTTGATCCAATGTATGAGTTAATTGTTTTTGGTTAACATCATGTTGATATTGACCAACCCCAATAGACTTAGGATCGATTTTAACTGACTCTGCTAATGGATCTTGTACACGTCGTGCAATAGATACGGCGCCGCGAATCGTTACGTCTAAATCTGGCAGTTCATCAATAGCCAATTTTGATGCAGAATATACAGACGCGCCAGCTTCATTAGTAATAATGTAGTGGCAATCTAATTTTTCCTCTTCAATCATCTTAGACGCAAATTGTTCTGTTTCATACGAAGCTGTACCATTACCAATGGACAATAAGGTAACATTGAATTTTCGAATCTTTTCCGCTAATTTCTTTTGTGCTTCTTGTTTTAGCTTTTCACTATTCGTTAAATAGTATGCACCATAATCGAGTACATTGCCTTGTGCATCGATAATAGCCATCTTACAACCTGTACGATACCCTGGGTCAAGGCCCATAATAACATGGCCTGCCAATGGCGGTTGCAACAATAAATTTTTAAGATTTACACCAAACACCTTAATCGCTTGTTCATCAGCAGATTCGGTTAATTCATTGCGAATATCCCGTTCAAGAGCAGGGAACATCAAACGTTTATACGCATCTGCTACGGCGCTAGCTTTCACATCACTAAAAATTGATTGTTCATTTTTAGTAATACCACGCACCATGTAGTGAATATAAGATTCATCGGGTACGGTTAGGGCCAATTTAAGAGCCCCTAATTTTTCGCCTCGATTAACTGCCAAGATACGATGGGACGGCATCTGACGAACTGGTTCAGCATACTCATTATATTGAAGGAATTGGTCCTTGTGCTCATTATCTTCCACGAGTTCCGCTTGGATAAAACCTTCCTTCCACATACGCTTACGAAGAGTAGCACGAAAATCTGCACTGTCGCTGACAATTTCTGCAACGATATCCGACGCACCTTGAATGGCGTCCTCCGGTGTAGGCACGTCTTCAGAAATATATTCTCTTGCGATATCTAGAGGATTACCAGATGTGACCGTATCATTCAAAATCATATCTGCTAAAGGCTCTAGGCCTCGTTCCCGGGCAATCATGGCCCGTGTCCGTTTCTTAGGTCGATATGGTAAATACAAATCCTCTAATTCTTGTAATTTTACAGCTTTCATCAAAGATGCCATCAATTCATCGGTCATCTTTTCTTGTTCCGTAATGGCATTGATGATTTCTTGACGCCGTGCTTCTAAATTGCGCAAATATTTAATGCGTTCTTCGATAGTTCGCAGTTGTTCATCTTGTAATTCACCTGTTACTTCTTTTCTGTAACGAGCGATGAATGGCACCGTGTTACCTTCATCTAAGAGAGTAACCGCTGATTCTACTTGACCAGGCTTAACACCCAATTCCTTTGCAATAATGGCAAACATTGATTCCATTAGTTATGTCCTTTTCTTTCATATGTTACAAATCGATGAGGATATGTATTTTTATCATCTACCGTCCCCTCTACAACGGAGGTAATTGTGAAAGCTGACGCATCAAATGCAGGGAAATGAGCATCTCCTTCAAATTCATGGTCAACCTCCGTAATATGCATTACATCTACATACGGTAAAAAGGCTTCATAGATTTGTGCGCCCCCAATAACATAGGCCACATCAATCTCTTTAGCAGCCTCTACAACAGCCTCGGGTGAAGAAAATACACGTACCCCTTCCGGTGCATTAAAGCCTTTATTTTTTGTAATCACCCAATGTTCTCGATTAGGCAATAGAAAGGGCAAGCTTTCAAAGGTCTTACGGCCCATAATAATAACGTGGCCCGTCGTTTTTTCCTTAAAGAATTTCAAATCATTGGGCAAATGCCAAATCAAAGAATTATCCTTGCCGATAACGCGATGATGTGCCACCGCTACGATAAGTGCTAACATAGTATCCCCCTATACGGCTACAGTCATAGCCAATTTGCCTAAATGTTCATACCCTTCTAACACGATATCATCCGGTGTGAAATCATAAAAGTCAGTAATCTCTGAATTTACACGAATTTTTGGCGCACGCAACGCTTGATCTCGACGAGATAATTGCTCGCGCAATGCATCCACATGATTTTCGTAAATATGTGCATTATTAATCACATGAGTAAATTTACCAGGCTTCAAACCAGTCACTTGGGCAATCATACATAAGAGCGCTGCATATTGAGCCGTATTAAATGGAACACCAAGCCCCATATCACCACTGCGTTGGATGAGCATGCAGTTTAAATAGCCCTTGCCTACATCCCACAATGTTTCATACGCACAAGGTTGCAAAGCCATATCAGGCAAATCCTCTATATTCCACAAGGTAACAATCATGCGACGACTGTCTGGATCCTCTTTAATCGTTTTAATAAGATTATCCAGTTGTTTATATTTAGCGATTTGGTATCCATAGGCCTTGCCAATAGTTCCATCTTCGCGCATCCATTCATCCCACACATGAACATTCATATCTTGTAATTTACGTACATCATTGGACTGCATTTGCCAAATCCATAACAATTCTTTCACAGCTGTTTTGAAAGCCACAAATTTTGTAGTTAAAATCGGAAATTCCTCTTGTAAATCAAACTGCATAATTTGTTGTGGCAATTTATATGTAGCTATGCCTGTTCTATTTTGACCATATATACCATGATCTAATATATTTTCAATAATATTGAGATATTGTGTATCCGCTGAGCTCATAGTTCCCCCTAATCATATTAGAAATCACTCAATATAGCGTTATAGAAACGCCAATTTATTACCCCTTATATTGTGAAATGGCCTCTAAAAATGAAAGTCCATATTTCTTTAGTTTTGCTTCCCCTACGCCCTTTATATTGCCAAACTCACCTAATGTTTTTGGCCGTATATTGGCTAAATCGATAAGCACCGTGTCAGGGAATATAATATACGGCGGTACGCCAAGTTGCGATGCCAATTGTTTGCGATGTTGACGTAAATGTTCAAATAGCCCACCAGAACCAGAACGGGGTACTTCGGAGCGAGAGATAGAGGCTGATTTTTTCGTTTTACGAGATGGCACGATGACCTCTTGCCTAATTTCTTCTACCTCTTTATGCCCTGCTAACACCTCTTCTGCACCGGCGGTGACGGATAAGACCGGATATTTCCCCATAGAACTCCGCAAGTATCCAGAGGCCACAAATTGTTGTATGAGGCCCTTAATCTCCTTATCCCCTACATCCGATAAATACCCAAACACAGATAATGCATCAAGACCTGCCCTCGTAATACGATCCGTTCGTTCTCCGCGCACGATGGACGAAATCATAGAGGCACCATACCGCTCCTCTGTGGCGATAATGGCACGGAATATGGCCTTTGCCTCTTTCGTAACATTAACACGTTCCCCTTTTGTATTACAGGAACTGCAGTTACTGCATTCGAGCCACGGAACGATTTCACCAAAATAGGCAAGCATATATTTTCTTAGGCAAGTACTACAAAAACAGTAATCAATCATGGACTGCAATTTTCTAAGTTCTACCTGCTCACGCTGTGGTTCTAAATGACCTTGTTCAACCAAATACTTATGAACGCGCACATCTTGCCCACTATAGAGCAGAATACATTCCGCCGGTGCGCCGTCGCGTCCAGCACGGCCCGCCTCTTGATAATAAGACTCCATATTACGCGGCATTTGGTAATGCAACACATAACGCACATTGCTCTTGTCAATACCCATGCCAAATGCGTTGGTAGCGACCATGACTTGTAATTGGTCGAAGGCGTATTTATTTTGCATATCTTTGCGCATCTCATCGGATAATCCGGCATGGTAATATCCAGTTTGGATTCCGGCACGCGTCAAATTATCGTAGACTCGTTCTACATCCTTACGCGTAGAACAATAGATGATACCATTTTCATGACTATGACGCCGCACATAATCGACTACATAATCCATGCGCTTTGGTGTGCGCACGACGGAAAACGATAAATTCGGCCTATCAAATCCCGTAACATACACATTCGCATGATCGAGACCTAATAATGTTTTAATATCATTTTCTACAGCCTTCGTAGCCGTCGCTGTGAAAGCCCCCACCACGGGACGCTTAGGCAAACTAGCTAACCAATCACCTATCAATCGATAGGAAGGTCTAAAATCATGACCCCACTGAGAGATACAGTGCGCTTCATCAACAATGACTTGAGAGATAGGCATGGAGCGTAACACATTGCAGAAAAAATTAGAACCTAATCGCTCTGGTGCAATATATAATAATTTAATATTCCCACTACGTACATCGTACATGGTCTTATTAAATTCTGTTTGCGTTAATGTACTATTAATTAAGGCAGCCGGTATATTTTGATCCACCAAGCCATCAACTTGGTCTTTCATCAAAGATATTAAGGGTGAGAATACAACGGTAAGCCCCGATTTACAAAGAGCTGGAATTTGAAAGCATATCGATTTACCTGCCCCAGTAGGCATGATGGCCACTACATCCTCGTTCTTTAATAAAGACTCTACAGGAGCCTCCTGAGAAGGCCGAAAGGATGTATACCCAAAGTAGGTTTGCAGTAGTTGTAACGCTCTATCACGAGAATTAATAGCCTCCATCGGTATACCTCCTTTCCTAGGTGTACAAAATTAACAATGTTATATGCCATATCAAAATGAAATATCGTGTCTATTTATTGTATCATTTTTTGAGGTGTTTTTTGAATTATTTTCATATAATACTGTGTAGTAATTTTAACAATATCATCAATATTTACCAACAAATTATATGATTTACTTATCCTATAGAATGGCAATGTATGATACAATAATAAGTATATATTTTTAACTTAATGATACAACCCTAAGGAGGTTTTATATAGGCATGACACACAACAACATAATGATTATAATCGCCTTTGCCTTGTATTTAGGACTGATGATGTATATCGGTGTCTACTACTATCGCAAATCGAACAGTATTGGTGACTATATATTGGGAGGTAGACAGCTAGGACCGTGGATTACGGCACTCAGTGCCGAAGCCTCCGACATGAGCGGTTGGATGCTTATGGGGGTACCGGGTCTGGCCTATACTACGGGTATTTCCGGTGTATGGATTGCCGTAGGACTTACCTTGGGCACCTGGGCCAACTGGCGGTTCGTATCCCGTAGATTGCGTAACCATACGGAGGTAGCTAGCGATAGCTTGACGTTGCCGGATTATTTGAAAAATCGATTCCACGATCAATCCCATTCGGTAGCTGTTATCTCCGCATTGTTCATCTTAATTTTCTTCCTCATCTACACATCCTCTGGATTTGTGGCAGGCGGTAAATTATTTAATACCATCTTCGGGTTGGACTATACGGTCTCCCTCTTTATTACGGCGGGCATTGTAGTATTTTACACATTTCTCGGAGGTTTCCTTGCCGTATCTTGGACGGACTGTATTCAAGGGGCGTTGATGTTCTTCGCCATCTTGGCTGTACCTATTACGGCAGCCATGTACTTAGGTGGTCCTATTGATACGATGCAACTCATCCAAAGCGAATTTCCTCAAGGATTAAACCTCTGGGGTGATACGAGTGATATGTTTGCTCTTGTCATCGGCATCATCTCTTCCCTTGGTTGGGGTCTTGGCTACTTCGGTCAGCCACATATCCTAGTTCGCTTCATGGCGATTTCCGATGCGAAGGAACTAAAAAAATCCACAAATATTGCTATGGTTTGGGTTATCCTTTCCTTATTAGCAGCTATTTTCGTAGGCCTCATCGGTCATGTATATATGTTACCAGAAAAATTAGTTGGTACAGATGCAGAGACGATATTCCTCGTTATGACGGAACGTTTATTTTCGCCATTTATGGCTGGCCTTATCTGGTCTGCTGTACTTGCAGCTATCATGAGTACTGCATCCGCTCAACTATTAGTAACAGCCTCTGCTATTGCTAATGATTTTTACGCTAATATCATTCACAAAACGGCAACCGACAAAGAACTCGTGCTTGTAAGCCGTATTGTTGTATTGTTGGTAGCGGCTATATCCATTTTCTTAGCATTAAATCCAGATAGCCTCATCCTTACGATGGTTGCTTACGCATGGGCTGGCTTTGGTGCTGCTTTTGGTCCTGCTATCATCTTCTCCCTATTCTGGAAACGCATGACGCGCCGTGGTTGTATTGCGGGTATCGTCGTAGGTGGTCTTACAGTCCTAATTTGGAAACAATTTGCCTTTTTTGGACTTTATGAAATCGTACCAGGATTTTTATTCTCGTCCATTGCGATTTACCTTGTCAGCATTTTCGATAAGTTACCACCACGTCCAGTATTAAAAGATTATAAAGAAGCAGAAAAATTGCATATTCTCTAAGAACGCATAAAAGGAGCTATTGATTTCTCAATAGCTCCTTTTTCGTAATAAAGGGCTGTTATATTGACAGCCCTTCTTCTTATACATATTGTGATAATCCATCACGAATGGCTTCACGCACATCGAACACTAATGATGCTGGCGATAATACTTTCACACTTTGCATATATTGTAGTGCCCAATATTTGAAAGCCTCCCGATTAACATGAACACGACACTCCACCTTTTGAGGCGTCTCGTTTAAAAATGTTACATTTCCATCAAACCAATCAAGAATTTGGTTAACGATACTGCGTTTTGCTTCAAACACTACCGTTACTGATTCACCACCAAACATATAGATATGTTCCTTCATGTATCTATCTACATCAAAGGTATTTTGATTGTGATAGCCTTGGATTTCCCGCAATGGCTTACGGCGAATATCCAATAACTTAATGTTGCCAATTCGATCTACACGTAGTGTAGACATATCATCATGGTTATCGTGGTTACCTACCAAGTAGTAGAGTCCTCGACTAGATACTAATTGGTAGGGGTTAAAAATATAATTTCGCTCATTACCTGCATAATCAAGATTAGGATATAATTTATTATCTGTACTAGGCTGATAATAGACTAACGAAATTTTTCTCCCTTCCGTCACTGCTTTTTCAATGAGATCAATATTTAGGAATAGGTCCTGACTTCTCACAAGAGAATCAGGAGTACTCTTAATTTGTTTTCCATGGGATTTAAAATAACGGCCTCCCAAGGCAGATACCTTATCAATCAAATCTTTACGCTGATTTACACTAATATGACGTGATGCTAATAGGCCATCAATTAACAAATGTAACTCAGCCTCTTCAAAGGGATGAATCATATAAAAATTAGTGCGACGAATCGAACCATCTGTACCTAGTGCAGATTCTTCACATTCAATATTAAAATTACCAGATTCATATAAATCATTTAGATGACGACCTAAGGTTTTACGATCTACCGTCAATTCATATTTCTTCGCTAAGATGCTACGAATTTCCTCTTGAGATAATGTATGATTTGCATCTGTTTCATCTCGTAGGATTTCTAGTATATATACTAGTACTGCCTTTTTAGATGCCATGGAAAAACTCCTTTTACAATATACTTATACTAACTAACAACAAAATATGGCCTACTATGACCATATTATTACATGTACACAAAATCACTCATACAAAGTATATCATAAAAGTCATGTTTACTTCATGTGTTTTTCATACATTTCTTCATCTTTTCTATATCTTTTATGCAACTTAACATAACAAAATGTAATATTTATAAAATAAAAAGAAACTATTGAATATAAAAATAAAGGCTAATTCTATATATCGAGAATTAGCCTCTAACTATACCCTGTCGAACCTTATTATCACATGTTACACGGGAAAGAACCTTATTTAATTTTATTTTCTAAATAGCCTAATGTTTCCATACGTTTCGTCAATTCAGCATAGAACGCTTCAGCCATAGCCGTTTGATTTTTTGCCTGACCAGCTTGTGCGCCGCCAAAGATATTCTTTTTAATCGCATTAACAATAGTAGATTTTGCCTTTGGTTTATTAAGGATTTCCATAAACATCAAATCTTCATCGGACAGATTTTCTACGGCTTCATTTTCAGAGGTAGCCCCATACATGATGTCTGTACCAGATTCAACTAATGCTTTCACAAACTTTGTAAATCTTGCAGGCACAAAAGATTGCCCCTCCATATAATAAGCTTTAGGATGTGGGTGTTTCAAGAAACGTAGACCACCGCGTACAATATGTTCTGCTATAGCGACATATAACGCATTAACAGCGGCTTCTAAGCTTGTATCATCGCCCTTAGCAGCATCATTAGCAGCTTTCACAATGGCTAAAGCCTCGATCATATTAAACTGACCGCCATCCTTAATAATAGACTGGAATGTATCGCGTACGATATCATTTTCAAACATAGACAACGCTTCTTCATTGAAGAGAATTGTATAGGTAAAGCTGTTAATAATGGTTCGCATAGGTACAGAATTTACAAGTTCAGGATTTCCCATGTCGTAGGTTACAGATTCTGCATGCTTAGCCTTACATATAATAGATTTTCTAAAGGTCGTATCTAGCATAAAATCTAAATATTGCTCTTGAGCTACATGGTCATTAAGTGCGAGTTTATCTAGTGTATCTGCAATATCAGCATCAAAGCTACGTACCATAGATAAAGTTAAATCAGCATCACATAGGTATGCCAAATTATGCGCTCCTAAATGGTCATTAAATTGATAGAAATATACAGGGTCATTGTTTGGCTCTAAATGATCGTGACCAACATAGTATTCATCTTTTTGCATAACAGAACGAAGAGCACCTAAGAATTTACTATTTCGTTCCTTTAAATTGTCATATTTTAAAATTTGACTACCTACGATACTGCCAATCGTTTTTCCATGCAGTACCTTTTCCTTGTGATTAAACTGAGCTTTATCACGGTTGCTGAACATCATTAACTGACGTACTTCGTCCATCGTATGCCAACCAGGATATGTGTTATACGACACATAGGCGATACCATCCTCTGCTAAATGTTCATCGATAAGACGCAATAACGCAGCTTTAACATCGTCATCGACCCAAGAATATACACCATGGGCGATAATATAATCAAAAGTACCAATCTCACTACCAATAGATGCGATGTCTGATTGAATAAGGGATACATTGGTTAAACCTGCATTAGCAATCACTTCGTTGCCTTTTTCGACTTGTTCTTGTGAAAGCTCAATACCTACGAAGGTTGCATCTGGATTAAATAATGCTTGGGAAATAATATTGCCACCATAGGTTGCACCTAACTCTAATACTCTTGCAGTGTTAGGGTTAGGTGCTGTAATCCCCACGAGAGCCGCATAGGCTTCAAGAGTAGCTGGTGTAGTATATGGGAATGGCATGGATTTATAGCCTAATTCGCTATAAATAGTCTGCTGTACATCATTTGTATTTGTAGTCATAAGATCCTCTATCGTTAAAAACATATATTGTATAAACAATACATGAATAATATACATATATACTATTTATTATACCAAAATCATGAGTACTATACACCTATTCATAAGGATGATAGATGCAAAAGAGGCATCCTCAATGAGGATGCCTCTTGTATATGCAGTTTAGAGAAATTAATTATTTAACTTCTTCAAAACCTTTTTGTAAGCGAACATAGCTTAAGCGACGTTCTTTAGCGTCTTCTTCACATTTAGCGAATAATTCTTCTGCAGCGTCAGGAGCAGCTTTCGCCAAGGAAGCATAACGAACTTCACCTTTAAGGAAGTTTTGGAATTCGTCGTAGTTGCCTTCTTTGGAATCCAAGGAGAATGGATTTTTACCTTCAGCTTTAAGTTGAGGGTTGTATCTGTAAAGATCCCAGTAACCACAAGCAACTGCTTT
>OGGM01000484.1_pt1 | contig 28003 bp, 17 predicted proteins | sample 1571251 | NCBI WGS metagenome assembly OGGM01 (sample SAMEA2582076, study PRJEB24529) | metagenome | biome: Human gut stool | place: China | collected 2011 | reverse complement strand
CCATCCATGGTTTGTCGGGAAACGCATACCAGGTGGACCATATCGCTATGGGATTCGTGACCGGTACGGCGGTCAGAAACGTGACCGCGCAGGGCAATGGCATGCGTTTGCGTACGATGCTTGCGAAGGTGGGCACTACCATGCAGTCGCATACTGGCAGGCATAATCCTGTGAGCAGGCCGATTGCAAGGCCGCCGAATGTCGAGTGTGGAATATGGCGGCGGATCAGCGATTCGCTGACGAATGTGGTGACGGCCGCCGACATCAACGCCCCCAGCATCATGAACGGGATGGCTTGCAGCATCAGTCCCGCGATGCCGGTCGTGATGCGAACCAGCGGAATGGTCAGGCCATGCGTCTCGAATGCGCGTGATGCCGCGATGAGGAAGGCGGCCAGCGGGGCGCCGACGATGAGAAAAAGATAATGGGCCGAATGGTCTGCGGGCGGATGGGAACTTTCAGCCATATCTGAAATCCTACCGGTCCAAGGTCGTTTTTCGGAGGGACGATGATGCGATTTCGTTCACTGTGAACGCTTAAGTTGCTGTTGAGTAAGGGAGTTGCGCATATCGCGCATTCGTAATGTGGAAGTCATTATGGCTGCGTTACCCTCGGTACAGTGAGAGGTGAGTCAATGAGGGGAGGCGTGATGACGGAGTATGATCGCCTGCAGCAGGAGCCGGATACGCGCGATTCCCTTGCCGCGATGGCTTCTCGAGTTTCCATGCGGACCGTCTCTCAGGATTCTTCTGAAGACACTGCCGCCACGCAGCCGCTTCCACCCAGTTTCATTCCTACGGCAACCGGTCGGATTCGCCCCGTAACCGGCGCTTTTCCGCCTGTACAGGCTGATGCGGCCACTGCTTCCCGCGAGGCGCGTTCCGTACAGTCATCTTCCAATATCTCGTTGCGTCGCACCGAACCCATCGTGATCGAGTCTTCCGCCGCGTCGGTTCCGCGTAGGGTCTCCAGTGATCCTCGCCCCGTTGCTTAGACCGATCGGATTGACGGAAGTTCGCGGATGGCGAAATCGTCCTTGCTATTGCGTTTTCTTCAACGCATCTTGAAATGCCGTTGCCTGTTTGTCGTAGGCAGCCTTGGCTTTTGTGGCGGTATCGGCGGTGTTGGAAGGGTTGTTGGAGCACTGCAGTGTGCTTGGAATGTCAACTTTTTCGCCATACAGATTCGACAATTGGTCAAGATTGTAGTTGGCATCCATGCTGGTGAAAGCGGAATCCACCTGCGTTTTGAGCTGGGAAGCCTTGAAATATGAGTTGTTCATATCGATGACGGCTTGTTGACAGGTGGATACTCGGACCAGCTCGTGCGTTCGCAGCGATGCGCGCGCTCCCATCCATCCAAAACAGATGCTGCCGATGAGCACGATAATCGCCAAGGCGGCCACAACCGTGTGCATGGCTTGTCTCGTGCGTTTGCGTTCCCGTTCCATGCTGTCGTGTACGCCTTGCATCACTGCCGTATAGAAGCGGTCCTTGGGCACGAACATGGATTTGATGATGGCAGGCTTCGAGCTGGGAACGGCATGCCGAGCTTTGTGCCTGCCATGCTTTTTGCTGTGCCGTGCTGCCATATCACCCTTCTGTGCCACTACGCTGTTAGGCTGTGTGCCGCAGGCTCCGCAAGTACCTTCCTACTCTGATCGCCGCAGCATATGAAGCATGTTACCGCCTCGGCCTGTACAACAGAACAATCGGGCTATCATCATTGTAACGTATTCGCAAGGCAATGGGGTGGGTTGGTGCATGGCCGCCGAAATGTTGATGAAGTATGTTTCAATGAAAAGGTCGGTAGGGATCTGCACAGTAACTATCTGACTGGAAGGAACGTTCGATGAAGATGCTGAGGGAACTTGTTTCGAGTACGGCTGTTGCGGCGACTGCGATCACGTTGATTTTAGCGAGCGCTGTGCCCGCTCATGCACTACAGGATACTTCGATTGGCGCTGTCGAGAAATTGGCCGCCGGCGCTACCTTGGCGGATCAAGAAGAGCTTTCATCGGGAAGTATGCCGGATAATCCACAGATACCGCTTCCGGATTCGATAAGTGAAAGTATTCTTGACGATGCGACAGTTGTCTCGGCGGATCTGGCCATTACGTCGGAAGGTGAGCTGAAAAATATAGAGACTGGTGAAACGGTTGAGGACCCGGGGGCGGCTGCTGCGGCGGAGGTTGGCGATCGGCAGCCTGATCCGCTTGCAAAGACGGATGGTGAATCATTCATTCCTGTGTCTGCGGAGACGGTGAAGGCTGCTGTTGAAGAGGTGCAGAGCGAAACATCCGCAGATGGACAAGAACGAAGGAATCAATCTTCCTTAACGTCGAGTGGTTCTATTAGATTCGCTAAGTTCGAATCGAACAGCTATGGTGCGCATTGGGGTACTTGTAACGGTACGAAAGCGTTCTTCGATTACGAAAACAATCTGTTTGTGCAGCAGGCGAAGGGTGTGATCGATGTTTCTGCATGGCAGGGCGATATCGACTGGGTTAAGGCGAAAGCCGATGGCGTAGAAGGCGCGATTATCCGTCTTGGATATGGTGAGGGTAATTCAATTGATACCAAAGCTAAACGTAATATTTCCGAATGTAAGCGTTTGGGTATTCCATTTGGCATCTATTGGTATTCATACGCCGATACCGGCAGCATGGCGGAGGCCGAGGCGAATGACATTGTGGCGAAGCTCAAGCAAGTGGGTGTAAGCGCCAAGGATCTCACATACCCGATCTACTATGACTTGGAAAAGTGGAGTGGCTGGATTGGCCATACTCCACCAACCAGTGTGAGTGCGTACGACAACATAGTTAACAACTGGTACAACGTGATGCAGTCGAATGGATACCCTAATCTGGGCGTCTATTCGTATACGAGCTATTTGCAGGGGCCGTTGAACAGTGCCAATATCCATGCTAAGACCCGTTGGGTGGCGCAGTACGGTGCAAAGATGGGCTTCACTGAGTTTTCCACCAACGATCGTGGCTGGCAGTACACGAGCATTGGCCATGTGGATGGTATCAATGGCAATGTGGATATGAACGCGTTTGGTAATAAGAGATTCGTATCAGAGAATTACCCTAAAAGGGTGGGATTCTATGTATCTAATAAATTACAAAGTGGTGTAGCTGAGTTCTCTTTCGCGTACGGACGCACGGGGGATAAGGTGTATGTCGGTGATTGGGATGGCGACGGCTTCGATACTCTGGCTGTGCGTCGTGGCAACTTCTTTTATATTAAGAATTCTCTGAATGGCGGTAATGCAGACGTGATGTTTTCCTACGGGCGTCAAGAAGACACCGTTCTCGTTGGTGATTGGGATGGCGATGGCAGGGATACGTTGGCTGTGCGAAGAGGGAATGAGTATTTCATAAAGAATACGATTTCTGGAGGTATTGCCGATACTACTTTCTTTTATGGCAAGGCAGAGGATACTACGCATGTTGGTGATTGGGATGGCGACGGTAAAGATACCCTCATGGTCCAAAGATAGATGGCTTCCGTTAAGAGCACGCAAATGAATAACAATAAGAAGATTATGCAGGCGCTGATGGGCGTACTCATCAGCCGTATGCCACTCATCATATTAGCGTTAATCTGTGGATTCATGGCTGCGTTGGTAGACACGCTCCGTGTTTCCCAACATCTGGTATTTACCTGGCGTTGCATATGGTTTACGGTGATAGCTTCCTGTTTGTTTATCATTCTTGTGCTACTTGGGGAATATTCGATTGTATGGCTGAATAAAGAGCCCAAATCAAGTAAACCGATATTTGAGAAACTGCGCTCGCTGTTCTCCTTTAAATGGGGGTGGCGACAATTCATATTAGTAGCTGCGGTTATTTTGATATGCTGGATACCTTATCTGTTGCTGACGTATCCCGGAATCATCTGGTATGACACGGGGCAGCAGCTCATGCAGTGGTTCGGTTTGCCTAATACTTTTACTGATGGCAGTCATTGGTCCGATCATCATCCGGTATTCGATACGCTTTTCTTCGGTATTTTTGCTGAACTAGGGAAATTCGTTGGTTCCGTTGACCGTGGATTGTTCCTATGCTCTGTAACCTTGGCGGTACTGTCAACGACTTCTTTTGCGACCGTGGTCGTATACTGTCGTCGTTTGGGGGCTGGATGGCGTATTTGCTTTACCAGTATGTTGTTCTTTGCACTATTTCCTGTGATTCCGGTATTTTCGATGAGCCTCGTCAAAGATTCTGTTTTTGTTCCATTCTTTATATGGTTTGCGTTGATCTGTGTAGAAATCGCTAGAACACGTGGAGTTTGCTTGAGACGGCCTTCAATCATGATTGCTTTCATGCTGATTGTGCTGCTTATGGGGCTTACCAAGAAGACAGGTATGTATGTTGCGCTGATCTGTTGCCTAGCTCTGTTTTTTACAGTACTTGGCAAATATCGGCTGCGTGTCGGCGCTGTATTGCTGACAGAGCTCGTGGTCATGTTGCTGTTTATCCCGAAGGTTGTATTTCCGGCTTTCGGTATTCAGGAGGGTGGCAAACAAGAAATGTTATCCATTCCTTTTCAGCAGTCTGCTTTGGAGGTTAAGCGGCATAAGAGTGATATCGACAGTAAAGATTTAGAAGCAATTACAAATATTCTCGGAAAAGACGTAGCTGATCGATACCAATGGTGGGCTGCCGATAATGTTAAAGGGTATACTTGGGATTCCGATAAGGACCAGTACCTTGATGAATACGCGAAAGCATGGGTATGTGGTCTGATAAAGCATCCGGGAACTTATATAGAGGCTTATCTTGCTATGCAAGAGGGATGGTTGGGCATTCCAGCATATGGAGAAACCGCTGATCCGACGAACCTGTTGTTGTCAGTATTCTTGGCCGGTAGTAACCATACTCTTGTCGGATATGCGCCACAAATGGGAATGCGTGCACCAGGGCATGCTTATCGTGTAAATCAGTTTGAACGATTCATGGACAGAATCGAACAGCTTCCGGTTCTGAATCTGGTGTTCTCGCGAGCAATCTGGGCTACTTGGATGTTTCTCTTCGTAATATATGAATGGTGCCGTCATCGTCGGAAAAATATACTCTGGTTATTTCCGTACATAGCAACATTCTTATTTTTATGGATTTCCCCCGCGACGGTGACTATCGAGGGAATTCGTTATGTTATGCCGATGATTGTGATAACGCCATTGATGTGGGGGCTACTTACTGTGCACTCACAATCGGACAATTGACGAATTCAGAGAGAATAAACTTTCTGGTTCATGATGCTTGTGAACGGAGTAAGTGAAAACCCTGCCCTGTTACATACGATGTTCGTACTGTCCGAGCTGCTTACCTGCAGTGAGGTTTATGAAGGTTGCGGTTCTGGGCCGTAGTCCCCATAAACCTTGCAGTCCTTCTGTGCTTACATGCGTCCACGAGCCGCTCGAACAATGGCTTTCACCACATCACGGCGCTTGGAACCAATTGGCATCAGCGGATCGATGACCTTGCGAAGAGGGTTGTCTTCTCCGATGGCACGCTCGTGTCGCGGTTGGAACACGATTTCCGGTATCTTCGGCTCATTGGCCTTTACCATGCGCTTGAGCAGACGTTCGTAGAACGGTGTCTCACGGGCGTAACGCCAGTATATAGAGGCAAAATCGCAATCCGGGTCGTTCCAAGGTTTTTGGAAACCGGCATAGTGGATGATTTGCGGATTGCTGCGCGACCGTATGTAGGCATCGTAGATGTCACCGGGAGCCTGCACGAACAAGTTACCGACACGGCCACCGCAGTCATGCACTACATTCCATTCCCATGGCAGGTACAGTACGTTACCCTCGCAGTGCGCGTTCAGCACATCCTGATCGTTATATATGAAGGCTGGATTGGAAGCATAGGTGAGCCACTGCTTGATGGTGTAGCGTTCGCGCATGGTCTGGGTGTTCAAGATCAGCACACCCGCCTGGAAGTAATCGTATGGATTTTTCATCTTCAATACGTCTTTCGTATACTTCATACGGTCACCGTGCTTCACATTGAGGTTGGCAAGATAATCGATGTCACGAATCGCACCAAGTAGCTTACCTTGCAGATCGGTGCGGTATAGCTCCGCGATGTCGCCGTTGATGACGATATCGGAATCGAGATACAGCACCTTGTCGTAGAAGGGCAGCAGTTCCTGTATCAGGAAACGGTAATAGGTTTCGATACTGATATGCGCATTATTCGTGGACAGGTCATACCCGGCCAGCTCGCGTTCCACATTGGTTAAACGCAGGGACATATTCGGGAATCGTTTGAAGAAATCGCGTAGACGCTCTTGTTTGTCCCAGGCGATATTACGCTGCAATACCACCACATCATAGAGGTAGTTCGGATCGGCGTTCTTTATGGCGGAATAAACCGTAGTGGCCAGTTGCGGTACATAGTTGTCGTCAGCGGCGAACACCACGGGAATAATCGGCTTGTCATATATGGCGAGTGGTCCGAGCTTTTCCGCCGGTTCCGGATTGGTGAAATGTACGCATTGCAACTCTTTGAATCTCCAGTTGGAGCCGATGCGCTTATGATGCATCAGATAAATGTTCAATAAACGTTCGGAGAGATGTCCCGGCGTGCGAAGGGCTTCTTTGCTGTATGTACTGTAATCGGTCTGCTTATCGAATTCCTCGAGAATAGGGAACAGCCAAGAGCAGTAGTCGAAGAAGATATCCTTCCTCATGATGAACATGTTGCAGAAGCATGCCGTGTTACCTTCAAGGAAGGCGTCCGCGTCCTGCTGATAGTCCGGGTACATCTTGCACAGAATATGATAACAGCGTTGCAAATCGTCGTCGTGTAGCAGGGGGGCAGCTTCCCACAAGGCCCGTGGTGTGCCGTACTTGTTGATGATTTCCTCGAGATTGCCGAACGGTGTGGTGATTACGTCATACTGCTTGACGGTTTCCGCGATGGTTGTATCGTCCAACCCGTATTCCTGCGCGGCTTTGGCATCGATATAGTCGTCCATGATCTCACCGAATGGGTTCTCCTCATGCTCGGCTTCGGTGAAATCGAAATAGCGACGATAGTGGCAGAAACCATAGTAGTCGGCATTGATGTTTTTCCATGCCCAGTATTGTGTGGTCAGCTCGCAATAACGTGGGTTGAGGTCGGCGATGTTTTCACCTTCATCATCTTGGAACGCCCAAGGGAACCGCTCCATTTTTGGCCCGACTTGCACAGGCTGCATGATTTTGCTGTCGAACAGGTCAACGTTTTTGTGCGTAGTGACAAAGATGCGGATGTTCTGCTTGGCGTAGGACTGAAAAGATGCTTCATTGTGGATGCGTGCATCCAAATCAACCATATGAGTGGAGGCAATGTGTTTCATTTTGAAGAATCGTATGGCGTTGAGATTTTTGCAATCCTCCGTCACTTTGAATTCTTTTGCAATTGAGAACCAATGATGGAGGGCATCATCTACGGATGATTCTGCATCGGTCACTATTTTTTCGTAGGCGTCATCTCGCACGAAGCGATATATTTCTCTACCAGTGATAGCGGGACCGAAGACGGCTTCCATCTGTTCGGCCGCCTCCCGTTTCTCTTGTTCTGGAACCCTGACCTTCCAATCGTTAGCCAGTAGTTCGGTGGCTTTTTCCTCATAGCCACGAACACAAGCCTGCAAATCAATCTCGGTATATTTTGCGGCATAGTCTGTCGCAGCTAAGAAGCAACGGTTGAATTGTCGACAGAATGTGCCATATTTTTCAGCGGAAATTTCACTTGTGCCGGTGACTCCGCGTCCGTAGTGGTAACGGTATCCGCGACAGTCTTTGCGTGAACGGTATGTCTGGGCCAAAGACGAAATAACTAAGCATTCATATCCATCTTCTGCTCTCTCAAGCCGATCACGGCTCATGACTTCAAAAGCTTTTTTGAGGAGTGAAGTGCGATATAAACGTTGTGTGACGCGCCAATCAACTTTCTGCCCTCGAGATTGATCATAGATATTGTTCACGATATCGGCCTGTTTGCAATCCTCTGTCGGCGCATTATTGAATGCTTCGAAAGCATGGCACTCATCAGTGAGAATGTCGTTCTCCCCGATGACGGTAATACCGTAGTGCAAGATGTCGGCAGGACACAGTTCCATTGCATCGACGAGTTGCTTGCAAGTTTCAGGTGCAAGATCATCGTCACCATCTAAGAAGAGTGCATATTCACCAATTGCAGCCTCAACACCTGTTTTACGAGTGAGGTGAAGTCCTTGGTTGTGTTCGTGTGTTACGGGAACGATGCGTGAATTTTGTGCGGCAGCTTGTGCAATGATTTGTGCGGTGGAGTCAGTGCTGGCATCATCTACAACAACCGCCTCATAGTCGGTGAACGTCTGTGCTGCCACGCTATCGAGGCACTGCTGCAGGTAGTCGCCGACATTGTAAGCGGCGATGATGATGGAAATTTTCGGCATTGTATCTCTCATTCGGTTGTGAAGCATATTAAAGTCTAACTAAAGAGTCCGTCTCAGTGCCCTGCAAACAGTCTTGTCAACATAACCTCCAAGCGATTCTTTGATTTGGTTGTCTCTTGTTGCGGTTGCTGCAGAATGCCCGAGTCATACAGGTGATTGTACGCAGTTTTTCGCAGTGATAGATAGTGCCGGTTATCGGACTTACTTGGAAGTCCGTGTCGCCGTTCTATGTGCTGCACCTTGCGTAGATACCATTCGGCCTGTTTTTGATCGCTTTGACTGGCTGCAGATTGTTGATTGTCGGCAACCAGATAGGCGTAGGCGTAGTCCCTTACGTATCGGTATAGTTCTCCGCAAACCGTGTCAGGTGCCCAAATATCGAGTATTCGCTGGAGTCCTTGCGCTTTATCATTGTCTGGAAGGTTGTCTTTCCATTCGTTCATGGTATGTTCGATGAGTTTATCGCGTACATCGGAGAGACGATCGCTCCAATCGGAGCGAAGGATCTTGGTATGATTTCGGGAAACGAACGTAGTTAGCATGGATAGGGCTTGAGCGTCCCATTGTGCCATAACGCTTAGCGAGCCGGATGTGAGCTTATGTCCTAATGTATCTCCACGGCCTAAATGGTAGAGATACCATGGTGAATTGGGAATACTGATATAGGTTGATGCTATAGAATCCAAAATGAAACTCACGTATAGATCGTCGGAAAGCACAAGTCGTTGATCGGCAGCCAGCGTATAAGCGGAGCGTGCTAAATCGCCTCGATACATTTTGTGATGTACGTGCCAGTCGAAGTTCTCATTCGGGGAAAATTGGGTGAGGAGTATTGTTTCGCCGTTCAACCTGCGTGGTATGGGGGTGAGGAATGTTGCCATTCCGGCAGCTGCTTGTTGTGCTGAAGCGTTGGCTGCGATCACTTGTACTCCGAAATGGTAGATATCCGCTGGATAGTTATTCGCAAAATCAAGAAGTTTTCTCAGCGCACCGCTGGCAAGCTCATCATCCTGGTCCATCAGCATGATATAACGTCCTGTCGAGCTAAGTACTCCTGTTTTCCGAGATGCGAGGGTTCCAGAGTTCCGAGAATGCCGAACGAAATGAACGCGAGAATCCTCAGTTGTGAGGTCAGCTGCGATGGTGGGGGTGTTATCGGTGCTGGCGTCATCGACAATTATCACTTCGATGTCTTTGAATTCCTGTGTTGTCACACTGTGCACGCACTCAAGAAGGTATTTACTGTTGTTGAAAGTGGGGATAATGATGGAGAGTTGCGGCATACAGACCCTTTGCTCAGTGGTGCTCGGCTTCATGTAAGTTCCAGCTTAATGCGTATACGTTAGTATGCGAAACCGGTAGTGGTGTAAGTTTGAGAGAGATGAAGTCTCTTGCTCCTCCAGATGGGGGTCTGGCTATGAGACTGAGTGTGCTGTATTTAGTGACTGTGAGAGACATGTGAGATATCTTGTCGTTGCGCGGTAAACGTCTTTTGGTCAATAGAAGATTATTAAATATTGCTGAAGATGGGTGCGTCACGTTTTGCGCCCAAACGCTTTGCGCTAGTAGAATAGGACGCTTGTGAAGAACTTTTTTGACGGTCTCAAAAAGAGATACCACTATGCGATGGTGGTATTCAAGGAACTGGTGAAAACCGATTTTCAGCTACGTTATCAGGGCTCGTTTCTCGGCATGGTGTGGTCCGTATTGAAGCCTTTGATGCTGTTCGCTGTGATGTACGTGGTGTTCGTGAAGTTTCTGAAGTTTTCTGATGGCACCCCTACATTCCCGATTTCATTGTTGTGTGGTACCTGTCTGTGGAGCTTCTTTTCCGAATCCACCAGCATGGGTATGCAGTCCATCGTTGGCCGAGGTGACTTGTTGCGCAAGGTGCACTTTCCGAACTATATTATCGTGGCCGCCACAACCATGGGTTCCATGATTTCACTGGGCATCAACCTGCTCGTGGTGATTCTGTTCGGTTTCTTCGCCCACGCACACTACACTTGGCATGTGCTGCTGGTGCCGTTCAGTATTCTGCAGTTGTATGCGCTCGGCCTTGGCGTGGCCCTGCTGCTCGCTTCGTTGTATGTCTATTTCCGTGATGTCGCGCATATTTGGGAAGTTGTGCTACAGGCCATGTTCTATGCGACGCCTATTATCTACCCGATTTCCATGGTGGCTAAGAATCAGGAGTTTTCTTGGGCCGCCGACATCATGATGTTGAACCCGACCACGCAGGCGATTATGGATATTCGTCATAACCTGCTTTCGCCGGAGTATGTACCGACCGTATGGACCATGGTCGACAATAAGCTGCTTTGCCTGCTGCCATACGCGTTATCTGCGTTTATCCTGTGGCTGGGAATTCACGTGTTCCGCAAGTACAGCTCCAAATTCGCTGAGGTGCTCTAAACCATGACTGAGGTTGTAATGACTGAAAAGACAACTGTTGACGAACGTCCAGTGGTATTGAAGGTTGACCACGTTGCCAAGATGTTTCGGTTGCCCACCGAACAGGCTACGGGACTGAAGATGGCCTTTCTGAACTGGACGAAGGGCATTAAGGGCTACACCGAACAGCATGTGTTGCGCGACATCGATTTCGAGGTGCGTCAAGGTGACTTTTTCGGTATCGTCGGCCGTAATGGTTCTGGCAAATCCACGTTACTGAAGATCATTTCCCAGATTTACACTCCGGAACAGGGCTCGGTTACGGTTACGGGTAAGTTGGTGCCGTTCATTGAGCTTGGTGTCGGTTTCAATCCGGAGCTTACCGGTCGTGAGAACGTGTATCTGAATGGTGCCTTGCTTGGATTTACTCGTACGGAAATTGATGCGATGTATGACGACATCGTGAAGTTCGCCGAGTTGGAAGAGTTCATGGACCAAAAACTCAAGAACTATTCTTCCGGTATGCAAGTACGTCTTGCTTTCTCCGTGGCCATCAAGGCTCAAGGCGATATTCTTGTACTCGACGAGGTTCTCGCCGTAGGTGACGAAGCATTCCAACGAAAGTGTGATAACTTCTTCGCCGAGATTAAAAAGGATCCGACTAAGACCGTCATTCTCGTGACCCACTCCATGGATGCGGTCAAGAGGTATTGTAATAAGGCGATTCTTATTAAGGACGGCGAAATCATTGCTTCCGGTAATAAAGATGATGTAGCGGATCGTTACACGTTGGAGAATCTACGTCGCGAGAAGAAAAATGTGGCGGAAGCGGAAGAGAAAAACGATGCTCCAAAGTATCCGTTAGGTCTGAGCGCCACCGTTCCCGTGTTGAATGTAAAGCCATCAAAAGAGCCGGTCTGCACCATTGTTGGTGGTTTTGATTTTGAAGTTGAATACGATTATCGCGGAGATAAAAATTTTTACGTCGCGTTGGCCATGCATGATCTTCGTAGAGGTGGTCTGCCTTATGGCGATAGCTTTGACCTGAGCCGGAAAGGCCATCATACGGTGCATTTTCATTTACCAATGGATTTGTTCAATAATGGCGACTTCCGTCTTGTTGCATCACTGCATACATGGGATGGTTCCCATCCGGACACTGCGGAGATGATTGCGTTCACCAATGAGGAAAATTCCTGTGATTTTTCCTTGCGTGATGCGAAAGGAAAGGATAATTTCGCCCTAATCAATAAGGTCTCCATGGCGTATGAAAGCTTGGACGAAGCACTTGCCACAAGGCAGAGACCAACGGAGGACTGAACGTTGAAGAAGTCGACCATCAAACGTTGCGTCTCAAGTACATTGGCGGCAGCGCTCGTTGGATTGAGCTCAATCGCAATGATGGTACCGCTTGCTCATGCCGACTCTAGTGCGGCAGACACTATGTATCGTCTATATAACAGGCATTCCGGAGAACACTTCTATACGGGCAGCGCAAATGAAAGGGATGGACTCCGCCGCGCCGGATGGCGATGGGAAGGTGCCGGTTGGGTCGCTCCCACTTCATCTGGTACCCCGGTGTATCGTCTATACAATCCTTACGTAGGAGACCATCATTTCACGGTGAGTTCACAAGAACGAGACGCTTTGGTGTCTGCCGGATGGACCGATGAAGGAATTGGCTGGTATTCGTCGGATGATAATCGTTCATTCCCTCTTCAGCGTCAATACAATCCTTATGCGCATACTGGCACGCACAATTACACGCTGAATTCCGGTGAAGCTTCTTACCTGATCAGTCGTGGATGGCGAGACGAAGGTGTTGCTTGGTATGGTATTGGCGGTGCCTCTGCTGCACCGTGGGGTACCTCTCCCTCTGAAGCACCATTCAAAAACTGTAAAGCCGTAAGAGCTGCTGGCAGAGCCCCTATTTATCGTGGAGATCCAGGGTATAGCAGCAAGCTTGATGCAGACAATGACGGTATCGGCTGCGAGTAGATATATATCTATCCACATATGAACAGGGATATCCTTCCACTAAAGGTAAGTAGAGGACATCTCCGTTCATATGCGGATAAACCATTGATTGCCAAGTAATCTTGTAGTAACCGTCATATTGATTGAGCTGTCGACTAATATACTTGTCTTGAATACAATCCTTATTCCATTGGAGTAACAGGCGGTGGAGATCATCACTACACGACCAAGGCTTGGGCGCGTGATGCTCTGGCGAGCAAGGCTAGAAGTATGAGGGCATTGGTTGCTGGTCGGTCGGCTCGACGCCGGTGTATCACCAGTGTAATCCGTATCCACCGTTGGATTCGCTAGAGATCTCTCCGCCCATTGTTGAAGAAAATCTGACTGATAGGTCATTCGGAAAAAGGAATGACGAAACATATGTTGATATGTTGAACCGCGTCGGATTATTGGCTGAAAAGAATTTAGATCAGCGAAAAGGAATGCGGAGCAAATTCCATAAGCAAGAATATAGTCAAACTAACGTTGCAGCCGTCAGTACTGAGGCAAATCCACAGCAGATGCCGATCAACGGCATACTGACGGCGATGATGCGTGACTTCCGATTCCGCAGCGCTAGCGCCCAACAACACAGTACCAACGGGACTAGGCACATGCCATAGCGTACGGTTACCACGGAAAACATCAGACCGCTGCTCAGATACTCACGAATCTGCACCAGTGTAGGGTACAGAAGCATGGAGAACACTGTGGTCCCCAGTAACATGATATGGGAGACGTCGCCGTCATGCTGGAAGTATAGAAAACCTACGGCTCCAATCATTACCACGGTCAACAAAGCGGACCACATGATAAAAACAGGCTGGTCCGACATGTCACGGCCGGCGGAAGTGAACGCGCCCAAGTCAAGACCCGACAAGGCTGTTTTCATCCATTCCCAAACAGGGCTTCCCTCTATTTTAGGACGGTAGACTGAATTGGGATTTTGCCAGTTCTCTACGCCACGCATATTCTGAAACTTTGACCATCCGAAGATACACAGCAGGGAGACGATACCGGTCGCACATGAACTGATGATGCCGTTGCGCCCTAGACGAACGTCACCAAGATACCACCATAGAGCGGATGTCGCGAATACCGTCGCCGCGAATCCCAAAAAACCGAAAGCGAACGTGCCCTTCATCAGACAGAATAGTAACGCCATCACTGCAGGCAACCAATCGCAGCGATGCTGTCTGAACACACGCGCAGCGCTCCAAGTCAGCAGGGCACCACATGCAAGTGCCGGCACATCGTTCGTTACGGCGCTTTCCGCGTTCAGAAATACAGGAACAAACGGGATGACGGCTACGGCACTGTAAGCATACAGTCGGTCAATCCCCCATGCTCGTAAAGCACGATAAGTAAGGGCGAGACCTAGGATAATCCAAGGAATCTGCATGAGTCGAGCCGCCTGGGCGAACGATACCGAATGGTCGATATGTGTGATTATCCGTGCAGCAAAGCCAGTGATCGCATAATAGAGTGGTGGATGAATGTAATTGTACTGTTGGCCTTGTGCAGGGAATTTTGTCGGATCTTCAGCATCACCGCAAGAGGGCAACTCGGCATTAGTCTGACCAGAGCAGGCCCAGTCATCAAGGATCAGCTGTTCCACAGTATCGCCTTTGGCGGGAATGCGGCCATGCGATGCCGACCAAGCATAGCTGATATGCGTGCCCTCGTCGATTTGAGAGTACACGCCATGATATTTTGCTTGAAGAAGTCCAAAGAACAGTGCCGGAATAAGGACGATAATCGTCAACCATGCAATGATATTACGGATTCCGCCAACTCGATTAGTGACGTTGTGAAGGCTTGCACGCATCCGGATTGTCTTTCTCCTTACCAGGCAATTTTGTAATGGCCGTCGTACTGATTGAGCTGATGGTTGATGAAAACCCCTCGTTGCAGATCCTTGTCCCAACGCGCGTAGAATCGCGCTTGCTCGTCGATGGCACGACGTTCCTTCCGCACATCCTGCTCATCACGGCCGCGGCTGGTATGTTCGCTGTGATATAGTTTCGCCTCAGGGTCGAACACCACTAAGAAGCCTTGTTTTCCAATTTTGAGACACAGATCGACATCGTTGAGCACTACGGCCAGTTCTTCATCGAATCCGCCAACAGCGTCGAACACGTTGCGACGTACCATCTGACAAGCACCAGTTACCGCGGCACAATTGTATGGGTAACGCATGGTCTCCATATAACCGCCGTCTTTGTGTGATAGTAGATCGCTTAAGTATCCCACCTGATTGGAAGATACCCATACTCCGCCATGCTGCACCAGATTATCAGGGAACAGTAATTTGGCTCCGACTACGCCGACTTCCGGCCGTGCGAAGAAGCTGACCATGGAACCGAGCCATTCGCTGTTAATTACTTCCGTATCGTTGTTGAGGAACAGCAGAATCTCACCATCGCACTGTGCGGCACCATAATTGCAGATAGCGGAATAGTTGAAGCCGGTTCCCTGCCAGGTGACTACCTTGATTTTGTCGCTCTGCTTCTGGACTTCGTCGTAGTAGGCAAAAGTCTCGCTTTCGGTACTGTTGTTCTCGACCAAAGTGATGTCGTAATTCTGGTATTCGGTCTTTGTGAGCACGGCATCAAGGCACCGGCGAAGAATATCGCTGTGATCCTTGGTGGGAATGACAATGCTTATCTTCGGCGAATTGTCAACGATATAGCGATTACGGTACCGGAACGGCAATTCGGATTCCGAAACCTCCACTTGTAGACCAGTGCGTTCGAAGTGACGTTCCAAAGCGATTCTGCCGGCGGTCTCTGCATAAGGTTTGCTGTCGGGGTTCGTGCTGGTCGAATTTTGGTGCATACGCCAGTGATACAGCATGTATGGCACGTTGGTGACCAGACGTGCCCTCTCGCAGCACTTCAACGTTAGATCGAAATCCTGAGCACCACTCACGTCGGCGGGTGAGAGCTCCACCTGTTCAAGTACGGTGCGACTGATCACCAGCATATGTGTCACATAGTTGTAGGCATTAAGCAGGTCGGGATTGTAATCCGGCTTGAACACTGGCCAAGTGTATCGTCCGTTATCAAGCAGGTCTTCGTCGCAGTACAGCACATCTGCATCAGGTTTGCTGTGCAATACGCTGATGTAGCGATACAGCGCATCCGGCTCGATTACATCGTCATGGTCAACAAACGCAATGTAATCGCCATGGGTCTCACGAATGCCGATATTTGTATTGTCGGCGATGTTCTTGTTTTCCGCGGTGATGACACGGAAACGTGGATCGCTGAGTTTGTCAAGCAGTTCGTTGACCGACTGTGCTTCAGGCCCATGGCCACTGACGTTGACGAACACAACCTCGAAATTGTCGTAGGATTGTGCGGTGAAGCTGTCGATGAGCGCTTGCAGGTATTCGACTGGAGGATGGAAGATGACGGTCACGATGCTGATGAGAGGTTTCATCTCGTCCGTCCAGGATTGGCAGACTCCACGCTGGTTGCGGATGTCGGCCACAGTTGCACGATGCTGCTCGAACCACACGTGGTAACCATCATCATAGGAGGCATGTTTGGTGAGATCACGGGCGCCGTTGACGAATCCGTCGAAGATCGGCGGAAGAATACAGGTGAAGCAAGCGTCCTGATGTTCCGGCTTGGCCTGGATGCATATGGTCTTATTGCTGTCTGTGACGATGATTGAGTATACCAGCTCGTGAATCTGACGTGTGTGGTCATGCGGGTCGGTGATGAGTGAATCTTCAAGAATGATAGGTGACAGATCAAGCCTGCGCGCTGCAGCATCAAACACAGTAATGGAACAGGATTCCTGCATGCCGAAATAAGGATAACGTACATGGAAACGGCACGAATAATGCCGTTCGTCGACGGGGTAAATGCCGGTCACATAAGTGTGGGGCGTGCCAGAGATTCGCCGCTGTTCAATGCCGCGGATTTGGGCTGCAAATTCGGGACGTAGTCGGTATGTCAAACGGGACTTGATTTTTGTTTGTATTGGGTGGAACGGGAACGAGCCGAGAACAGTGTGAGAGTTGCGGTCTGTAATAGTTATTGTGAGTCGAGCGCCGTCTAGTAGCGGTGCAACCACTACGGACTCATGCACACCATCACAGGAGGTATCACCCCAGCCGACTCTTGCTGTCATATCTTCGCCAGGGAATCCGATGGACACCACGGGGCATTCCAGAATGGAGTTGTCCGTCATCTTGATGGTCGCCTTGAGGTTATCTGCACTGACATTTGTTGCGATTTTCACGTATCCTTTACCGTCACCTCGGCACAACCCCAAAATTTGCACAACCATCATGTCTCTTTCGTCGGTGTATCCAGTCGTTATGGAAAGCAATTCCCGCATAATTCATAACGTTTTCGAACGTGCGCTATTTTACCGTTCGTCACGTACAGTCTCCTAAAAGGTAGCTCAGTGTCGTGATGGCGGCGGGGATACTCACCGACATTCTTGGTATTTCTGTGAGGGAACGTTCAAGGACGGTGTAGCTGTATTCAATTTTCTGAAGCGTTTAGGGCTGCCGGACGCTTTTCAGTTTATGTCTGTGGATGTTCCATAGGTGAGGAAGGGACATCCTTTCCGCTTAGGAGAATATGAGGGGGTGCGCATGAAGCGTTTTAGTAGGAGTATCGCTGTACCGTACGGCCAGCATGTCAGAGACATGATTCCTAGTTAATGCTGGCTGGTGTGCCGAAGACATCGGCTGGAGCGCGGCCAGCACCAAATGATTCGACGTTGTGTTGAGAACCCTTGTCTCTAACAAGGAGATTAACATGAAGAAGGTGTCTCAGTGTGGGTCTCAGAGCATCTGCAGGTCATGCCGAAGCCCTTTTGATTGCACCACCAGTCTGCGATGGTGCGTAAAATCCAGACAGATCATCATATAGTTGAAGCTGATTGCAGTAAGGTTACTATGCGTCTTTTTATCCAGATTCCATGCCTTAATGAGGAACAGACACTGCCTATGGTCCTGAAGAAGATGCCAACTGAGATTCCCGGCATTGATGACATTCAGCTGCTTGTCATCGATGATGGCTGTTCCGATAAGACGGTGGAGGTAGCCAGCAGTCTCGGCGTCAGGCATTTTGTGCATCATGCAAGACCGATGGGATTGGCCCGTGCGTTCCGTGATGGCGTGGACTATGCGTTGAAACACGGTGCGGATATAGTGGTCAACACTGACGGTGATAATCAGTACCCGAGTGAAACCATAGGCGAGCTGGTACAGCCAATCATCCGCCATGAGGCCGATATCGTGGTCGGCGACCGCCAGACCGCTACCATCAAGGAGTTCAGCTGGTTCAAGCGTAAGATGCAGCATTTTGGCTCTTGGGTGGTCAACAAGGCCGCTGGCACACATATTCCGGACGCGGCCAGCGGCTTCCGTGCCTACTCCAAAAATTTCTTACTCAAATTGAACATCATCACTGAATTCAGCTACTGCATGGAAACCATCATTCAAGCAGGTAACAAACACATCGCCATTACTTCCTACGCCATCACCCCCAACCCAAAAACCCGTGAATCCCGCCTATTTAGCAACATTTTCGAGCATATGGCCAAGTCTGGTGGGGCCATCATCCGCAGTTTCCTAATGTTCAAATCAAACGTGATCTTCAAGTGGGCTGCCATCATTTTCGGTTTTCTCGGTCTCGTCCCATTCGTGCGATTCCTCATGCTTGCCTGCATGGGCAATAGTGCAGGTCATGTGCAGTCGCTGTTGCTTGGTACGGCCCTGCTCATGTTGGCTGCATTCTGTATAGCATTACAAATCATCTCCGAAGTGCAGCGCATTCAGCGCAAGTTGGTGGAAGACCAGCTTGAACGTATGAAGGAGGTTACCTACTCTATCGAGTGTCAGAAAATATGGGCCCAACAAAACGAATACGGCGAATTCTCTCCGGCGCAGGGGCTTGACTAAACGATTCGATAATGGGAAGGACCTGAATCTATGCCGCGAATTTCGGCATTCGGCACTTACAACGTGCGCAAACATCCACGCGTCGGCATTCTCATTGATGGTTTGCGCAAGAACGACTGCGAAGTTGGGGAGATTAACGAGCCTCTGCAGCTCAGTACCGCTCAGCGCGTAGAGATCCTCAAAAAGCCGTGGAAGATATTTGGATTCTGCTGGAATCTGTTGAAGCTGTGGCGTTTACTCGCCAGACGTGCCAAGGCGTGGATAAGCGTCAACGGCAAACCCGATGCCGTGCTGGTTGGCTATATGGGTCATTTTGATGTGCTATTCGCGCGCCACATGTTCAAAGGTATACCGATTATTCTCGATCACTTGATTTTCGCCGGAGACACTGCAAAAGACCGTGGCGCACAGGGGTTGAAGGTCGAACTCTTGAAAACGCTCGACCGCATGGCCATCAATGCGACAAACCTTGTGGTGTTGGACACTAAGGAACACCAACAGATGCTCCGACCGAAAGACGTTAGTATGGTGGTTCCTGTCGGAGCTTCGGATGACTGGTATGAGGTTGGCAGTTACGTGAGTGCTCACACAACTGATATCGTGTTCTACGGCTTATACACGCTGCTGCAAGGCGTGCCAGTGATTGCTCGGGCTGTGCGCATACTTGCCCAGCGTGGCGTCACACCGAACTTCACCCTTGTCGGTAAGGGTCAAGATTACAAGGAAGTCCGTGAACTCTGCAAAGGGCTTGATAACGTCACGTTCCGCGAATGGGTGGAGCCCGAGGAACTGCCCACTCTGGTCGCTTCTCATGCCATCGCCCTAGGTATCTTCTCCACTACGCCTAAAGGTCTGCATGTGGTGCCGAACAAGGTATACCAGTCCATGGCGGTCGGTTGTGCGGTTATCACTAGTGACACCAAACCACAACGCAGAATGCTTGGTGACGGTGTGGTGTTCGTACAGCCGGGCAATGCGAAATCATTGGCCAACGCAATCGAATCTTTGGTGGCAAATCCGAGCATTCTTACGAAAAAGCAACGCAGGGCACTGGAGGTTTCGCAGCGATTCACCAGTGAGAACATCACCAAAGAACTTGCTCAATGGGTTAAAGATCATGCTTTGACATAGCCAGTTCGGTGAAGATACTGATGAGGATTGTATGAACAAGCTGAAGAAAATATTCGACTCCCAATTGCTCCGCTGGGTTTTTTGGCTGTCGCGCTGGCTGGCCTGGTTTGGGCCGTTGTCAAGAACTGGAGGTCTTTGGTCTCCGCGTTGGCGGTATTGCCATGGCATATCGCCTTTGCCAGTGTAGCTCTGGCGATAGTGTACGTATTCTTCACGATGTGGTCTTGGAAAGTGATTCTTGCCGACCTTGGCTCAATGCTTAACTGGAATGTAGCGACACAACTGTTTGGTATCAGTCAGATAGGCAAATACATTCCTGGAGGTGTATGGAATATCGTCGCGTCCGCGGAAATTGGTCGTGATCATGAGATTCCTGTGCATCGTTCCGTGACGGCCATGACCATCGCGGTTCTCATTTTGCTACTATCTGGGACTGGTATTGGAACCATCACAGTGTTGAGCACATCTGTATCGATTCAAGTACCGGCTTGGCTAATTGTGCTACTTCTGGTCGTATTGATTGCACTGCTTATGCCACCGGTGTTGAATCGATTGATTGGATTTGGCTTCAAACTGCTGAAAAGACCTGTTCCGGAACGGCAGATGACGTTTAAAGGGCTAGGTTTGGCTACGCTGCTGGCGGTTGTCGCATGGATCATCGCTGGTATTCAAGTGTGGGTGTTGGCCTGTGGTTTTGCCATGCACCCATCGACGGCTAGTTTGATGCTCTCTATTGGTGCTTACGCATTGGCTTGGGTGGTCGGTTTCTTAGTTGTATTTGTGCCTGCCGGTACTGGTGTACGTGAAAGTGTGCTGGGCCTGTTCTTTGCAGGCGTACTTAGCTCTGGCAGTGTGCTGGCTGTCGTTCTGATCAGCCGCATCGCCATGACAATCGCCGATTTAATGTTTGCCGGTGTCGGTGTCTTGCTGAAGACACGACGATGATGGAAAGAAGCATGCGGGGGATGACGGGCCTCTCGTTTATCTAGTCTATTTCATCCGGAGGAATGTTCCAGCTTAGTCCTTTACCCCCTAATCTGTGGTGATGAAGGAGCAGTGACTCGATTCTTGGAGTCATATCATTGTGCGCGCTAGTTTGCATGCGGGTACTGTAGATTTAACGGATTAAAACTTTGCGCTCTCAAAAACAACGGTAGATCTTTGTGAGAAAGCATGAGAAAGTATGGGAAAGCAGGTAAGTGTAATTCCTGTTTCCAATGTCTCGTCAAAACCCTAGGACGATGATAATGATACGCATGCCAATTGGATGTCCAGTGAATGGTGAGCTAGCGACCAGACGATATGGAGCTGTGGGAATCAGGCTTTTCCCGAAGAAGACACACTTGCGATACTTTGCCATGATGAGATCAGTCACGCTTGAATAGATCGCGCGTGAATACCTTGCTGGACACATCGGCAAGATCATCATTCCAACGATTGGCGACGATAATATCAACCCGCTGCTTGAACTCGGTCAAATCGTATGTGACTTCACTACCATAGAAATCAGACTTGCCCAATGTCGGCTCATAAATCACCACTGCAAGGCCTTCGCCTTTGAGTCGTTTCATCACACCTTGTATGGCGGACTGACGGAAGTTGTCGGAGCCTGACTTCATGGTCAGGCGATAAATACCCACCACCGGGTTCTCTACATTCCTGAGTTGGTTGAGAATCTCATCGGAAATAAAATCCTTACGGGTACGGTTTGCCTCGACAATCGCTTCGATGAGGTTCTGCGGTACTTGGTTGTAGTTAGCCAGCAGTTGCTTGGTGTCCTTTGGCAGACAGTAGCCGCCATAACCGAAGCTCGGATTATTGTAGCCGTCACCAATACGCGGGTCAAGGCATACGCCGTTGACGATTTCGCGAGTATTTAGGCCACGGCTTTCCGCATAAGTGTCAAGTTCGTTGAAATAAGCCACACGTAACGCCAGATACGTATTAGCAAATAGCTTGATGGCCTCCGCCTCGGTGGTGCCGACTACTAGTTCCGGAATACCGGTGCTGCCGTCCGGATTCGTACGGTTCCATTCCATTGGATCCGCACCTTGCGCCAACGATGCTGCGAAATCGCGTGCCGCCCGAACGGAACGTTCATCATCCTGCGGAGCGCCGACCACAATGCGGCTCGGATGCAAGTTGTCATACAGTGCATGGCCTTCACGCAGAAACTCGGGGGAGAACAGGATATGGTCATCATGTAGACGATTGCGCAGCTGTCGGGTGTAGCCGACCGGAATGGTCGATTTGATTACAATCCAAGCTTTCGGCGCATACTCACGTACAGTACTGATTGCAGATTCAACGCTGGAGGTATCGAAATAGTTCATCTGTGCATCATAGTTAGTGGGTGTCACGATGATTGCAAGATCCGCGTTGGAATAGGCCTCCTTCGGACTGCTGGTGGCATGGAAACCTAATGGGCGTTCACCGGAAGTGTTGCGGGTAAGAAAATTCGTGATTTCGGAATCAACGATCGGGCTTACTCCGCTATTAAGCATCTCCACTTTTTCTGGCACTATGTCAAGTGCATGCACTTCATTATGCTGGGATAGCAGCAGCGCTACGGAAAGGCCCACATATCCGGTTCCAGCCACTGCGATTTTCATTGACAACCTGCTTTCAATTTACAGTTGGATACATGACATTGTAGCCAGTCATTGTGGTAAATCGACGAATCCGGCGTCCTTAAGATAATTTTTACCAACGCTCATATCGTACTGGATAAGCAAATAGTCGTGCAGCAGCGACTGCGTTTCTTGTGAAAGAGATTTTTTGTCGATGCGGTTTCCGGATACGTCAAGGTATACGGGTTCATCGGAACTGCCACTTCCCGAAGCCGGAACCGAAATGGCAGGAACTGCTTGATGCATTTCAGTGAGGAATGCCAGATAGGGGCTGACTTTGGCATTCATGTGCAGAGCCAGCTGAGCGGAGAAATAATTTGACGATGTATAGGCCGAGGTCTGGTCATCCAGTTTGGTGTTTGCCGACGTGGAAGCGTCGTTTGACCAAATGAAGTAATCCGTTTCGTGTAGTCCTAGAATATTATTCTGATCAGAATATGCGGTTGAATAGATACCTGGGAGATGATCTCCGTAAAAAATTACGGTGATGGGCTTGTCTAGGGCATTGAGACTATCGAGAAAATCCTTGGTGGCTTGGTCAGTGTAATTGATCCCCTTGGTGTATGTCTCGATATTGCTTCTCTCGGTATCCTGTAGGTTTTCGGAGGTGTCGAGTTCTTTAAACTGATTATCGTTGTAGAAATCTTCGAAAGGCATATGGTTCTGCATGGTGACCACTTGGAAGAACTTATTGCCTTTTGCTTTGGACACTTGACTCAAAACGTCGTTGTAGAATGATTGGTCGGAGGCATACCATGCGGAGTCGATGGGGGACAGGTCGGTGAGCTGAGGTGTCCCATCGGTGGCATAGAACTTCGAAAATCCGAATTTCTTATAGTTCAGGTCACGGAAGTACATATTACGGTTATAGGCATGAAGCGCTACGGATGAGTCATCGCCATTATTCTTATTCCAATACTGGTTCAGCGTCGGCGTCCATTTCAGAGATGGCACGAGTTGCTGATAGGCGACGGACAGTGTCGAGCTGTAGTTCGCCATGGAAAGGCCGGTAAGGGCTTGATACTCGATGTTCGCAGTGCCTCCGCCGTAGCCTGGGGAGAGCATCAAACCGGAAGTCGTTTCATTCTTGACCTGACGTATATAAGGTATCGGATCTTCGGCGAAGCTTACGCCGGGTACGCGGGTCGGATCGGAGAAGGTTTCCGACAACACCATGATGACGGTGCTATCAGTCATTGTTTCGTTGCGGCTTTGGTTGATCTGCTGGGCCTGCTTGGCGTATTTCTTGGCAATCTCTTTCATGACCTGCCGAGAATAGCCCTCAGGTTTGTCCATAGTTTTCGTATGCGCAAGACGAAGGAAATTGACCGCCGGACCGTTGATAGTAGAATCGGCTAAACCATTCCATATTTGAGGTGAGTCGGAAAGGCTTTTGGCAAAATTGGTGGACCAATACTGAGAATCACCAAATCCCCAAACGAAAGATATGACCAAAGTGGAGCTGAGCGCGGCCGCAGTGATACGGGTCAAGGTGCCGACGGCATTCTTGACGCTGACAAACGGATGACGCCACGAGCAGTGGATGACTGCATTGCGTCCGTCAAGAAATTGCATGATGATGCAGGTGACAACGAGCCATATGACACCTATGACGGCGCTGTTCACCAAGGCTTGGCTTGTTTCTGGGATGAATGAGGTCAGCTCTCCCGTGTTACCGCCGGTGATGAAGTTCAAATCGGCGGGGAGCACGGGTTCGTTGCGAGATTCCATCTTGATATGGTTCGCAACGGCATAGACGGTCATGACCGTGCCGAAAATAGCTGTTGATATCCAGAATCTATTCAGTATAAATATCAAAGTGATATAGAGGGCGGCGAGAATGATGAGGTTCAGTAAAAACTGATATTGCCTATCAAACCACATCTGGCTAACGAAATGCAGTAACTGTCCGGCGATGCTGTTCGCTTGCCTGGTAGCTTCATCAACTTCTTCCCCCGGTGCGTATTCAGGCTCGGAATACATGCCCCATTGGATGAACAGGACTTCGAATGTAGTAAGTGCAGTAAAAATAATCGCATAGAACGAGTAGGAGAAACGATGGCGTTTCTGCCAGAGCGCATGAGTCGCCTTAGAGGCCTTGATAATGGCTTGGACGGTCTTGCGTTGGGTAAAGGTGCGCCAGGTATTGCGGATTGAAGCCGCCCTGACACGAATGGCATGGCTCGCTGTCTTAATGGCGTCGGCTGTGGCTTGACCTGCAGTGGATAGAACTTTCGTGGTGGGTGCTGTGCGTGCGCTGTTGGAAGCGTCGGGAACATCTGCGACTCCGGTCACAGTTTTACGGCGACGATTTTCGTCGACAAATGTTCGGAATTTTTTGAAACCCTGAATATAAAGGCTATAACGTGTGGTTTGGGGGTGATCCGAAGCGTCTTTGGTCAGGATCTTACCAACAGCGGTTCCTGCTGATGAAGAGTGAGAGGCGGATTGTGTATAAAGGCTCTCGCGAGTCTTTGAGTATTCAGCATGGATTGGGTATTTCCTTGTGAAGAGTGTGGCCTTGTGACAGGATTTAAAATCTTCCGGAGAGTATGTGATATTAGAGACGTTAGAAAGGTGGTGTGTTGCATTGGAAACTGGTTGTGTGGGGCGTCTCGAATACAGAAGAGCTGGAGAGTGAGGGGTTCTCAAAACATTGTGCATCGTCGCGTCCTTTAGTGCTCAATCCTTTGGGGAATATTCCTGTCCTTATGCCGGTGAAACATCGATATTGTAGGGGTGGACTCTGGACGAGTAAGTGTCTGGTGGGTTGCTTAAGGTGTCTGGGAAGGAACAGCGATTGAGGGGCATCTGACAGATATTCGATGTATTGACAGTCAGACCTTCAAAGTCAGTAGGGGGTAAGGTGGTGCGGTAGCATATCTAGATTATGTCATCGAGCGGCCAGCGTAAAACGGCTCTTTACCAGCACTCCAGTGAAGAGCCGTTTTCGCTATGTTCGAGGTTTGCCCGAAATGTCCCGATCATTCGGCGGTTTCGCGCTTGTACTGCACGAACATCCTGACGGCGTAGGCGAGGCCGCTCAGCGCGAGGATGATCGCACAGGCAACGGAGATGCCGATACCGGTCTGCGCCAACTGGCTGTATTCCGACTTGGTCACGGCACCGGAGGCCGCGCTGGTCTGATTCGCGGATGACGCGCTCGCGGTGGTGCCGGACTTGGTCGTGCCGCCGTTGCCGGCGGCGGAGCTTGGTGCGGTGGTGGCGGAATCGTTGCCGGAAACCGTCTGAACCGCTGTGCCGTTGCTTGCGGCGGAGTTGGCTCCGGACGTGGTACCGGTTCCGGACAAGCCGTTCTGCGCATCCTTCAGCGCCTGAATGAACGACTTGTGCCATTCCTGGCGTGCCGCGACGAGCGAATCATGCTGGGTTTTCAATGCGGCGTGATCTTCCTGCAGATCGGTATGCAGCTGGTTGAGATGGGCCTGCGTATCCTGCGCATCCTGATGCAGGGTATCGTGCACCTCCTGACCGCGTTTGGAGGCGCCATCGAGCGCGGTCTTGATGTCTTCGCGATCTTCCTGGTAGTTCTTCCAAGCCTGCTCGCTGTACTGGCGCAACGCATCGGCGTCATCATGCGCATTCTGATGCAATTGCTCGGCATGCTGCTTGGCGGTGTCAAGATCGGTCTTGAGCTGCTGGCCGGTCTGATGCACATGCTGCAACGTGTCGCAGAGCCTGTCCGTGTCGCAGGTGGTCATGTTCGGGCCGATTTCCGTGGTCGCTCCGGAGGTGCCGGTCTCATCGGCCATGGCTGCGGACGGCAGCGAAACCATGCCGATTGTCAGCATGCCCGCGACTGCGATTGCTGCGATGCTTTTCTTCATTGGTGCCTCTCTATACGGTTACGGACCTGTTCGCGCACAACAAACGGCGCAATGCTCCCCTTGCGACATACTAGGAGCATTTTCCTCGCCGCAAAACCGATGGGAGTGCGGCAAATGACTAATTACGGACTAATTGCGCACCGCGACCGTGAACGGGCTGGCCGGGAGGGTGTCGCCGTTGTAGAGGATGCTCGAGCAGTCGGGATTGCCGCTCCACAGATAGCGCACCTGCGTCATGTCGGCCATGGTTGCCGTGGTGGAGGTGAGCGACACCTGATTGCCTTTGATCGTGGCCGTGGCCGACGTCCAGTTGCCGCTGTTGTCGGCCACTTCGAAGCCTTGCAGTGCATCGCCGGTGGGGGAGGCCACGTTCGCAATGCCGTCCAGTGGCGTGGCGTTCGGGGTTTTGGCATAGTCCGGTACGCTTGCCGTGGCGCTTTTAGCATAATTCGGCTTCATGGACTGCAGTTTGTCGGCGGTGCCGTCCTTGAATGACAGGGTGATGGCGGACTTGTCGGCGCTGTGCGTCGCCGATTCGATGATCGGTCCGGACGGTACGCTCTTGCCGGCGACCATCGCTTCGTACTGTGCGGCCATGCGCGCGCCGAGAATGTCTTTGCCGAGCGGATGAATCACTTTCGATGTGCCCTTGTCGGTGTCGATGGAAACCGTCATGGCCACGTTCGCACTGTTGCGCAGATTCGCGTTGTCAAGCGTACGCAACTGCCCCTGACGCACGTTCTGCGTGTATTGATAGCCTGACCATCGCGCAAGTTGCACATACAGGAAGGGCAGGGTGCTTTCGTCGAACACCTTGCGATACTGGTTGATCAGCGCGGTCATCTGCGATTCGTAGTCCAGGGAGGTGCTGAGCGTCGAGGCGTCATTGCAGCCTTGATACCACAGCACGCCCGCCACGCGGAAGCCGGTCAGCGGCGCGATGTGGTTCGCGTAGATGTCGCCGCCCTGTACGTGGCGGCTGATTGCGGTACCACCCCATGAGGTCTGGATGATGCCGATTGGTATGTTGGTTCTTTTGGCGCGCAACTGCATTGCGAACTGCTGTGCCAGGTAACTGAGATGTTGCGAATTGGTGCTATCCGCAGTAAGCCAGCCGGAGGTCTTGTTGGCGTCGATCAGCGGGAAGTCGGTGTTGTCGACGTTATGGTCGGCCACCACGAAATGCACGTTCGCATCGGTGAGCAGTTTCGGCAGATCGCCGCGCGAGATGAGTCCGCCGCCCCAATTCCAGTTGGAGTCGTCACCGGACGAGTAGTACTGCGTGTAGTTGAGTTCCATATTCGACTGTCCGGCCGCTACGAACACGTCTCCCACATACACTTTCGCCAGGCTGAACACGGTCTCGCCGTTGTATGCGATGGTGAGACGGTATGGTTTGAGCCCGCCCTGCAACGATTTCATCGTGCAAGTGAACGCCCCGCTGTTCCTGACGGTCACGGCTGCGGAGACGGTCGTCTTGCCTTGCGTGAGCGTTGCGGACAGTTTGGATTGGTCGATGGCATCGCTGCCGGAGTCATCGTTTGCAGCGGTGGCGGTGCCTTGGATGACCAGTGGCTTGCCACGTTGGAAGACCATGTTTTCGGCATAGTATGA
>OGGM01000480.1_pt1 | contig 28381 bp, 30 predicted proteins | sample 1571251 | NCBI WGS metagenome assembly OGGM01 (sample SAMEA2582076, study PRJEB24529) | metagenome | biome: Human gut stool | place: China | collected 2011 | reverse complement strand
AAGTTCGCTGACGTCCGTACTCACCTAAGGAAAGTTTTTTATATGACTTTGTCTTCAATCTGAGGTTGGGGTTAAAATCCCCAACCTTTTCTTATTTATCAACGTAATCGCCACCAGTGAAGCCATAGTATTCTTCCAGACTCAAACCTGAGTCAGCGATATCTTGCGCTTCTTTTCCGATATAGCGGAGATGCCAGCTTTCTGGCATGTAGCCTGTCACTTTTTCTTTTCCTTCTTGGTAACGAACCACAAAGCCATATTTAGCGGCGTTCTTGAGCAACCACTTACTTGGTCCAGGTTCAGTTACCAAATTACCACTGGTATCGATCAAATCAAAGGTCAAACCGGTTTGGTGTTCACTATAACCCGGTCTTGCGGAATAACGATCTGCTGCCTCCTGACCATCTTGATTGACATAGTTTTGATAGAGGCCAACTTGGGTATCGTAGCTACGAAAACCACTATATTGGTCACTGATCGGATAACCTTCTGCCTGCATGGCTGCGATCAATTCATGAAGGGCTGAAACAGCTTCAGGATCTTCACCTGGGTTAAAGTCAGGCGACAAGGGATAATGTTTGTTGGCGATCATGACCTCACCATATTTCCCTTTGACACTATAGTAGGAACCATTATAGCTGACACCAGAATCCACTTTCACATCTGACTTACCAGCTTTTGACGACTCTTCTTTGCCAGTTTCTTTTGACGTATCCTTTGCAGAAGACGTTCCTTTGGAAGACTTAGTCTGCGTTTGTTTAGTTTCTTCTCTTGCAGAAGATTTAGAACTAGTGGATTGAGATTGGGAGCAAGCTGTCAAGGTTAACAAGGCAACTGTCACCAAAGTTAATTTGGAAAATCTTGCTTTCATGAGGAATCTCCTATGATTCTTTTGTTACGGCAATATCCGTAATCACATAACTTGCACCTACTTTTTTCAAAGTGTAGGTCTTGTACTTGCGGTTTTGTGAATCTGGATGGCTATCGGTATAATGCACGGTAAAGTCTTCATAAGTCTTGATCGTCACCACACCATTTTCTTCAGTGACACTTTGAATGTCCAATGCTCCTGGAGTATAGTAGTCAATTTTAGCCTTTCGAACACCATCACCAGTTGTGAATTCAACCATGTCCTTGTACGCTTGACTTTGTGTGTCATAGTATTTAGAGTAGGTGTTGTTTCGGTTTGAAACGGAGCTAAAGACTGCGTCGCGGTACTCTTTCAAGAACTCTTCTGCCAAGGTCCGATTTTGTTCTTCTTTGGCTGCTTGCGCTTTCTTAGCATCTTGTGCACTCTTGATGCGTTTTAGGGTATCTTTGGCTAGTTTAAGTTCGATCGGATCGTTCTCACCCTCTTCAATCGTCACCTTAGCCTTCTCAGTTGTATAGGTTTCCCCATTCATGTTGAAGACAGCATGCACTTCAATTTCTTGATAAGGGATGCTATCTACCTCAAAGGTCGTGCTGGTTCCGACTTCTTTGCCGTTAACCACAACCTTCACATCTGTTGGGTTTTCAACTTCATCTGGAAACTCAACTTCTAAATTGCGTTTTTCAGAATTCAACTGCAATTCTAAGTTATTCTTGGTTGCTTTTTTAGGATTGAGATGGATCTTAGAAGTAACATTTCCGACCTCTGTTTTAGCAGTCAATTCCATTTCTTTTGTATTGTAATGGAAAGAACCAAGGTCTGTCACTGCATCTTTCTTCAAGGTCACCGTTTTATTGGCAGCCACTTTAAGTTTGGCTTGATCCAAATTAGTCTTGACCTTCACTTGCACTGGATAGCTAGCCACACGATATTCTTGGAAGATTCCAAATTTCTTGTCCGCCTTTTCCAAACCAAAGATCTTGTTTCCAGATTTATCCGTATAGCTGCCTTCTCCACCATTATCGATGATCTTGTTCAACTCTGTACCGATATCAATCCCTTGATCTTCCATGCTGGTAATAAAGCTTTCGGCTTCATCCTTTGTCCATTTATCGTTATCGGTTGAAAGCAGATCTGCTGCTTCGCGATAATCCTTGGTGTCCACTGCCTTAATAAATTTATCTGCAGTCACTTCGACACGCGTTGTTGACTGGAAGTAAAAGAAGGCTGCTACCAAAGCGATCACAAGGACTGCAATAGCAGAAATAATCCCAATTTTCTTCTTGGAAAGTTTCTTTTCACCCTTCGTTTTAGGGGCCTTTTGTTTTTTCTGAGCTGGGCCTGCTTCTGTAACATTTGGACCAGCAAAGACCTGCGTTTGCTCAGCGGCAAGTGGAGCCGTATACTCTTGAGTTTGCTGTTGAGGGACATATTCCTGTGTTTCTTCAGTTGCATCTGGGGTTACAAATTCTGCTTCAGGCACAGGTCCTACAAAAAACTCAAAGTTTTGACTTTTAGCCGCGGTAAATTCTTCTGCACTTGGCTTTCGCCCATAGGTTTCTTCAAAATGTTGCAACCAAGCCTGACGAGCTGCTAGAAGTGGATCGACATTCTTCACTTCTTCAACTGGTTCAACCACTGGTTCCTCAACAGGAGCGTCTTCCTCTGCTGGGGCATTTCCTGCGATAGACTGAATTTGTTTCAAATCAAATCCACAAGCTTTCCCAGCCATAAACTCTTCTGGTGACGGTTTGCGACCGATCACTTTTTCAAATAATTCAACCCATTTCTTTTGCATGGATCTCTTCTCCCTCATTATAAAATAGGGAAAGTGGGTTCCCCCACCTTCCGTTTTGTGATATTGTTAGAATCCAAAGTTAGAGAAATTTGGAGCACTTGGAATAAATCCTACGGCTACTTGTTCTAAAATACGAGCATTCACATAAATGACAAAAATGGCAATGAGAAGCAAGACAACAGATGATGCTACTAGAAGCAAGAATTTATCTGTTTTAAAGCTTGTCTTGTTCAATCCTTGATGAACGACATAGCATGTTCCAACAAAGAACAAGAAGAAAATAAGGAAGTTTACAAAGCCATAAAATTCATAAACTTTTACAAGACCTACTAAGAAAGCAAGGAGGGCAAGTGGCAATGTGTAAACAGACAAACGTCCAAACTCTTCAAATGAACGACCGTAACTGTATTCCTTATCTTGAAGAACCACACGACGAACAAAGAATCCAGCTACTTGGAAGGCGTAAAGGCTAAAGAATAGGGAAATCAATGTCAACATAAAGGCACGGAAATCCATTCCATAACCGCCTGTAAATCCACTAGCTGTGAAGAAAGTTGATAGGGTCAAGACAAAGGCAGTTAAGACATACTGTAAAATTCCGTTAAGAGCTTTTGGATTTTCTACAGCTGTTGGACGTTTCAAAGCTGAAAGGAACCAATTCCAGTAACCACCAACGGCTACACCAAATTGACTTGGTTGGGCAGGATAAGGTTGTCCTGGTTGACCTTGGTAAGGAGCTTTTTGATAAGCTGCTTGAGTCGGTTGTTGGTAGGCTTGTTGTGGAGCTTGTTGGAAAGCAGGTCCATTCGTTGGAGCAGCCTGAGGAGCCGGTTCTTGAACTGGAGCTACAACTGGTTCTTCTGCAGGAGCAGCTGGCGCTGCGACAAACTCTGGAGCTTGTGGAGCTGCGACTGGTTCTTCAACAGGGGCAGTTGGTGCTGCGACAAACTCTGGGGCTTGTGGCGCTGCGACTGGTTCTTCAACAGGGGCAGTTGGCGCTGCAACAAACTCTGGAGCTTGTGGAGCAGCAACTGGTTCTTCCACAGGTGCAGTTGGTGCTGCGACAAATTCTGGGGCTTGTGGGGTTTCTGGAACCACTACTTCTTCTTGAAATTCTCCTGCAGCCAGTGCTTGAGCAATTTCTTCTGCACTAGCAGAACGACCATTTACGGCTTCGAAATAATCCAGCCAATCTTGTTTTGACATATTTAATCTCCTTAACTATTGTTTATACTAGGGTATTATACAAAATTTCTGAACCATTTTCAATGAAAGACTGGAAAATCCCTGTAATATCTTTTGAAAAACATACAAATTCTACTCATTTTTAGAAATTAGTAAAGAAAACGACCTCTTTTCAGAGGTCGTAGAATGTAGACAAACTATTTTAAAGTAAAATAAGTTAAGCTATTCTTCAAAGAAATAAAAATGAATTCCAATTTTTAAATCGATTCAAAAAAATACCAAAACGTGAGAAAAGTGCCTGAAACAATAACGTTTCAGGCACCCGGAATTATTGAGACCTTAGGCTCAATAATAAGTCTTGGAACTTCGTAGAAGTTCGCTGACGTCCGTACTCACCTAAGGAAAATTTTTAATATGACTTTATCTTCAATTTGAGACCTCTATTCAGAGGTCATTTCTTAAGATTCAAATGCATCCATGCCACCTTGGACGTTGGTCACATCATAGCCTTGCTCTTCCAAAAATTGGCAAGCACGTGCTGAGCGTCTCCCTGACTTGCAGATGACATAATAGGGATGATCCTTCTCTAATTCCTGGTAGCAATTTGCTAACTCAGATAAGGGAAGAAGACGAACCCCATCTAAGTGAAGGGCATCATATTCCTCCTGCTCGCGTACATCAAGAACGTGTATGTTTCCTTTTTGATAAGCTTGGTAAAAGCTTGAAAATGGAATTTCTTTCATGATTTCTCCTTTGTTATGGAAGGGTTAGAATTTCATAATGAAAGCCAATAGCCTCTAAAAATCGGAACAAGTCTTGGGTTTTAATAAAGATCGTTTTTTCGTTGGTATTGGGATGAAAGGTCATGATCTCCTCTGACACAATGTCTTTATCGAAATAGACACGAATATCTTTTTCTTCATTGTTCAATAAACCAAATGGAGAAACCGTACCTGGCGGTAATTGCATTTTTTCAGCTAAAGAATCTGCTGAAGCCATGCGGATCCGGTTGGCTTCCACTTGCTCTTTGAAATCATCCATATCCAATGGCTTCTGGTCATCCATGATGAGCAAATAGTATTGAGTTTTCTTTTTGTTGGTCAAAAACATGGTCTTAGTGCGGACACCTTCTAAGCCTTCAATATAATAATCCGCCTGCTCCGTCGTAAATGCAGGTGGGTGTTCCACCACATCAAATGAAATTCCCAACTCATCTAATTTTTCTTTAACTTGTTGATAAGGATCCATCTTCGCTCTCCTTTATTTTTGAATGATCTCTTGTACTAAGGTTTGCAATTCTGGGACTACTTCTGCCTCAAACCAAGGATTTTTAGCCATCCAGATTTGATTGCGAGGGGAAGGGTGAACAAGTGGAAAATAGGTTGGCAAATAATCTTTAAAATGGTGAACCCGTTCGGTTACCTTGCCACTAACCTTTTCATGAAGGTAGTATGCTTGGGCATATTGTCCAATTAAGAGGGTTAACTCAATATCCGGACACTCCTTGAGAAGTTGAGGGTGCCACTTTTCCGCAAAGCCTTTGCGAGGTGGAAGGTCACCAGATTTTCCATGCCCTGGGAAATAAAAGTCCATAGGAATGACCGCAAACAAACCAGAATTATAAAAGGTGTCTTCGTCAACTCCTAACCATTCGCGCAGGCGGTCACCACTCTTATCCTTCCAGTAAATACCAGCTTCTTGCGTTTTCAGTCCAGGTGCCTGTCCGATAATATTGATGCGAGCAGTTTTTGGTGCTGCAAAGAGTGGCTCGATTCCTTTATCCGTATATGCTTTATTTTGAGGATCTGCCATAATGGCTTGTTTAATGCTTTCAATCGTTGACATAAGTCCTCCTTCTATGGAAAAACTCAGCCAGAAAAACTGGCCGAGTAGTGGATTATTTGATTAGTTCATAGATAGCTTCTGCGTAAATAGCAGCTGCACGATATAGATCTTCGACATCTGCAAACTCATTCGCTTGGTGCATGGTATTGACATAGTCAGGGAACATAGCACCAAAGGCAACCCCACGTTTCAAGAGACGACCAAAGGTACCACCACCGATCACTTGTTCGTGTCCTTTGAGGCCAGTTTGTTTTTCATAAACACGCAAGAGAGTGGATACCAATTCGTCATCCATCGGAACATAGTGAGGAGTGTGACCATGAGCGGACAAGCTTACTGTAGCCACTCCTTCGATCTTTTCAAGAATGGCTTTGATAGTTTCAGGATCTGTACCTTGAGGGTAACGGATATTGAGGGCAATGGTGTTGTCTGCTTGGCTTTCATCAAAATGGAAGACCCCTGCATTCATGCTCAATGGTCCCATTTTAGCATCGGTATAGGCAATACCTAATTTTTCACCAGCAAAATCTTCGTGAAGAAGTGAAGCTGTCACATGAAGAAAAGCCTTAGCAGCACCACCAAAATCAAATTGGTTCAACAAGAGAGCCAAGTAGGTCGCACCATTGATCCCATCTTCAGGAGTTGATCCATGAGCAGATTTCCCAACAATCGTAACGGTATAGGTTTCTTCATCGACAGTTGAGATTTCATACTTGAGCTGGTGTTCCTTGGCAAAGGCATCTAAGAGGCCAGCAAGATCTGGTAGTTGTCCAGAAACGACTGCAGTCGCTGACTCTGGTACCATGTTTTCACGAAGGCCACCTGTAAAGCTATGAAGATGGGCACTTCCTGTGTTGTCATTTCCAAAATGAAGGTACTCAGTGATGTTTCCTTTTTCCCCATTGATGATTGGGAATTCCGCATCTGGTGAGAAGCCAAAATCTGGCTCAGGAAGTCCGACGTGTTTGAAATAGTAATCCATGTCGCCCCAGCCTGATTCTTCATCCGTACCGACAACAAAGCGCACGCGCTTAGAAACAGGGAGTCCTAGGTCTTTAATGATCTTCAAACCATAGTAGCAGGCCATTGTAGGCCCTTTATCATCAGACGAACCACGCGCATAGAGCTTGCCATCGATAATTTCTGGTTTATATGGGTCTGTCTTCCAGCCACTACCAGCAGGCACGACGTCCATATGGGCAAAGATTCCAAGCTCTTCTTCTCCTTCACCAAAGGTAAAGTGACCGGCATAATTATCGACATTCTTAGTTTCATAGCCATCACGCTTGGCAATTTCCAAGAATTTTTCAAGAGCTTTTACAGGACCAGGTCCAAAAGGATGCTCCTCATCTGCCTTGCTGTCATCGCGTTCAGAATTGATTTCCAAGAGGCTGTATAAGTCAGCCATCATCTCATCGCGACGTTTTTCTACTTCTGCTTTAAAGTCAACTGTTGTCATGAATTCCTCCTCAATCTTCTATTTGCTAATTGGCTTAGCGTTTGTCAATGATTTCGTCCACTGGTAAGCGATAGCTTGGCTCTACTTTTTCAGCCGCATAGCCAACCGTAATCAAAACTTCTGGACGGAAACGCTCTTCGATGTCCAATACTTCATTGATTTTTGATTTATCAAATCCCAAGATAATATTGGTTCCAATGCCTTGGTCCGTCAAAGCAAGTACCAAGTTCATGGCCACAAGACCAGCATTCAAGGCCAAGTAATCACTTGTTTGTTGGGCATCATAGCGTGCAAATTCAGCAGGAAGATTTTGCATAAAGTATTGCAACTGCTCGTCTGTGAAGTTTTTCACTCCACCGACACGCGCAATCTTGCGAGCCCGTTTTTGCAAATCAGTATCTGTAAAGAGGGCGATGGTCACAGGTGCTTCCATGACTTGATCATAGTTTGCACCATAGGCTAATTTTGCCAATTCCGCATTTTTTTGACGAACGACCACAAATTTCCAAGGCTGGCTATTGTGGGCACTAGGGGCCAAGGTTGCGATCTCAATGGCAGTCCGTACATCCTTTGGATCGACCGGTTGGTCAGTGAAATGCTTGATCGTATGGCGTTTTTTATTGAGCTCTAGAAATTTCATAAGCTTCTTCCTTTTCTATTTCTGTTACCTCTATTTTAACACAAAATGAAAGAGCTTGCAGGGTTTTACAGCCTAAGATTGTGAAAAAAGAAGCGGACATTTTGAAGATCCACTTCTTTTTTATAGGTTGAATACACAAGAGATCTACCTATGATTCATTGGAAAGATTGAAATAGGCAGCTACTTCTTTGGCATAACCGTATTTCTCAATTAAGCCAGTTAGAAGCTCGATGTTATGGCCCCGATAGTTATCCTCGCGTCTCAATTCTTCGTACATCTCAATAAAAGGAAGACCTTTATCCTTAGCATCTTGGAGCTCTGCTTCATAGTCATAGGCCACCTTACGAAATTGCAGGTTGGTCACCCCATCTTCTTCGACATCGATCAGAGCATATTGAGCTCTGTGGTTTTGAATTGGTTCCCAGTCAAAATAAGGCATGCCAATAGTTCCTGGATTAAGAATCTGTTGGCCCTGACTGCCATAGCGAAGCAACTGCTTGTGGACATGACCGTAGATCGCCAGATCCGTCTGGTCATCCAGCAGTTGGTCAAAGTTCTCCGTCGCATTAGCTGGACGCAAGTCTCCACCATAATTCTTTTCTGGCAAATTGTGGGTCAGTGAGAAGCGAATACCGTTGACCTCCTTTTTCTCTACCAAAGGAAGGGAGCGAAGCCAATCGATCCGCTTAGGATCTAGTCCTTCCATGAGGTACTGAGTGAGACGAAGAAGCTGGATCTCCTGCGGATCCTCAAGTCCGTACTCGCCATCCAAGGCCTCTAGGACACAATCGTCCCAATTTCCACGAACAGCCGCTGTAATCGGAATCGCATCCAGCAACTCAAAAAGGTCCTCTCTTCCAGGCCCCGGTAGCAAAATGTCCCCCAAAAGCCAGTATTCCGTCGCACCTAGAGCACGCGCATCTGCAATCACTGCCTCCAGGGCTGTCGTATCTCCGTGAATATCAGATAAAATAGCGATTCGATGGTTCATTATAAACTCCTTATGATTGGTATGGTTCAGAATCCTCCGCCACTTCCACCAAGGGACTTGCTTCTTCTTGCTTTCCTTGATGGAGCTTGGCTTGCACTGCCTTTGCCACTGCTCGCGGAACACCGACTGTGACAATTTCATCTACAGTGGCCTCTTTGATCTTGGTCAGTGACTTGAAGTGCTTCATCAGCAACTGCTTGCGTTTTGGTCCCAAACCTTCGATGCCATCCAGCTGAGAAGAGAAGGAATTCTTTGACCGGAGCTGGCGGTGGAAGGTGATGGCGAAACGGTGGACTTCATCTTGGATCCGTTGCAGGAGGAAAAATTCCTGTGAAGTCCGAGAGAGTTCGATGACTTGAAGGGGATCACCGAAGAGCAATTCATGGGTCTGGTGCTTGTCATTCTTTTGCAGGCCTGCGATAGGAATGTCCAGCCCCAACTCTTCTTGGATGACTTGCTTAGCAATATTGACCTGGCCCTGCCCCCCATCGATAACGATCAGATCTGGTGGCGTCAGGCCATCCCGCATGACCCGGCTGTAGCGTCTGCGAATGACCTCCCGCATGCTGGCATAGTCGTCTGGCCCGACGACGGTCTTGATCTTGTACTTGCGGTAGTCCTTTTTGCTTGGCTTCCCATTGACAAAGACCACCATGGCTGAGACCGGACTGGTCCCCATGATGTTGGAGTTGTCAAAAGATTCAATACGCACAGGAGTTGGGATTTGCAGGAGTTTTCCAAGATTTTCAATAGCACCTTGGGTCTTTTCCATGGATTTTTCAAGGAGATTAAACTTCTGCTCCAGACTGACACGCGCATTTTTAATAGCCAGATTGACTAACTGCTTCTTCTCGCCGCGCTGGGGCTTGAGGACCTTGGTATCCACTAGGGCCTTGACCGCTTCCTCATCGGTATCTTGAGGGATCAAAATCTCATTGGGAATCAGATGAGATTTCTCCTGGTAAAACTGCCCCACATAGGTCAAAAAATCCTCGTCCGGATCATTGTAGTAAGGGAAGAGATTGACGTCGCGCTCGATCAGCTTGCCCTGACGGACAAAGAAGACCTGCACACACATCCAGCCTTTGTCCACATAGTAGCCAAAGACATCCCGGTTCTGCAAATCCTTGGCCATGACCCGCTGTTTGGTCCGCAGGGTCCCGATGGCCTGGATCAGATCGCGGTACTCGGCTGCCCGCTCAAATTCCATGTTTTGCGCAGCGGTATTCATCTTGAGCTTGAGCTCATCGATAATCTTGTCATCCTGCCCCTTGAGGAAATCAGAAACCTCCTGGGCCATGCCCTTGAAATAGGCCTGGTCCTTGTGGCAGACCGTGTGAGCCATACATTGCCCTAAATGGTAGTAAAAGCAGACCTTGGAAGGCGGATTGGTACACTTGCGGAATGGGAAAATCCGGTCCAAAAGCCGTTTGATCTCATTGGCCGCTCCCACATCTGGATAGGGACCGAAATAGAGACCGCCGTCCTTTTTGACCTGGCGCGTGATGATGAGACGCGGATAGCGCTCATTGGTAATCTTGATGAAGGGATAGGACTTGTCGTCCTTGAGCATGATATTGTACTTGGGCTTGTTCTCCTTGATGAGGTTGATCTCAAGAAGCAAGGCCTCAATATTGGACTCGGTGACGATAAACTCAAAATCTACAATCTCAGATACCAGCGCTTCCGTCTTAGTATCGTGGCTCCCTCTGAAATAAGAGCGCACCCGATTGCGAAGATTCTTGGCCTTCCCCACATAGATGATGGTACCGTTCTTGTCTTTGTGAATGTAACAGCCCGGACTCGTCGGCAAGAGCTCGAGCTTGGATTTAATCAAGTTATTCATACTCTCTATTATAGCAAAAAAGGTAGGGGGTAGCCTCTCTCTAGTATGTTTGTATTATTGGTATCCACCTTCACCAAGTAAAAAATAATTATTAAATGATATATCAGACCCTCATCCTCAATCCTTTATCTTCACTTGCCCTTTTTCGTATGCTGAATACCAACTGCTATCTGGACTGACATACTCAGCTAATTCCTTTTGTGGCTGATCTCCTGAAAGGGTTAAAAGTCCATCATATATCATACAAGAGTACTTCTCTGAATCTCTTGTAAATTCTTCATTTTCAGGATCATATGAGTAAGTATGCTCTGAACTACCTTCCTTTATGGTGATCTGCTCTCCTTCTATTTTTATTCATGATGTTTTATCTAGGGAGGCCGTTTTAGTTGATTCATTTTTTACTGTCAGATAATAAATTCCATCTTTTGATTTCATCTCATCAAGGGTAGTCGTGATAATCCCTAAAATCATCAGTGCAGGGATTATCAACAGAAACCATTTCCATTTTTTAGATTTATTTTTCATTAGTAACCATTACTCCATTTAATTTTAAATTTCGTTTTTTTCAAGTTCAAATTTTGCATTTCAACTCTCTACTATAGCAAAAAAGAGGGATCTAAAAGAATCCCCCCTTTGGTAATACTTATCCTTTGAGATTAGCCATCTGGAAGAGCGGAATCACATAAGGAACAATAGACATCAGGATAGTCAATAGCACGAAGAACCAGAACCAGAAGGAAGCGAGGGCACGCTGGAAAACTCCTGGCTGTGGTTTATTGGCTTGAATATAAGCCTTGATAGCTGGCCATTTGGTCGCAAGAACCACTATCATGACAATGGAACCAATGGCTAAAACACCGATTTGGAGCCAATTCGCTAGTCCCTCGTCCACATGATAGGCCACATAATGCAAGCCTTGGGAAATCACAAAGTTATTGAAAATGTGATAGAAAATAGCCCACCAGATATTGTATTCAAAGGCAATGTAGCCGAAACCTAGACCAATGATACTCGCGAAAAAGAGCTGGTCAAAATTGGCATGGAAGAGACCAAACAAGATAGCCGTCATGACAATGGCAAAAATCTTCCCATACCGTTCCAAGCCTCGCAAGCCGGCCCCACGGAAGAAGAATTCCTCTGTTATTGGACCAAAAAAGCCAGCATACAAGAGCATAGTCCAAGATCGCTCAATCGTATCTCCTAGATCTGGTGTTGGAGAATGAAGGCCAATGGTCTCAAACATGCGCTCAATCACTTGTGTCATCACAGATGAAAAGACTTGAGAAAAGCCAAGAAAGGCGAGAAGAATAAAGAAGACTGAAAGTGTCATCTTACGTCCCTTATGCTTAAGATCATATTTATAAAGGGCCTTCTTGCGATAGGCATTAAAAAGAAAGAGTCCAATGGAAATAGAGATGAGGTAGGGAATACCAGCCCAAACATTCAGGGCGTTTAGTTTCTCCGTTACTTGACTTGGATCTTTTCTGAGAGAGCCTGCTATGGTCAATCCAAGGAGGACTTCCCACAGGACGGTTACTAAGGTCATTACCAAGAGATAAATAGCAAGTGTCCCAGAATACCTTCCTATATCTTTTTTAGGGTCTAATAATCGGTTGTATTGGTTCATTTCTTCCTCCTAGAAAATAGATAAAAACACGCACAGACTCCTTCGTATAAGACAAAGAAAATCAAAAAGGCATGCATAAAGTAGTCTTCTGGTAATGCAAGAATAATCGAATCCACGCGCGGATCAAAGAGCCAAGTATTGTCCCCAGCAAATAAGACTTGATGAAAGAGAGTAAAGAATTGATCAAAGCCAATTATAACAGTCATCACTGCAAGCACTACTGGTAAAACCATCATCCAAAAGAAGAGACTACGGTACAGGGCCAGGTAGCCATTTTTGACGACTGTCCGCATAAACTGGATAAAACCAGGTAGAGTGACCAAGAAAACGACCGTCACCAAATGAAACAGGTACTTGACGGCCTCAAAATGGTGCAAGCCATTTTTGGAAGAGGGGAATTGAGGCATCTTCAACACCCATTGAAAAGGATTGGTCAAGTAGTTCATCAAGACATTAAAATTCTTCATGATGACTGAAGCCGAAAAACCAGTTCGGCTTTGAATCTCCAACCAATGGATCTCCATGGGATAGAGGACCCATGCTAGGCCAATGGTGAGAAGGATTGTAGCTGACAAGATAAAGAAAAATTGGTTGATTGATTTTAAACTTTTAAGCATCAAAATCCCACTCCGCTAAACTGGAAACAACATGTGTCGGTGCAATTGGTAAGGTTGGCACTTCTTCTGGTTTGGTAAAACCAGTCGTCACCAAAAGGGTTGGAATCCCATTGTCAATACCTGCACGAATATCTGTTAGATAATTATCTCCTACCATAACGACTTCTTCTCTTTCAAGACCCAAGTGTTCAATAGCCTTATCCATGATGATGGCCTTTGGTTTTCCAATGATCACAGGCTCGACCCGTGTCGCAGCCTCTACAAGCGCAATCAAGGATCCTGCACCTGGCATCAAGCCACGCTCTGTTGGAATGTTCAGGTCCGGATTGGTCCCAATAAAGTGTGCTCCTTTTTGAATCGCCAAGGTCGCAATAGCAAACTTCTCATAATCCACTTGCCAATCCAGGCCAATCACCACATAATCAGGTGCTTCTTCATCGATGATATAGCCAGCTTCTTCAATAGCGTCTTTGAGCCCCGCTTCTCCGATCACATAGACCTTTTTGCCCAAATTTTGGTCATTCATGTAGTCAATGGTCGCAAGGGTAGCTGTATAGATAGTCGAAACTGGGGTTTTTATATTGAAATGAGTAGCCAGCATATCCCGAACAGTCTCTGGTGTGCGGGTTGTATTGTTGGTCACAAAGAGATAGGGAATCTCACGCGCCTGCAATTCATGAACAAAAGCTTCTCCTGCAGGAATTCGTGATTTTCCTTTGTAAATAGTGCCATCCAAATCAATCAAATAGCCCTTATAGTGCATTTATTCTTCCTTTTCTGTTTCCGTTTCGTCATGTAACTTCTCTGCATCGACTCGTCCACCAGAACCATATAAGAGCAAGGCTCCAGCATAGAGGACAAATTGTAACACCAAACCTGTAAAATTAATCCCTTGACTTCCCGATTGGGTGAACAAGAAGGATGCTACCATGAGGATGACAATGGTCAATAACAAGCCTATCACGGTTGCCTGATCCACACTGATTTGATAAACCGTGCGTTTAGTGCTCCGATTTTTCCCGTCAGACTTAGTTTCTGGTTGCAAATTCTCGACAAAATCCGTCACTAAGGTCGCAGCGAGGCTGACTGTTGTGCTAAAGAGCACGCCTTGAGACAAGCGGTGATAGAAATTGGACCAGAAGGATCCTGATTGGCTAGTAATCCCAATCGAGAAGATCATGACCGGTAAAAGAAAGGCCAAGGTGAAATGGATCCAGACCCGATACCAGCGTATATCTTCTCTTAAAAAGCGATTAAAACTCTCTAAATTCAAGCGATAGCGGAAAAATTTATAAATTTCCTCTACCAGGATGATGCCCAAAGCACAAAGAGTCAAGAGCCAATCTCCCAACATGTACAAAGGGTTCTTTTGACGCTTGGCATAGGCCACAACCCGTTTTTGATAGCTTTCAAGTTCCTGTTTTTTATTTTTTAATCTTCTACTTTCCATAATTCCAACCCTTTTCTTCTACTTCTTCCCACTCAATTTCAGCTTGGGCATTGATCTGACTATCTGAAGTAATTTGGTGCTGAGTTTTCAAGCCCTCTTGTTCATATTGAGAGGTGATGAGACCTCCTGCTAGCACTTCTTTGACATATTTTAGATGAACTTTTTTAGGGATATGATGGGTCAAGAAGTCTGCTCCCATCACCTCAAAAACCCAGTCCAAGTACTTGCTATTGTTGACATGTCCGTTCATATCCAAGTCGTAAAACCGAACTCGGTATTCTTGTTCCACGCCACCTTCTAATTCTTTGAAACGGGGACCGCGGAGCATGGTTTTTGAAAATTCAGAGTCAAAGGCATCCGTGATTTCACTCATAACAGGATGAACCTTGCGTGTATCACGATCCATCAAGACAAAGGTCGCGACCATCTCAATGATAGTATTTCCTGCTTCATCCTTGATATTAAAGGCCCGGTAGCAGAAAAGTCGATTGTGACTCTTGGCATAGGTTTCAATAGTGATTTTCTCATCAAAAACAGGGAGACGCTCAATCTTCATATTGTAATCCGTGATAATCCAGACTAGATTGTAATTCTCTAGAATGTACATATCACTCATGCCCAGCTCAATCGATTGCATGCCTGATACCTGCAAAGACAGCAAGATCAATTGCGGAATTTTTATAAATCCATTGACATCGCTCATATCAAACGGAATTTTCATGCTGTATTCAAATGTTTTTGCCATTTTCTACTCCAAAATAAACTTCTCTGCTACAGTGTCTCCTAAAAAGAGACCTTTCTTGGTCATTCGTACAATGTCCTTGTCAGGTACCAAAAGGCCCTGCTGGATCAATTTCTCAACCACTGATCCATATTGTTGGTCAAAATTCACACCAAACTTTTCTTCGAAACGTTTCTTGGAAACGCCTGTTTTCTTACGCAGTCCCAGAAACATCTCTTCTTCCATCATTTCAGTCTGAGTCAGATGTTCCTCCTGGACACGCGCATTTCCCTCTTCGACCGCCTGCATATAGTGACGGATAGGCCCATGATTCTTGTAGCGAACACCGTTGACATAGCCGGATGCACCAGCTCCTAAGCCATAATACTCTGCATTATCCCAATACATGAGGTTGTGGCGACTTTCAAAACCAGGCTTGGAGAAATTGGAAATTTCGTAATGCTCAAAGCCCGCACGCTCCAACTCCTGAATGATGTATTCAAACATCTCCGCTTCTAACTCCTCTTTTGGTAGAGGAAGCTTGCCCCGTCTCATCCGATTCATAAAGACGGTGTGATTCTCTAGAATCAAGCTATAGAGGCTCATATGGGGAATGTCGAGGGCAAGAGCCTTAGCGACATTTTCCTGGACCTGCTCCATGGTTTGCGTCGGAAGGGCATAGATGAGGTCGATCGAAATATTGTCAAAACCAGCCAGCTTCAGACGATCGATATTGTCATAGATATCCTGCTCTTGATGGCTCCGACCAATCTTTTTGAGCAAGCGATTATCAAAGGTCTGTACGCCTAAAGAAACCCGATTAACCGGTGAATCCTTCAAAACAGCAATCTTATCCGGATCCAAATCACCAGGATTGGCCTCGATGGTCAACTCCTCCATCTGAGAAAGATCAAGTGACTTGGTCAGCTCCTTGAGCAGATACTCTAGCTGATCCGCAGTTAAGGCTGTCGGTGTCCCACCCCCAATATAGAGAGTCCGTAAATTTGTGATTTCTTCCCGACGAAATTCTTGGATCAAATGATCCAAATAAGCATCGACCGGTTGGTTCTTAATAAAAACCTTCGAAAAATCACAATAAAAACAAATCTGGGTACAAAATGGGATGTGGACATAAGCGGACGTTGGTTTTGTATGCATACCTTTAATTATACCATAAAATCCCCCTAAGTCCGAGAAGAAAAGGGTGGATGACGCAAGGATTTCCTTGACAAGAAGGAATGAAAAGAATAGAATAAAACTAATCACATTCGGAGGTAAGGAGATATGAACAACTAAGTTTCGTTAAATAAGATACTTTATTTAGTGGACTGCTTGTTCTATCTCTTTTCGTGTGCCCTCTCGCCTATTGTCCAACTTTTTGTTGGCTTAATAAGGTCTTTTTCTGTTTGGGTTTCACTTGAATACAGCTCTACTAAATAGGTAGAGCTGTTTTTTTGTCCCAGTAGAAAGGAATCTTATGCTAAAACTATCCCACCTCACCATCCGCCACACAAAAGATTTACGCGATTTGGTTCGCGATCTGTCCCTAACTATTCATGAAGGGGAAAAAGTTGCCATTATTGGCGAAGAAGGAAATGGAAAGTCTTCTTTGCTTCATGTCCTTATGTCCCCAAAATCCCTACCAGATTATATGACCATAGAAGGTGAAATCACCACTTCTTTTCACTCCTATGCCTATATTCCCCAGACTTTGCCGGAAGCCTTGAAGGGAAAAAGCTTGGAAGAATATTTTTTTGGAGAGGATGAGCTAGACTATGCCACCCTCTACAGACTGGCTGATCAATTGCAATTTGATAGCGACCGCTTTGCGAGCGACCAAGCTATTGGAAGTCTATCTGGAGGAGAAGCCCTCAAAGTCCAACTGCTTCACGAACTTTGCCGTCCTCATGAATTGCTATTTTTAGATGAACCTTCAAACGATCTGGATTTGGAAACCCTGGACTGGCTCCAGCAGATGATCCAAACGAGCCCCCAAACCATCCTATTTATTTCCCATCATGAGGATTTTTTGACGCAGACGGCGGATACCATTATTCATCTAAGACAGATCAAACACCGCAAGGAGGCTGAAACCATTGTAGAGCACCTAGGCTATCAAGACTACAGTAGCCAGAGGGAGCAACAATTCAAGCAACAGACTCAGCAAGCTGCCAACGATCAACGAACCTACCGAAAAACAATGGAGAAGCATCGCCGCGTCCGTCAGCAAGTTGAAACATCCTTACGAAACACTAAGGATAGCACTGCTGGACGTCTCCTGGCAAAGAAAATGAAGTCCCTCCTCTCACAAGAAAAGCGCTACGAGCGAGAATTCCAATCCATGACTCCCCAACCCTATGATGAGGAAGTCATCAATCTGCATTTTCCTCCCCTCACTCCCTTGTCTCCTCAAAAACGAGTCCTTCTATTAGATCAGGAAGAACTCGCCATTGGTGATCGGGTCCTGGTCAAGAACCTCTCCCTTACTCTTCTAGGACAGGATAAAATAGGGATTATCGGTTCCAACGGTGTGGGGAAATCCACTTTCCTAAAAATGATATGGAAAAGTCTACAGAAGAATGAAAGTATCCGCACTGCCTATATGCCACAAGATTACACTGAAGGCCTCCCTCTGACTCAGACACCGGTTCAATTTCTACAGCATTCAGGCGATCGCGAAGAAATCAACACCATTCAATTGCATTTAGCCTCCCTCAACTTTACCTATTCTGAAATGCACCATCCGATCTCTGAACTTTCTGGTGGCCAGCAAGGAAAACTCTATCTCCTTCAACTAGTGCTCACAAGTCCCCAATTTCTACTCTTGGACGAGCCTACTCGCAATTTTTCCCCCACTTCTCAACCAGAGATTCGACGCCTATTCGCAGACTACCCAGGCGGACTAGTCACGGTCTCTCACGACCGGACCTTCCTCAAAGAAGTCTGCCAAAAGATCTATCGTCTGACCGAAAATGGTTTGGTAGAAATAGAGTCGCTCTAACGTAAAAAAGATTGGCCAAAACCAATCTTTTTTTCTATTTCTTCGCTGCCTCTTGTACCATTTCTTGGGTGCGTTTGTAGGCTGCTTCCACTCCTGCAATGATGTCGCCCCGTAGGCCGACTTGTTCTAAGCGGTTGACTCCTGCGATGGTAGAGCCACCTGGGCTACAAACTGCATCTCGCAAGCGGGCTGGGTGCTCACCTGTCTCTAGGACCATTTGACTGGCTCCTTGGAAGGTCTGTGCCGCCATCTGCAAGGCTTGCTCTCGTGTAAGTCCTAATCCTACTCCTGCATCTGCCATGGCTTCAATCATCTGATAGACAAAGGCTGGCCCACAGCCTGCGACAGCCGTTGCAGGATCCATTAATTTTTCCTCGATCTCGTAGAGAGCCCCCGCTCCTGCTAAGAGCTGCTTGACCTGGGCTATCTGCTGGTCTGTCACTGCTTGGGAACGGGCCAGACTGATAACACCTTGACCAATGGCCACAGGCGTATTGGGCATGATGCGGATGATACCCATCTGGTCGTTCTGGAACACGTCAGCCATCTTTTCTAGTTCCAAGCCTGCGGCCATGGAAACCAGCAAGAAATTAGAGCGTTGAGCCAAGATGCCTTTATACTCTTCTAAAAGTGGGCAAATCTGATAGGGTTTGACCCCTAAAAAGATTACTTCAGCCTCTTGAAAGACTTGTTCAAGCTCAGACGCCGTTCCCCCATACTGGCTGATAAAATCCTGCACCTTTTGTGGAGAACGATTGACCAAGAGCAAGTCTGTGGCAGCCACTTCTTTTGCGACTGCTTTGGCTAGACTAGCTCCCATGTTTCCTAGTCCAATAAATGCTACTTTCATTTCTTACCTCACTTGACCATTTCCACTGACGATATATTTGTAACTGGTCATTTCCCGGAGTCCCATCGGTCCACGCGCATGGAGTTTTTGGGTTGAGATCCCCATTTCACAACCTAAGCCAAATTGACCCCCATCTGTAAATCGTGTCGAGGCATTGACATAAACAGCTGCAGAATCTACCTGCTTGGTGAAGTAAGCAGCAGTCTCAGGATTTTCAGTCACAATGGCATCTGAGTGATGGGTACTATGCGCTTCAATGTGGTCCACCGCTTCCGCGACTCCATCAACGACCTTAACAGCTAAAATATAATCTAAAAATTCGGTATCAAAATCCTGTTTCTGCGCTGCTGTCCCAGAAATGATAGCCTGTGCTTGCTCATCTAGACGCAATTCAACCGATCTTTCCCGTGCATCCACTAAACGCTCTTTAACCAAAGGCAAGAAATCAGACGCGATCGCTCGATCGACCAAGAGGACCTCCATGGCATTGCAGACGGATGGACGGCTTGTCTTAGCATTTTCAATAATGGCGAGGGCTTTCTGGAAGTCAGCCTCCTTGTCCACATAGACATGGACGATCCCAGTTCCTGTCTCGATCACGGGGACAATGGCATTTTCAACCACCGCTTGGATCAATCCAGCACCACCACGTGGAATGAGCAAATCTAGATAGCCCTTAGCCTTCATCATAGCAAGGCTAGAAGCTCGACTCGTATCTTGGATCAGTTGAAGAAGATCTGGATGGAGTCCGCCTTCTTCCAATCCAGCCTTGAGGGCTGTCACGATCGCTTGAGCAGAATGAAAGGCGTCCTTTCCAGTACGAAGGACCACTGCATTTCCACTCTTGATGGCAAGCGCTGCAGCATCTGACGTTACATTTGGACGGCTTTCATAAATGATGCCAATAACACCCATGGCGACTCGAACTTTCTGGATTTCAAGGCCATTTTCCAAGACTTCAGTATCCAGCACTTCCCCAATCGGATCTGGCAGGTCTATTAAAGCACGAATTCCTTGTGCCATCCCTGCAATCCGCTCTTGATCAAGAAAGAGGCGATCCAGCATGACTTCAGAAATCTTGCCGCGTGCTGCTTCCATATCGATTTGATTGGCTACTAAAATGGCTTCCGTCGCTTTCAAAAGCTGGCTAGCCATGGCCTCCAAAGCCTGATTTTTAAGAGCTGTACTGGCTGTATTGATGCTTTTCTTAGCTGATCTCGCTAAGGCTAATTGTTCTTGTGTCGTTCCCATACGTTTTCCTCTAGAATTCTGTAAAGAGTAGGTCAATCTCGGGAGTTACCGAGATCCAATTATCCCGGTGAATAAGGATTCCCTTAGCTTTTTTAGATTGGAGTAGATCGCGCACAGCTGATTGGCCGAGACGGACCTTGCCTTTTCCTAATAATTGACCAGTCTCTTGATGATAGACGCTGACAATGTCGTGATAAGAAAAATCTCCTTCTGCCTTAGTCACACCCGAAATTAATAAGCTCTTTCCATATTGCAACAAGGCCTCAGCCGCTCCAGCATCCACCCAAAGAGCTCCTTTACTTTCTGCATAAAAGGCTAGCCATTGCTTCTGGGTTTTTAAACCCTTGTCCTCTGCAAGGAAGTAACTGCCATCTGCTTGCTCTTGCGCCGCTTCGATCAAGGCATCAGGCTTGAGAGATGAGCAAATATAGACAGGAACCCCAGACTCTGTCGCCAGGGTCGCTGCCTTGAGTTTGGTCAGCATACCGCCAGTTCCATTGCTACTACCCGCACCTCCAGCCATCTCGATCATCTCGCGAGAAATGTGCTCGATCCGCTCCAAACGCTTGGCTGTTGGATCCTGAGAAGGATTGGCTGTATAGAGGCCATCGACATCCGTCAACAGCACCAAAAGATCCGCTTGGGCCATGGCCGCAACCTGCGCACTCAAGGTATCATTGTCACCAACTTTTAGCTCAGCGATAGAGACCGTATCATTTTCATTGATAATCGGAATCGCCCCACGGTTGAGTAAGACAGAAAGGGCCTGGTGGGCATTCTTATAGCGACGTTGATCCGCAAAGTCATCCTGGGTTAATAAAATCTGTGCAGAAACAATATTGCGTAAAAGAAGATTAGAGGTATATTCTTCCATCAATAAACCTTGACCAACTGCCGCAGAGGCTTGCTTGTCTGCCACCTTAATCGGCCGTTTCTTAAAACCAAGGGCACCAAACCCAGCAGCAACCGCCCCTGATGAGACCAAGATCAACTCATGGCCCGATTCGTGTAAGAGAGCCAACTGCTGGGTGATGACCTTGACCTTCTGTCTAGAGAGTCTCCCGTCTGGATTGGTCAAAGACGAGGTCCCTACTTTAAAGACGATTCGTTTTGCTTTCATCGCTGTGATTCTTTCTAATACTATTTATTTCGTAAGTAATGAAAGTGACTGAATCTCCATTCAGCCATTCTCCATTATCCTTTTCGAAGGTCTTCCAGCGTTTTCTCAAAGATCGCTGGCACTTCTGCTGTAAATTCCAAAGTCTCTCCTGTGCGAGGGTGGGTGAAACCAAGTGTCCGCGCATGCAGAAACTGTCCTTGTCCTTTGAGTGTCTTCTTAGGACCATAAGCAGGATCTCCAGCTACTGGATGGCCGATATAGGCCATGTGCACCCGAATTTGGTGGGTGCGACCGGTCTCCAGTTGCAACTCTACCAAGGTGTAATTTCCAAAGCGCTCCAAGACTTGAAAACGGGTCACTGCAGGTTTTCCTTTCGCCGTCACTGCTTGTTTTTTCCGGTCCTTTTCACTGCGACCAATTGGTGCTTCGATCATGCCCCGATCGTTCGGAAGATTGCCATGGACAATGGCCCAATACTTCCGGAGAGATTTTTTGTCTTTGAGTTCCTCTGCTAAGGCGACGTGGGCTTGGTCATTTTTTGCGACCATCAAGAGGCCTGACGTGTCTTTGTCAATCCGGTGGACGATCCCTGGACGCAATTCTCCATTGATCCCTGAAAGGTCCTTGACATGGTATAAGAGCGCATTGACCAAGGTCCCGCTGGTATGACCCGCACTGGGGTGAACAACCATACCCTGTGGCTTATTGACCACCACAACATCCTGGTCCTCATAGACGATGTCTAAGGGCAGATCTTCTGCTTCATAGCTGACCTCTTCCACTTCTGGGACTTCATACTGGATGATATCTCCTTCTTTGACCGTATACTTAGCTTTTTTCACGGTTCCATTGACCAGAACTTTTCCTTCTTTGATCTGCTCATTGGCCACAGCTCGTGACAAGGGAGTCAAATCCGCCAAAGCCTTATCCAGTCGCGCACCGGCTACTTCGATTTTAATTTCCATGCGTTTCCTCTTTCAACATCAGGATCAGGAGCAAGAAAACTCCAACTGTCAAATAACTATCTGCTACATTAAAAATGGCAAAATTCATAAAATCCAGGTGGAACATATCGACTACAAAGCCCTGACGCAGGCGATCGATAAAATTCCCCAATCCACCCGCAATCACCAAGGTCAAGCCTGTCACCATCCAAAGCGATCCCTTGAGGTGCTTATAGAGATAGTAAAAGGCCCCCACCATCACGACTAGCGTGATGAGGGTAAAGAACCATTGCTGATTTTCAAGAAGCGAAAAAGCTGCACCTGTGTTTTGAAGATAAGTCAGACTGACCACATGGGGAATAAAAGACTTGACGACACCCAGTGGAATGTTCTTCACCACATACCATTTGACCAGCTGATCCAGTAGGACCAAAAGGACGATCGCTACTGGGACCATTGTTTTTCTCTTCATTTCTTACCTCTTTTGATCAAAATATTCTACCATGACCTCGACAAACTTCTCTGCTACAGGAGAGAGATCCATCTCTTCGCGTTTGACATAGACCATTTTATTGTCTAAGTTGTCTTCCAAAGGAATCACGGTAATGCCATTCACGGACTGGCTATCCAAAAAGCCAGATCCCGTCGCATAAGCATCCGTCCGCTCCAAGATTCCATTCAAGGTAGCCCGGTCGGTCACATTGAACATTTGTGAGCTCGAGCTGGTATCGACAAAGTTCTCTGAATAATAGAGGTACTCATCTTTTTCTTGGGTAAAACGAACAGTTGGCAACTGAGCTAGATCTTCCATAACCAGTTTTTTCTTCTTAGCCAAAGGATGTCCTTTGCGAAGATAAATATGAGTCTGAAAAGGAATCAAATCCACTACTTCAAGCCCTAATTTATCGACCCGTTGCATAATCCCCTTGGTATTTTGACGATTGAGATAAATAATCCCCAACTCACTATGCCCTTGAGCCACTTCGTCCAAAATTTGAACCGTCGTTGATTCAAAGATGCGGAAGTTTTTATTTTCCGGATAGCGGATCGAGAATTCCGTCATCAAAGGTGGCAAGAAGTCATAGTGTTGACTAGAAATAGAGAATTCTTTCTTCTCTTCTTCAGGACTGGCATATTGATTTTGAAACACATCAAACCCTTTGACCACGTCCTGCGCTTTTTCATAAAATTCCATTCCCCGACGGGTCAAAAAAGTCCCAGAACTGGTCCGACGAAAAATCTTAAACCCCAGTTCTTTTTCCAGATCTCTGACGGAGATGGACAAGCTAGGCTGACTCACATACATTTTTTCAGCAGCCTCACGAAAAGTACCACTGTTGGCAATCGCCACTACATATCGTAATTGTTGTATATTCATTCTATTTTCCTTATTACAGTATCGATCTATTATACCATAAATTAGGGGCTGAAAGAAGAGATCCGTTTAAGAGACACTCATCAAGTGAAAATAAAAAACTGGAACTAAAACAGTTCCAGTTGATACTTATTCAATCACTTGGCTTTCAGCTACTTTCTTGTACCAATGAGCCGATTTCTTTGGATAGCGCTCTTGGGTTTCAAAGTCCACATAAAAGAGACCATAGCGTTTTTCATAACCATTAGACCAAGAGAAGACGTCCATGAGAGACCAGATGAAGTAACCTTTGACATTAGCACCATCTGCAATCGCATCAGACAAGACCTCCAAGTGTTGCTTCACATAATCAATCCGGCCATCATCGTAAACAGTGTTGTCCACAAATTCATCTTTGTATCCAAGTCCGTTTTCAGTGATGTAGATCTTCTTGTAGTTTGGATAATCTTTCTTGACACGCATGATTTGATCATACAAACCTTGAGGGTAGATGATCCAGTCCCAATCAGTACGAGGTACATAGTCAGGAGCTACACGACGTCCAACACCTTTGATTTGGTATTTAGAGCTTCCTTTTTCCCCTTTACCGTTGTGGATGATTTCAGTTTCACCATCAAAGGCTTCCATCCAGTCACTCATGTAGTAGTTAATTCCAAGGAAGTCGTTTAGATCTTTAGCTGCTTCAAGTGCTGCAAAGTCTTCGTCCCGAAGATCCAGACTACCACCATTAACTGAAAGAATGTGGTTTACCCCTTCCATGGTTTCATCTGAATAATGACCGAGGTAAGTAGCATCCAAGATAAATTTGTTGTGAATGATATCTTCCAACTCAGCAGCACGTACGTCTGCAGGATTTTTAGGATCCAATGGATACTTAGTTGGAAGAGCATGAACAACCCCGATTTCACCTGTATACCCTTTGTCTTTGTACAATTTCACAGCACGTGCATGAGAAACCATCATATTGTGGTGTGATTGGAAGACTTTGGCAAGGTCATATTGAATACCTGGTGGGAATTTACCTACTAAGTATTGACCATCACCGATTGGGCCAATTTCATTGAAGGTTGTCCAGTAGTTGACTTCTGGGAATTCTTCAAAACAGAAGGCAGCATAATCTACAAAGTGTTCGATATTTTCACGATTCAAGAAGTCTCCATTTGAGTGAAGAGCTTCAGGAGTATCAAAGTGGTGAAGAGTTACGAATGGTTCTACATGACGTTTATGACATTCTGCAAATAACTTATGATAGAATTCTACCCCTTTTGGATTGACTTCACCATAACCAGTTGGGAAAATACGTGACCAAGCAATAGAAATACGAATTCCGTTTACGCCATATTCTTCAGCCAACTGTAAGTCTACTGGATATTTATGGTAGAAATCACTCGCTGGTTCAGCAGTATACCAATAGTTGTCTGCTAAATATTTATCCCATGCAACAGGTCCTTTACCGTCTGTATGAGTCGCACCTTCTGCCTGATAAGCTGCAGTTGCGCCACCAAAAATAAAATCTTTAGGAAGTGTTTTTGTCATATTTTCACCTATTTCTTGATTGGATAAAATGAAAAGCGAGGGGAGAGGAGTTAGTGAGCCATCCATCTCCATCTCACTTTTTAGTTCTTATTCTTCAAATTGAGCTTGAACAAAGGCTAGAGCACCTTTTCCATCACGGGTTAACTTGATGTACTGAGCACCTTCTGTCTTCGCCAATTTGATGCCTAGTTTATCTGTTTCAGCCTTCATATCTTCGAAGTTGGAAGCAACCTGAGGCGCCAAGATAACAAGGTCAAATTCTGGCAACATTTCACGGTGGGCTCCATAGCCACCTGCTGCAGCTTTAACTGGAACTTTATACTCTTCTGCGGCTTTATTCAAAGCATTGGCAAGAAGACCACTTGTTCCTCCACCAGCACAAAGAACGAGGACGTTTGTTTCTTCAGTAATTGTATTTTGTGCTGAATCTACTCCAGCTTTTTCAAGAATAGCATCTGCTTTTGCAGTGTTAAAGTTTGCAGCTACCTTTTCTTTTAATTCATCATTAGTTTTACCTGAACGTTCTTCTTCAAGAATTTGTTCATCATAAACCTTGAGGAATGGATAGTAGATAACAATATCTACTACAATTAACAATGCTGCAAGAGCGAATGATAAGAACTGGAAGTTTGTACCAAGAACAATACCAAGAGGTCCTGGTGTAGTCCATGGAAGGTTGGCAGTAAATGAGTTCATGCCAAGTGTTTCAATAAAGAACTTAAAGATCCATACGTTTGCAATTGGTGCAAAGATGAATGGGATAAAGAAGATTGGGTTCAAAACAAGTGGTGCACCAAACAAGATTGGTTCGTTTACACCAAAGAATGTAGGAACTACTGAAGCGCGTCCAATAGCACGATTTCGTTTCGATTTACATAACCACATAAACATGAACGGAACAACAAGAGTTGCACCAGTACCACCCATAGTGACGATGAACATTTGTGTACCAGATGTAAGGATCTTATCAGCGTGCATACCTTGTTGAAGGAGGTTCAAGTTGACTTCGGCATTTGCATAAGTGATCGCTGCAATCGCAGGCTCAACGATAGATGGGCCGTGAATACCAATAAACCAGAAGAATGCAAAGGCACCGAAAATAATCGTAATACCAACATAACCGTCTGCTGCTGAGAATAGTGGAGCAAGAAGGGTACCGATTGATTCAGCAACCGTTACATGAAGGCTTGCTTTCACAACTAATTCAAGTGCATACAAGAGTACAACTGACAATGTAAATGGAATCAGGTCTTTAAATACTTGTGAAATATTTGGTGGAACCTCGTCTGGCATGCGAATCGTCACATTATTTTTCACACAGACCTTATAAACATTAACGGTAACAAAGGCTGCAATGAAGGCTGTCAACAGACCTTTTGTACCCATGAAGGCTGTTAAGAATCCACCTTCTTTAGCAGGTTCGGCAGCCATGAGCAAGAAGCCAACCATAGAAGCCAACATTGTAGAAATGAAGTTGATTTGGTTAGTTGCTGGAAGGTCGCGGTTCATTGAATCAGTCAAAGCCTTAGCCGTTGTACCACCAACGAAGAAGGCCAAGATGCCCATAGAATAGCTATATGGAGTCATCAAGAAAGTTTCAATATCTTTAGACCAATGGAATCCCCAAGCGTTTGGTACATACGCAATTAGGATGAAGATAGATGAGAAAAGGATAACAGGCATCCCTGCAATAAAGCCATCCCGAATCGCTCGCAAATATTTGTTTCGAGAAATCTTTTCAAAGAAAGGTTTCCCTTTTTCAATCAGTTCAATCAGTTTATTCATTATTTCGCTCCTCTTTTATATAGTTCAATCAGATGGTGAATCACGTCTTTTAATAGGATTGTTGTCATGAGATGGTCTTGACCATGCATCATGGTAATGCTATAGGGGATTTCTTCTCCTGCTGCTTCATGCGCTAGCATGGTCGTTTGAGATTTGTGAGCCTCAGCGATACAAGACCCCGCTTCTTCTACTAAGGATTCTGCTTTAGCAAAATCACCATTTTCAGCAGCTTTTAAGGCTTCCACTAATTTTGATCGAGCGTCACCGGCATAAGCGACAATTTCAAACCCAAGTAATTGGACTTCTTCTTTATTCATGTTGGTTCCTCCTTATGATACCTTTTGAAAATTTTTATAATAGACGTTGAATATGAAGGGCTAAATAGACTTTTTCATTAGGAGATATCTTGGCTCCTGTCTGTTCAGCGATGGTTTGGTAGATTTGATGACTAATCTCATAAGCCTTTGGATAACTTAGCTGAATCAGTTGTTCCATCTCGCTCAAACCTTCTGGATCTTCTCTTCCCTTATCTAGCGAATCTAGGAAATAATTGAGATGGATCATAAAGCGATCATAGAAATGACTGTTTTCTTCTTTCCGTTTCAATCCATTTTGAGCTAGTTTTTCTTCTACAGCTTTCAAAATAACTTGTCGGTCCTGAACATCTGGATCTTGCTCATGAATCATTTGCCCTTGTGCATTAATGAAATGATAAGCGATGCGATTCACTTCATCGTCAGGAAATTGATCCAAGAGCCGCTTTCGAAAGATCTCAATCGCTTCTTTTGCGATTTTATAGGGAATCGGATGCATAGCAGACACATCAGGAAGGTCACTGTATTTATATCTTCCCTGTTGAACTGCCTGGTAAGAACAAAAGATGTGATCTGTTAATGTCACATAGATATATTCTTGAACAGGATAGGCATATTTCTTAGACAAGGTATCAATCACTTCATAAGTGGTTGTAATGAAATCAAGAGGAACATTCTTTAGAAGGGCCATAAAGTTTTCTCTTGACTCATCCGTGTTTAAACGAAATACTTTTTCGACCTTATCATCAGCTACTAGATCATTTTTCTTTTTCCCAAATGCAATCCCACTCCCAATAACAATCAACTCTTGTTGTAGTTCATTTTGAACCAAAGCAACATTATTGTTCATTGGATGGATAATACGATACATGAGGCTCTCCTTTGTAAAATTTGTTAAAAGCAAATAAAAATGACCACGAAGCAACTGAAAAAACTAGCATACACTAATTGTTCAGTCTACTTGTGGTCACGCCTAATCTAACTTAGTAACGCTCACTGCTATTCAACTTATAAACTTATTCTATCATAAACTTTTTGTTTTGTAAACCCTTACAGCGAAAATTTTTAAACATTTTTTTATAAAAAATAAACAAGACCTTGAAATAATGAAGAGGCTGGGATAAAAGTCCTAGCCTCTCAATTATCTTTGGATTG
>OGGM01000478.1_pt1 | contig 28500 bp, 21 predicted proteins | sample 1571251 | NCBI WGS metagenome assembly OGGM01 (sample SAMEA2582076, study PRJEB24529) | metagenome | biome: Human gut stool | place: China | collected 2011 | reverse complement strand
GAGTAATTTTATCTTACATCAGTTTGGAGGTTTACACAAACTTTGGGATGCTCCCACTATGCCACGCATTTTATCAACTATAAATATAACCAGCAAATCTACCAGTTTAACACTTACAACTTTTATTACTTATATTTTGATACATTAGTTGAATCCACCTTCTCAAATGGTACCCATACATATAAACCATCATCTGATATTCCTTCAATGTCATTCGTAGTGCTTCCTGTTCCGAGTGCTATAGCTGCTTCTATAAGCCGCTTTCCCTGTCCGTCAGCAGACTGGTATACTGTAAATGACATTGTTCCTGTTTCTATTGCCTTACAGCCATCGCTCGTCGCATCAATACCAAGAATGAATATATTACTTTTTCCTGCTTTACGGCACGCATCTACTATACCAAGCGCCATAGTATCATTGTTACATATAACAACATCACATTTCTGGTTAGTCTTTAAGAATATATTAAACATTTCTTCTGCTTTTGACTGCTCCCAGTCAGCATGGTCTTCAAATACATAATTAATCTTTTTTCCAGAAGCATTAAGTATCTCTTTAACAGCTTTAGTTCTTCCCTTAGTTGCTGAATGGTTTGATGGTCCTTTAATTATAGCAACATTAATCTCTGATGATGATTTTAACTTATCAAGCACATATTCTGCCTGAAACTGTCCTGCTGTGTACTCATCTGAGCCAACATACATATATTTGCCGGCTTTAAGCCTTGATTCATCTGGTAATACATTAAAGAATACAATAGGAATATCTTCTGCGAGAGCTTCAAGCTCTAATGAAGTATCCTTATCTACCATATTACAAAGAATTACATCATAATTCTCTGAAACAGCTTTCTTAATATGCTCAACCTGCTTTTCAATTGAATTATTGGCATCTAATATATCAAGTTGTGTATTATTCTCCTGTGCTGTTTCTTTTGCTTTATTAACTAACTGTGTTCTAAAGGTATCAGACTGCGCCAGTGTCATTAACATTTTTACACTGCCCTTACTGACTGTTGAAGATGTATTAGTACCAGTGCCACAGCCGGCAACACCTAATACAAGCATTACCAGACATATTAATAAACATAACCTTTTCTTCATTCTATAACCTCTTTTCCGGACATTTTATTCTCTCTATATATGAAAATGCTGTACCTGATTAGAAAGCTGTTCTGCCGAAGCTGCTAATTCTTTTGCTGAGATTTCCACCTGTCCACTGTTTTTAGAAATATTATCGGCCTGTCCTAACATTGACTCAGATGTTGCCATAATCTCATCTGAGCTTGCAGCCTGTTCCTCACATATAGCTGCAACATTAGTAGCAACCTCATCAACACGTCCAATCTTATCAACAACATTTGCCATAAGTTCATTGGTTGCCTTAATATTATTGAATATTGTATTAAATGTATCTATTGCTGTATGAATTAATACTGCACTGTCACCAATCTCTCCAACACTGTCCCCCGCCTGACTTACAGCATCTTCAACAAGCTTATTAATCTCTGTAATAAGCTGTGTAATGTGTCCTACAGACTCTGTACTGTTCTTTGCAAGTGAACCTATCTCAGAAGCAACAACAGCAAAGCCTCTTCCTGCTTCTCCTGCCCTTGCTGCTTCAATAGAGGCATTAAGTGATAAGAGGTTAGTTTCATCAGCTATATCACCTATAAGCTTAATAATATCGACTATTTCCTTAGAAGCCGAACCAACCTTATTAACAGCTTCCTCAAGACTTCTTATTGATAACTCAATATTGTTAAGTGCTTCGCTGACGTGTTCCATATCCATTCGTCCTTTTTCGGATACTTCAACTGTCTCACGCATTTTAATATCAACTGAGTCGCCATCGTTCTTAGTTTCTGCAGCAACACCTGCAAGATGTGTAACATTTTCTGCTATCTCATTAACTGACACTGATAATTGGTCAACTGTATCGTTAAGTTCATGCATCGACTTTGACTGTATATCTGCCGCAGTATTCATCTCGCCTGATATATTCTTGCTTGAGACTGCCTGCTCCTTTAATCGTACAGATACATCACCAATCTGGGTTATCATCTGGCGCATAGCCTGAATAAATTTCTGTATGCTCTGTCCCATAACCGCAATCTCATCGTTGCCCTTAACATTAACTGATACTGTAAAATCACCAGAAGCCATCTGTGTGATAGCTTTAGTCATATTCTTTACTGGCTTAACTACCACATTAGTCATTCTCTCAACAAGAACACAAAGAACCATTATACATACAATTCCTACAATTATCATAATAGTTCTTAAACGTATAAGCTTTGCAAGTACAATACTCTTAGGAATATATGATACTAATACCCAGTCAGTGCCATCGACCTCCTGAAATACCGTCATATTGCCGTCAATAGTTGCGAAATCATAATCATTTGAATTAAATTTGTCTGATACCTTCTGATAATATTCACTCTGTCCGGAAGCACCAAGCTTCTGTGATATTAATGAAGATTCTCTGTCAGCAAGTATAACGCCTGTATTCTTATCAACAAGAAATGCCTCGGCATTATCCATATCAATGAAAGAATTAACAATTATAGTAATTCGGTCAAGTGTCATATCTGCTGATATTACCCTTATATTATCAGTTCCGTCATTAAGAATACCTGAAGCACTAATTACATTAACCCCATCAGCGTTCTTATATGCCGAACCAACAGCCATATTAACCCTTGTAAGACCTTCCTTATACCATGTGCTCTCTACAGGCTTGCTCTCCTTCTTAGTTGACTTATCTGCCTTTATAAGATTACCATTAGAGTCAGATACATATAAACCATCTGGATAATTATCATTATAGTTATAATATCCATCAAGAATAGCCTTTAGCTGTGTATCATCAGGGTGAAGATTTTCTATTGTGGTCTTTGCCATTTGGAAAGAAGCAAGATTCTCACTTAACCAGGCCTCTATCTTAGATGACTGGTTACTTACCGATGACTTCAGCAAATTCTGTGAATAATCTTCAATTATGCCCGCTGATGCCTGATAAGCAATAAGCACAAGTACTGCTACGATGGCAATAACGACTGGCATTATGCTTCCCAAAAGCCTGGCTTTAATTGATATTTTCCTTTGTTTCTTCATAGCTACAAACCCCTTTCTTATGTATTCAATTGTATATAATTTTCACGCAAATACAATATATTTATTATATCACTTTACAATTATTTAACAATCTTTTTATTATAATTCACTGGTGCCATTGCACATACGAACATTGGAAATGTTATTACTTCCAAAATGTTACCTGCACAGCATACACTAAAGCCGCCATTCCAAAGCCTGCAATTATATCCGGCACACCGTGCTTTTTCTTATTCTCAAAACGTTAACTAAGAGATAGGATTTACAATCCCCAAAATATAAATGAATATTTTGCAAAAATTGAAAGAACGGAATAGCAGTTTAAGGACTCTGTCAGCTTTATAATTCTTATATTCATTATCCATATCTGATGCCTCCTGATTTAATTATAATATTTTTTCAGACAATATGATACATGTGATTCGTGACAAAGCCTGTCATATTAAATTAATTTATTAAAACATAGTTTTTGTGTATTTAGGATGTAACAATTGAATTAAACAGATATACATTAACATCCTGTCATACCATCATCATTGATTTTATAAGGTATGGCATAAGTTGTATAATATATAATGTACTATAAGTGTAATAATAATCTACATCCCATAGAATTCCTTAACCCTGTCGGCATACCTGACTCCCTTTGAATATCCATCCTGATATAAAGCAAGTATCTTTTCTTTATCTTTTTCCATTCTTGAGTAACCATCAGTATGCTCAGGTCTGATGACTATTACCTTACCGGCTTTTTCATATCTTTCAAGCTTTTTAAGACATCTGTTATACCGGCTGGCGCGTTTTAGGAGGTCATTTGCAAGCTCGGGATATTTAAGATAAGCCTTTGCCATAATTTTTGTGGAGGCAGAAGTTGTCTTTTTATATCCGGCCTGTCTTGTAAGAACTACAATAACCCTGTCACAGCCATCTTTAAAAGCTCTTTCAAAAGGTATGGAGTCGCTAAGCCCGCCATCAAGATAAGGCGTATCATTGATATAAATATACGGAAAAAGCATAGGGAGTGCGCAGGTTGCTTTCAAAACCTGATTAGTCGGGTCGTCACCTGTGTAACGTATGTATTCAGGCTTACCAGTAAGAACATTAGTAACCACACAATAAAATTCTCCGTGATAAGATTTAAAAGTATCATAATCAAAGGGTACAAGCTTATTAGGAACTGTTTCATATAAAAATTCAAGTCCGCAGTAGCATTTGTTTTTACGGTCAATCATATTGCCTACACTCATATAACGTTTATCATCCCTGTAATTCATAATGATTTTAAGGTTACGTCCCGGCTGGTTAGAAGCATAACATACACCGTAGGCGGCTCCGGCAGAAACTCCTATCATGTAATCAGGAAGAATGTTATGTTGCATAAATGCATCCATAACGCCGCATGAAAAAACAGTCCTTAATGCTCCACCTTCAAATACAATTCCAGTTTTCATATAATTTTAATAATCCTCTTTTCTAAATAATATTGGTAAAATGATATGATGAGTATAAGAAATTCTGATTATTCATATCACAAAAATATAAACAGTATCTATATTTTCTTATTAATCTGACTAAAAGTCAATAAATATATTTGAAACATATTACGAACAAATGTTTGCAATATGGCGGATTATATGTTATTATATATTATAAGAAATGAATATAAAGTAAAAGGCTATACATTGGGCTTATAATACCGTCTGAACATTTTAAGATTTGGCAATAATGTAAAAAGAAAGAAGATAATCACAGTTGACGATATATGCATGCAGAATATACAATATGAGAATAGACTATACATAGATGTGATAATTGACATATAATAATATATTATGAAAGATATGTGAATCAGGCACACCTGATAAAGCTGCAAAGCCAATTATAAATGTATTGCAAATATAACAATTAAATTAAGTTATATGCATTTATGTATCTGAAAATATTATGTTAGGAGATGGTATGATGAAAGAAAAAAAGTTTACGGCTGTAATACTTGCAATAGTTACGGTTATTGTTATTGGAGCAGCATATTATTATGTAGAACTTCCGGCAATTAATATACATGCACCGGGATTCTGGAAGTTTATAATAGTTTTAATGATTATTATAACAGTGGCATATTGTGTATTTAATGCAACATTTACAGAGAAGTATAAGACATTTAAGAACAGGCAGATGAAGAGTCATAAGCTTGTATTTAGGACAGGAACAGCCAAGATAGTAGGAAATGGTCTTATTATTGCGACATTGGTAATTGTAATAATATATATTGCAGGAAGTATTTTATCATCAGAGATTATTAATGCTTCTGCATATCAGAGACTGCTTAAGGTTGAAAACAGAGACTTTACAGAGGATATAAAGGAAGTGTCGTATGATAAGATACCTATATTGGATAAAGATTCAGCTTCTACAATAGGCAACAGAGTAATGGGTACAATAGTGGATATGGTATCGCAGTTTGAGGTAAGTGATATGTATTCACAGATTAATTATAATAATAAGCCTGTAAGAGTATCGCCTTTGCAATATGGTAATCTTATAAAGTGGTTTACGAATCATTCGTCAGGAATACCGGCATATATAAGCATAGATATGACGACGCAGCAGGCAGAGTGTGTAAGACTTTCAGAGCCAATTAAGTATTCAAAGAGTGACCACTTTGGAAGAAATATATACAGACATTTAAGGTTTGCATATCCTGCATATATATTTGATGATGTTAATTTTGAGATTGATGATAACGGAACACCTTATTGGATATGCCCTGTTAAAAAATATAACATTGGATTGTTTGGTGGTGTTACGATAGGAAGAGTTGTATTGTGTAATGCAATAACAGGCGAACTTAATGATTATGCAGTAGAAGATGTCCCACAGTGGGTAGATAAGGTATATTCGGCAGATATGCTTATTAATCTGTATAATTATTCAGGTAAGTTAAAGCATGGTTATTTTAATAGTGTATTGAGTCAGAAAGACTGTCTTAAGACTACAGATGGATATAATTATATAGCACTTGATGATGACGTATGGGTATATACGGGAATTACATCAGTAGGACAGGATAAGTCGAATGTAGGCTTTGTCCTTATGAATCAGAGGACAATGGAGAGCCGTTATTATGAGATATCAGGTGCAGAAGAATATTCTGCCATGTCATCAGCAGAAGGAAAGGTCCAGAATCTTAGTTATAAGGCTACATTTCCATTGCTTCTTAATGTAGATAATGAGCCTACATATTTTATGGCATTGAAGGATAGTGCAGGACTTGTAAAATCATATGCTATGCTTAACATAGAAAAATATCAGAATGTTGCAATAGGAGATACTGTTGCACAATGTGAGGAGAACTATAAAAAGCTTCTTAGCGATAATGGCATTACACAGGAAGAGCAAAAGACCCAGATGAGTACTATGGGTTCTATTTCAAAGATGATACAGGCTGTAACAGATGGTAATTCTCATTATTATATTATGCTTGATGGTTCTGATAAGATATATGATATATTACTATCGGATAATATAGATATTATAAGATATAATATAGGTGATACTATAAAGCTTGAGTATTATGAAGATAATAATATTTATGTTGTTACATCTGTTAAAAAAGGAGAAGAGCCATATACAGATAAGGCATCAAAATAACAAGATATATGTAAATACATATAAATTTATTAATTAAACAGTTGAAAACACTTAATTTTTAGTGTAAAATTTAAGTATTAATGTAATAGGGAACATAAAGGAGAAGATAAATGGATATTATTGTTAAGTACATTGATGAATTACTGGAAAAGAGTACACCTGACGCACCAGTTTGGAATATTGAAAAGATAAGACAAGGGTTAAAGTCTAAGTGGAATTATATTGACGGATGTATGATTAAGGCAGTTCTTGAAATGTATGCTATTTCAAAAGATGAGAAGTATTTAAAGTTTGCTGATGATTTTATTGATTACAGAGTAAGAGAAGATGGAAGCATTGATGGATATAGTATTGGAGAGAAGAATATAGATAATGTCAATGCAGGAAAGACTCTTTTTGAGCTATATGATATTACAGGTAAGGAAAAGTATAAGAAGGCTATAGATCTTGTATACAGCCAGATTGCTATTATGCCTAGATGTGAATCAGGTAATTTCTGGCATAAGGATATATATCCTAATCAGGTATGGCTTGATGGTATGTATATGGGACAGCCGTTCTACCTTGAATATGAGACACGTTTTAATAACAGAAAGAATTATGATGATATCTTTAACCAGTTTAAGTTTGTAATTGAGAACATGAGAAATCCACTCAATGGATTATATTATCATGCAATGGATACAAGTAAGGAAGCTTTCTGGTGTGATAAGGTAACAGGTCTTTCACAGAATATATGGCTTAGAGCTATCGGATGGTATTCTATGGCACTTCTTGATACTCTTGACAAGGTCGACAATTCAGATCATAAGTATGATAAGGAATGCAAGATGTTAGAAGATGCATATGTAGATCTTATGAAGTCAATGCTTAAGTATCAGGATGAGAGTGGTATGTGGTATCAGGTGGTTAATTTTGGTGGTATGGATAAGAACTATCTTGAGACAAGCGGAAGCTCTATTATGGCATATTCACTTCTTAAGGGTGTACGTCTTGGTTTCCTGCCGGAAGAATACAGAAAGTATGGCGAGAAAGCGATAGATGGAATATGCAATAAGTATTTAGAAAATAAGGATGGAGAACTTTCATTAGGCGGTATATGTCTTGTTGCAGGTCTTGGTGGAAAGGACAGAAGATCCGGTACATATGATTATTACATGTCAGAACCTATTGTTGAAAATGATGCTAAGGGTGTTGGACCATTCTTACTTGCATATACAGAATTATTAAGATACAAGAATAAGTAAATATACATCCATACTATGTTATAGCATGGATTGTGTGAAGTAATTGAATATATGCTATCAGATAAGCTTTCGTATATCTGATTAAATGAATGCGGGAGTCTTATTATTAAAGACTTCCGCTTTTTGTAATTTCATTTAAAAAGTTCATAAATGAACTGGCTATTTGTTTCTGAGCAGAACAAATAGTCCTGATGGTAGAAGAAAAAACGCCTGTGCGAATTTTTCTTTGCCTCTTTGTAACAAAAGTTGCTCAGGAATGGAGATTAGTGTGAAAAATAAGCTTGATAGCTTATTTTATCACAAGTTCATAAGTGAACTGGCTATTTGTGCCGCAGGCGTCACAAAGTAGCCCTTATCGCAGAGCCAAATCTGACATTTGGCTCGCGATTCCTCCGGCATTAGAAATGCCTGCGGAATGGAGATTAATATGAATAATAAGAATAATTTAAAACCATATATAACGATGGATGAAGCATTACAAAAAAAGAAAGAGGGAAGCAGATCGTTAAAGTTTCTAACACAGGATAATGGTTGTTTGAATGGCTGCTGTTCAGGGATAACAGAATATCCTGATTATGAATTTAGTAACAAACCGGGGAGTCATCCTGATCAGGAAGGTTTTTATGTACTTGAAGGTGAGGGATTTGCAAAATTAGATGACTTAGAATTTCCTATAAAGACAGGCGATTCATTTGTAGCATTACCTGGTGTTGCACATACAATCAGAACTAAAGAGGGCTGTAATACGGTAAAAGTATTCTGGTTTCATAGCGGTATATAGTTATAACAATATTATGTTATAGAACAGGTAAATGGGGATTGTTGAATGATAGGTGATGATAACATGCCAGAAAATGATAAGCCATTGGAGGATAAGCTATTAGCTGACAAGAAGAAATGGCTGTTTAAGGAAAATATCAGACTGGAAGAATTAAGAAAGTCACTTGAGGATGAGAGAGAACTTCTCGATATACAACGTGGAATGTTTGAAAAGCAGCAGCGTAAAAATGCAATTCTTGAAAAGCAGCTTCAAAATCAAAAGAGGTTATTTGACAGGCAGTGGCAGATATTGGAGAAAGAGACAAGGCAGCTTGCTATAGATAAAGAAAAATTCGAAAGAAATAAAAGAGTATATCGTGATGAGATAGCAAGAGAAGTTAGAAAAGGAATGGCAGTTTCATCGGGGGTCAAGATATTTTTCAAGGGCGTGGATAATGCACAGAATCTAAAAAAAAGATACAGGGAACTGTTAAAGATATATCATCCGGATAATGTCAATGGAGATAATAAGCTTTTACAGGCTATAATTGACGAATATGAGAGATTAAAGAAAATGTATTAATAATGTTTTTTATCATTAACGCAATAAAGTTATTTATAAATTATTGTTGAAATATAAAAAATAGTGTATAATTATAAAGATTGGCAGTATGCGTTTCATTTTAATCAGAATAAGACAGATGAATCCGTAAAATACTCACTATCATAGTGTGAACAGCAGCCAATTAATCAATGACAGAAGGAGAATAGTAATGTTTAAAATTAATGAAAACTATTTAAAGTTACCAGGAAGTTACCTTTTTTCAACAATTGCAAAAAAGGTTAATGCATATTCACAGGCACATCCTGATAAGGAAATTATAAGACTTGGTATTGGTGATGTTACACTTCCATTATCACCGGTAGTTATTGATACACTTCATGGCGCAGTAGATGAGATGTCTAAGGCAGAGACTTTCCATGGCTATGCACCAGATCTTGGATATGAATTTTTAAGAAATGCCATTGTAGAACATGACTATAAGAAGCGTGGAGCTGACATTCATGCAGATGAGATATTTGTAAGTGATGGAGCAAAGTCAGATTCAGGTAATATTGGTGATATCTTTTCTGTAGATAATAAGATTGCTGTATGTGACCCTGTATATCCTGTATATGTAGATACTAATGCTATGGCAGGCAGAACAGGAGATTATATTCCTGAACAGCAAAGATGGAGCAATGTCATCTATATGCCTTGTACAGCAGAGACTAATTTTGCACCTGAGCTTCCAAAGGAAACACCTGATATTATTTACCTTTGTTTCCCTAATAATCCAACAGGTTCAACTATTACTAAGGATGAACTTCAGAAGTGGGTTGATTATGCCAACAAGGTAGGAGCTGTTATTATATATGATGCAGCTTATGAAGCATATATATCAGAGGAAAATGTACCTCATACTATATATGAATGTGAAGGTGCAAGAACATGTGCTATAGAGCTTAGGAGTTTTTCTAAGAATGCAGGCTTTACAGGTACAAGACTTGGATTCACTGTAGTTCCTAAGGACTTAAAGAGTGGAGATGTTACACTTCACAGCCTTTGGGCAAGACGTCATGGAACTAAGTTTAATGGTGCTCCATATATTATCCAGAGAGCAGGTGCAGCTGTATATACGGAAGAAGGACAGAAGCAGACTAATGAGCAGATTGCATATTATATGAAGAATGCCAGGACAATTCTTGAAGGTCTTAAGTCAGCAGGTTATACAGTATCAGGCGGTGTTAATGCGCCATATATCTGGTTAAAGACACCTGATAAGATGACTTCATGGGAATTCTTTGATTACTTACTTGAAAATGCTAATGTAGTTGGTACACCGGGTTCAGGCTTTGGACCAAGTGGTGAAGGATATTTCAGACTGACAGCATTTGGTTCACACGAGAATACTGTAAAGGCTCTTGAAAGAATTAAGGCGTTATAATTATAAAGTATTAACAGAATATATAAATAATAACTGTTGTAATTGATGTATAATATATGGGGATATCATAGTAGTATGTATACATAAACTGGATATAAGATAATTAATCTGTATTATGTAAATTTACTATATAATTTTAATATTATGACTTCCTGTAATATATTATATTATGGGATTACAACAGTTTTTATATGACAAAAAATCTGTATTTTTCATATATAAATACAATTTTTCGTTATTTATATTTATTGATAAATGCACTATTTTGATATATTATATATATAAAAGTAATAAATATCATATATATATAACCGTTATAGGTATTTCTTCTAAATACATGAAAAACTGACTTTTAACATGATATAGCACTTCTTTGAAAAAATAATAAATCTTTTATAAAAGAAATTAACAAAAGGGGTGGAAATACTGACCACATTGTTGTATTATATACATAAAAATTGTCATATATTTTCATATTAAAATTCTGGAGGTAGAAAAATGTGGTTAGCAGACTTAGGTAATGGAAATTATAGGAATCCTGTTCTTTATGCAGATTATTCAGATCCTGATGCAATAAGGGTGGGAGAAGATTATTTTTGTATAGCTTCAAGCTTTAGTAATGCTCCGGCTCTGCCAATTCTTCATTCAAAAGATCTGGTAAACTGGAAGGTTGTTAATTATGTTCTGGATAAGATTCCTGAATTTAGATACAGGAATCCAATTCATGGTTGTGGGGTATGGGCTCCATCAATCAGGTATCATAAAGGTGTATATTATGTATGTTTTCCAATGCCGGATGAGGGAATATACATGACAACAACAACAGATCCTTTTGGAAAGTGGAGCGAGCCTGTCAATATAAGACCTGGAGCAGGCTGGATAGATCCATGTCCATTCTGGGATGATGATGGAAGAGCATATCTTGTAGCCGGAGTTGCAAAGAGCCGTATAGGTTATAAGAGCGTACTTCATATGGTTGAGATGCAGCCGGACGGTATGGGACTCATAGGTGAAGAGGTCAAGATATTTGATGGTAATGAAAATGATCAGGTTACAATAGAAGGACCTAAGCTGTATAAGCGTAACGGCTATTATTATGTATTTGCTCCGGCAGGAGGTGTAAAGACAGGATGGCAGACAGTTCTTCGTTCTAAGAATATATTTGGACCATATGAATACAAGGTTGTAATGAGACAGGGAGATTCACAGGTAAATGGACCTCATCAGGGTGCATGGGTGGATACAGTTACAGGACAAGACTGGTTTTTACATTTTCAGGATGTATATGCAGCAGGAAGAATAATGCATCTTCAGCCAATGCACTGGGAAAATGACTGGCCAGTAATAGGCGTTAATAAGCCGGGCAATGATTATGGTGAACCGGTTATGGAATATAGAAAGCCTGATATAGGAAAGAGTGAAAAAGAACTTTCTGATATATCAAAATATCCTGTATGCGAACCTGATACAACGGATGAATTTGACAATGACAGACTGGGAATGCAATGGCAGTGGAATTCTAATCCTGATAATAACTGGATAGAATATTATCCTGACAAGTCATGTATTAAGTTAAATGCCGTCAATGCACTTCCGTTAAGACCAATCGGAGATTACAGAAATCTGCTTCTTCAAAAATGGCCTGCACCTGAATTTACATGTATCACAAAGATGAGTATATCTGGAATGAAAAATGGCGACAGGGCTGGAATTATATCTCTTGGAATGAAGTATATGGCAATGGCAGTCGAATTAAAGGATGGACAATTGGTATTACAGAAGGTTAAAGCTACACAGTTCTTCGATTGTGATATGCCTTATACTGACGAGAAGGTTACTGGAAAAGTGATTGATTGTGATAAACTTAACGATAACAAAGACATATATTTTAAGTATACAGTAAAATGTACAGGACACATAGATCATATGGAACTGGATTTGCCGGTTAAAAATGCACCTGTCGAAGAGGTTACTATTGAGATAAGCTATGATGGAATTAATTATCATGATGCAATTTCAATAGAAGCAAAGGCAGGCCGCTGGGTAGGTGTTAAGCATGGAATATTTATTGCACATAATAGTGAAGTTAAGGAAGAAGGCGGAAGTATTATTGTGGATTATGTAAGATATGAATAGTGTGAAAAATAATGCTGATGCGATTCCTTTGGCATTAAAAATGTCTGTGGAATGGAGATTAGAATGATAAATAAGCTCGATAGCTTATTTTATCACAAGTTCATAAGTGAATGGGCTATTTGTTTCTGAGCAGAACAAGTAGCCCTGATGGCAGAAGAAAAATCACCTGTGCGAATTTTTCTTCGCCTCTTTGCAACAAAGCTGCTCAGAAATGAGGATTATTATGAAAAATAGAATTGGAACAAAAATTGGTGGCGTAATATGTATCTTTTTAATATTTTTTATAATTCAGGGAGTGATTTCAAGCTATTCTTTAAAACAGAGTGAATCAGCTATTAACAAGCTTTCAGATACATATATGGCACTACAGGAAAATAATAATGAACTGACACAAAGAAGAGAGACATGCAGATTTTATACATCACAGATAGCATATAGAGATGATGAGACGGCTGTTAATACAATTGCATCAAGTGGTGTGATTGAAAACAGTAAGAAGATAGAACAGTGTCTTGCAATAATGGAAGATTTATGTAATCAGACACATGATGATGAGCTTGTTGCACAGTTTGAAACATATAAGAAAAATATCCTTGAACTGGATGATAATACAAAAAAACTGGCAGATGCATATCTTAAAAGAGATAGTGCCAAGGTAGAAACGATTAATAAGAGTACATACGTGCTTGTACAGAAGCTTTCAACAACACAGAATAAATTTACAGAGAAATTAAATACAGCTTCATCAATATTGTCTGAGCAGAGCAAGACAAGCATTAATACATCTTATGGTATTATTGCAGCAGTACTTGTGCTTGTTATTGTAATAACAGTTATTCTTGAAATAACTATTAACAGAACAATAACAAAGCCTGCCAGGGTGGCATCTAATGAGCTTGATGATATGATGACTCTGATTGAAAAGGGTGAGGGTGACCTTACAAGAAGAATAGATGTAAAGACAAAAGACGAGATAGGTCTTATGAGCATGGGAATCAATAATTTTATAGAAACACTTCAGAATGCGATGGCTAAGATTAAAGACAGTTCTGGTTGTATGAGTGAAAGTGTTATAAAGATTGAGAATAACATAGGCTCAGCTAATGAGAATGCTGCTAATGTCTCAGCAGCTATGGAAGAATTATCAGCAACGATGGAAGAAGTATCAGCTACTTTATCACAGATAACAGAAGGAAGTCAGGAAGTATTAAATGCGGCAAAGAATGTTAATTCCAAGTCGGAGGACGGTGAGAATTTTGTCCACGATATGAAAAAGAGAGCTGATGAGACTAAAACATCGGCAGAAGTAAGCAAGCAGAATACATCAAAAATGGTTTCAGATATCAAAAAAATGCTTGAAGAAGCAATAGCAAACAGCCGTAGTGTCGAAAAGATTAATGAGCTCACAGGTGATATTCTTAACATATCAAGCCAGACGAACCTGCTTGCACTTAATGCATCAATTGAAGCTGCCAGGGCAGGAGATGCTGGAAGAGGCTTTGCAGTTGTGGCAGATGAGATAAGAGAGCTTGCAGACAGCAGCAGAAATACGGCTAATAATATTCAGGAAATAAGTATTATGGTTATGAATGCTGTTGATGAGCTTTCAAAGAATGCAGGAATGATGATAGACTTTGTTGACAGTACAGTACTTAAAGATTATGATGCATTTGTTAATATGACAGATGTATATAATGAAGATGCTGAAAATATGAAAAATATATTAACAGAGTTCAGGCAGGAAGCTGTCAGACTTGAAACAACGGTGTCATATATGACAGAGAGTATTGATGGAATTAATACTGCTGTTAATGAAAGTGCACAGGGTGTAACCAATGCAGCAGAAAGTACAAGCGACCTTGTTGGAAGCCTTTCGGATATACAAAACGAGGCAGATATGAATAGAGGTATATCTAATGACTTAGAAGAAGAGGTCGGAAGATTTAAAAATATCTAGCTTATCATAAGTATAGTACAATATATTGGCGGTTATAAATGTAATGTCATATATAGTATAGGCAGATTAGTGTAAGTAGTATTTATAGTATGTAAAATAAAGAAAAGCCACATTAAGGGTTATATAAAGTATATACCGGTTATCAACTCCGGGTATAACTGTACTAATCCGTAATGTGGCTTTTTTATTTGCCCATCTATAATTTAATAGAATATATGATCTCCGATTACAGTTCCGTAATTATCTGTACCACTTCTGTACACATGAAAGAATAATGCATCAATAACAATATTTCCATTAAGAACCTCCTGCGCTGCCTGCACACAACTGTCAGAAGCACCTCTTGCAAGCACTATTGCGAAACGGCCACTGGCTACAGGAGTGAATTGTCCTGAAGCATATAGTACGGCAGATATCGAATTAGGAAAACGGCTGCTGTTTACTCTGTTAATAACTACACTTCCGACTGCGAGTTTGCCTATATATGGCTGATTGCCGGCTTCACATTCAATAATGGCGGCTAACATGGCAAGGTCAGAATCACTATGTGCAAATGGTGAACCAGAACCAGAGGAAGTGACGTCGTAAGATATACCGGTATTGGCGGATGATTGTTCTGCGGCCGCCTTTGCCTCGGCTTCACGTCTTGCCTGTTCAGCTTCGGCGCGTTCCTGTTCGATACGTTGGTTTTCAAGCTCCTGTTCATATTGGAGGGCTAACTGTTCAGCTTCCGTAATATTGTCAGCAGTAGTATCGAGCTGTGTCTGTGTCTGTGAAAGAAGTGTATTAAGATTATTGTATTCGGCATCTGCCTGTGAACGCAGTGAATTAAGCTCATTCATATCGGCAGTCAATGCTTCGTTTGCTTCTTTATTCTGCATATAAATATCATTTAACTGGTCAAGCATTTCCCTGTCATATTGCGATATCTGATATACATATTCAGTACGTGTAAGCAGTTCAGCCATGCTTTTTGAGTTTAACAGCAAATCAAATATTGTAGTATTATCTTTTTCATACATATATTTAATTCTAAGCTTCATAGAATTATACTGATCTGATATCTGATTAGACAAATCATTAATTTTTATCTGTAAATCGTTAATCTCTGTCTGCTTTTGTGTTATTTGGCTGTCCAGTCCGGCAATTCTCTGACCTGAAGTTTCAAGCTGTGAATTAAGATTAGAAAAATCAGATGATAACTGTGCCTGCTGTTGTTTTAGTGCATCAAGGGCAGCATTTGCTCTGTCTAAATCCTCCTGAGTCGCTGCATATGTATCGTGTACAGGCTGCAAAATACAGGTAAAAGACACAGTAAAACATAGAACGCACGCAGATAATGTCCTTAAGCTTCTGCGGCATAACGACTGTTTTGTATGGCTGCCGGTATCATTATTGTTAATGCCGTTTCTGATATGAAATTGTTTATAAAATACTTTTTGAAAATTAAATTGCTTCAATTATAAAACCTCGTTTATTATGTATTTTTATATGTTTCTGAAAATTGTATATATTTTAATACCCTGTTAAAATAAAATCAAGTGGTGAAAACTGTCATAAATGTAGTATAATATAATGAATGATATTAAAATAAATATCAGAACCATATTTATATTGTATATGTTTATCAGATATAAAGTATGAATTATATCTAAAATTTTTATATATACATTATAAACGCATTAAAATAATGGTATTATATGTCGTGAAAATATTTATATAATGCATAGGATGGAAATAAAAAAGAGATGAAATATTTATTAATAGAAACTGGCTGGTTTTCCATACAAGGATAACATAAAAGAAATGGAGATATGATGAAATATTTAATAGATACACATACACATACAATTGCAAGCGGACATGCATATAATACTATAGATGAGATGACAAGATATGCAGGAAGCATAGGTCTTTTAAATCTTGCAATTACAGAGCATGCACCACAGATGCCGGGAAGCAGCAGCCTGCTATATTTTACTAATCTTGGAATACTTCCTGAAAGAAAATATGATGTGAACAGATTATTTGGCTGTGAAGCTAATATAATAGGTCTTGATGGAAGCGTTGACATGCCACAGGGACTGTTAAAGAAACTGGATATTGTAATCGCAAGTTTTCATACGCCATGTATTAAAGCAGGAACAGTTATGGAAAATACCAATGCTCTTATTAATGTGATGAGGAATCCGTATATTAATATAATCGGACATCCAGATGATTCAAGATATCCGGTTGATATGGAGCTGGTGGTTGAGGCTGCTAAAGAGTATCATACATTATTGGAGCTTAATAATACATCACTTAAGCCGTCAGGACCAAGACAGGGTGCAAGGGAAAATGATATTAAAATGCTGGAGCTTTGTAAGAAGAAGGATGTGTGCATTTCATTAGGAAGTGATGCGCATATAGAAGAAGATATATGTAATTTTACACTTGCACAGCAGCTTATAGATGAAGTGGACTTTCCTGACAGACTCATAGCCAACACGGATATGGATTTATTTAATTCATATATTTAACAGATACTTTACTTTTAGACTTTAGTGTGTTAAAATACACAGTATGTAAGTCTTAATAAATATAAGTGCATCAGAATGGAGGATGAATTATGAACAGTAAGTTAAAGACACCGGCAGTGGAGCTGTTATTTGATGCGATATTGTGTCTTGAAACAAAGGAAGAATGTTACAATTTTTTTGAGGATGTATGTACGATTAACGAATTACTGTCATTATCACAGAGATTTGAAGTGGCTAAGATGCTAAGGGAGAAAAAGACATATCTTGACATAGCTGAAAAGACAGGTGCATCTACGGCAACTATAAGTCGAGTTAATCGTTCACTTAACTATGGAACAGAGGGTTACGATCATATCTTTAATAAGATGAAAGAGCGTGAAAGTGAACAATAAATATAAATAGACTGTAAGTGCAGGGCTGAGTTATCACACAGACCCTGCACTTACAGTCCGTTTAATAGGAATCCGGTATTAAAGTTTTAATGTATGTAAAAGCCTGATACCGGAGATTTTTTATGCATGCGTTTTGTTGACTTATTATTCTTTATCCTGTTTTTTCTTTGCCTGTTTTTTATTTTTAGCATCAGTCACAGGATGTCTTGAAGCATAATCATCGATAAGATTTTCGATAAGATTTTTCTTAAGGTATACATCAAATATCAGAGTACATATCAGTGCGAAAAATTGTAGAAATTCTTTATCATCATCATTATCAGTAAAATTCTCAAATGCATTATCAGCTTTATCGGCTTTGGAAGATATATCCTTGGATATTGACGATACTTCTGATTTACACATGTTATAAACTTCTTTATATATTATATCGAGTTCAGATGTTTTATCAGTATCAAAGAATTGACTGGTAAGAGGGTCAAGAATAGTCTTGATATCATTAATTGAGAGTATACTCTTAAAATAATATATAAATGCAAGAATGTAGAGATGATCTCTTGAATACTTTTTCTTGACAGGTGCAGGAAGCAGATCATTCTTAGTATAGTTGTTAATCATTGTCTTGGTAAGAATCTTATCATCAGGTTTTCTCTTGCCATCCTGAAGATGTTCATCCATAAATGTAGTTACCTGATCCATGTAAAGGTTAATATTAGGTATATCTCCGGGTTTTATATAGTTAAGTTTAACAAGCTTCTTTAAAGCTTCTTTAACAAACTGTGTATTATTATTCATTGTCCTTAGACCTCACTATCTATATTTAATATATCATTGTTGTTATATCATTGTTACATTATATAGTATTTAAAACTATATATCAAGTGCTTAAGCTTTAAGCAATAACATTTATATGTAATAAAAAGAGTGACATTTAGGTATATTTATTATATAATTATATAAGAACTTCTAAGATATATTTAAGAGGTGATTTATATATCTGTAAAAATATGTATACAGGGGATACATAAATATAGGATATATGAATGTAACAGTATTTATTGTCAGGCACACAGGACATATTTAATAGATTAGATTATAAGTGTGCAGAAATGAGGAGATTTATGGGAGTATTAACAAGATTTAAGGACATTATGGCGTCTAATATTAATGCATTACTTGATAAGTGCGAGGATCCGGAGAAGATGATAGACCAGTATATGCGTAATCTTGAAAGTGACCTTGGCAAGGTAAAGGCAGAGACAGCTTCTGTTATGGCAGAAGAGACAAGAGCAAAGAGAGAATTGGATGAATGTAATGCACAGATTGATAAGATGCAGTCTTATGCAGAGAAAGCTCTTAAGGCGGGCAATGAAAGCGATGCAAGAGCTTTCCTTGAAAAGAAGCAGCAGCTTGCAGCAGGTCAGGCAGCACTTTTACAGTCATATAACCTTGCAGCCGATAATGCAGCCAAGATGAGACAGATGCATGATAAGCTTGTTAAGGATATTGAGGGACTTGAATCGAGAAAGGCAGCGATTAAGGCGAAGGTTGCAGCAGCTAAAGCACAGGAAAGAATGAACAAGATTGGTTCAAGTGCAATAGGTGCTAATAATAGCATGGAGGCATTTAACAGAATGGAAGCTAAGGCAGACAGAATGCTTGATGAAGCTAATGCAATGTCAGAACTTAATCGTTCGCAGGAAGAGTCAGATATTGATAATCTTGCAGCAAAGTATGATTCTGAGCCGGATAATTCTGCTGTGGATGATGAGCTTGCAGCACTTAAGGCTAAGATGGGATTATAATCTGATTATTAATTTTAAATAATTTTTATATAGCTGCTTATTGGATTATATTTAAACGTTATCCGTGGCAGCTATATTATATTTTACATTATAATATTTATGAAATAATATTTATGAAATAATATTTATGAAATAATATTTATGAAATAAATTATGAAAGGAAAAGCTAATCAGATGGATTAAATATCTGGCATATACATATCCATATATGATATTAGCAGCATGAAACTATGGGATTATTCAGCAGACAGATGGCAAATGTAGTCGAATGGGAAGAATACAGAGATGATTGTATCTTCTGGAAATGGACTAACCGTGAGATTAAAAAAGGCAGCCGTCTTATAATAAGAGCAGGACAGGATGCTATTTTTATGTATAATGGCAGAATTGAAGGTATATTTAAAGATGAAGGAAGCTTTGATATAGAGTCAGATATTATTCCATTTTTATCAACTCTTAAAGGTTTTAAGTTTGGATTTAACAGTGGTATAAGAGCAGAGGTATTATTTGTTAATACGAAAGAATTTACTGTTAAGTGGGGAACTAAGAATCCTATAGCAATTCCTACTCAATCACTTCCGGGTGGTATGCCGATACGTGCCTTTGGTACATTTAATTTTAAGGTTGATGATTATCTGTGCCTTATTGATAAGGTTGCAGGAATTAAACAGATGTATACAGTAGAGGATATACAGGAACGTGTAACTGCCATATTAGACCAGCTTCTTATGAAATGGATATCTAAAGAGGGCAGGGATATGTTTAATCTGCAGGCTAATGCATATGATATAGCCTCAGGAATTAAAGAAGACCTCGATATGCAGATATCTAAGATTGGCATAAGTATTACTGATTTTAATATTGCAAGCTTCTCATATCCGGAGGAAGTACAAAAGATGCAGAATAGGGCAGCATCACAGAGTATGGTTGGCGATATGAATAAGTATACTCAGATGGCTATGGCAGATTCACTTGGCAAACCGGGTGGTTCTAATATCGCAGGAGATATGATGGGCATGCAGATGGGTATGCAGCTTGGGCAGCAGATGATGAATAATATGAATAATGTTAATACTGGTACAGGCAATGTACAGGCAGCAGGCACAGCACCAAAGTTCTGTCCTGAGTGTGGTTCACCTGTAAATGGAGCAAAGTTCTGTCCTAATTGCGGCACAAAGCTTGTATAATGGTGTGAAAATAAGCCGGATAGCTTATTTTATCACAAGTTCATAAATGAACTGGCTTATTTGTTTCTGAGCAGAACAAATGGCCCTGATGTCAGATTAAAATTATACCGGAGGAATTATGAAGTTAGATGGATTAAATGATATGCAGAAGCGTGCTGTTAAAAGAACTGAAGGACCGCTTCTTATAATTGCAGGAGCCGGTTCGGGAAAGACCAGGGTTCTTACTAACAGAATAGCATATCTTATAGATGAATGTGGAGTCAATCCATACAATATTCTCGCTATAACATTTACTAATAAAGCGGCAGCGGAAATGCGTGAGAGAGTTGAACAGACAATAGGTGAGGGAAGTCAGGTATGGGTCAGCACATTCCATTCCACCTGCGTAAGGATTTTAAGAAGATATATAGACAGATTAGGATATAATAATAATTTTACAATTTATGATACAGATGACCAGAAGAGTGTTATAAAAGAAGTATGTAAAAAGCTTAACATAGATACCAAGATGTTAAAAGAACGTACAATAATGAATGGCATATCTTCGGCCAAGGACGAGATGATAACTCCTGATGAAATGGAAATTAATGCAGGAAATGATTATAATGCAAAGAGAATTGCAGGAATATACAGAGAGTATCAAAGAGAGCTTAAGCTTAATAATGCATTAGATTTTGATGACCTTATATTTAAGACTGTAGAATTATTTAATCAGGATGAGGAAGTACTTAATGCTTATCAGGAAAGATTCAGATATATAATGGTAGATGAGTATCAGGATACTAATACAAGTCAGTTCAGACTGATAAGCAAGCTGGCTGAAAAATATGGTAATCTGTGTGTAGTAGGTGATGATGACCAGTCTATTTATAAATTCCGTGGAGCTAATATAGCTAATATTCTTAATTTTGAATCAGCATTTCCGGGAGCAAAAACAATAAAGCTTGAACAGAATTACCGTTCGACACAGACTATTCTTAATGCTGCCAATGAAGTTATTAAGAATAATACAGGAAGAAAGGATAAGACATTATGGACTGCTAATGGCGAAGGGGATAAGATTAATTTTGATATTTATAATGACGGATATGCAGAGGCAGATGGGGTTGTAAAGAGAATCTGTGATAATATAAAGGACGGCTGGAATTATGATGATATGGCAATTCTTTACAGAACTAATGCACAGTCAAGACTTCTTGAAGAAAAACTTATTGTAAATAATGTTCCGTATAGAATATATGGCGGTATTAATTTCTATCAGAGAAAAGAAATAAAAGATATTCTTGCATATCTTAAGACTATTGATAATGGTCTTGATGGTCAGGCAGTTAAGAGAATTATCAATGTTCCAAAGAGGGGCATTGGTGCTACTACCATAAACAGAATACAGGAATTTGCTGATTTTAATAATATAACTTTCTGGGATGCGTTATGTAATGCGGAACAGATACCTAACATTGGCAGGTCGTATAATAAACTGGAGCCTTTTATTACCATGATGGCAGGCTTTAAAGCTAAAGAGCAGTATATGTCGATAAGAGAGCTTACAGAGACAATAATTAATGATACAGGTTATATTGAAGCACTTATGGAGAATGAGACAAAAGAAGAGGTTGCCACAAGACAGGAAAATATTGATGAATTTATTAATAAAATAGTATCGTATGAACAAAATGTAAAGGATGGTGAAAAACCTTCTCTAAGTGGATTTCTTGAAGAGGTTGCACTTATTGCTGATATTGATAATCTGGATCAGTCGGCAAGACAGGTCATGTTAATGACACTTCACAGCGCAAAGGGACTTGAATTTCCTATTGTATATATGACAGGACTTGAGGACGGACTGTTTCCAAGTTATATGAACATAACATCAGATGACCCGACTGATCTGGAAGAAGAGAGAAGATTATGCTATGTAGGTATTACAAGAGCACAGAAAGAACTTAATATAAGCAGTGCAAAGATGAGAATGATTCGTGGAGAAACACAGATGAATAAGGTGTCACGATTTGTTAAAGAGATACCGGAGAAATATCTTAATATACAAAATCATTCCGATAAACGTGGCAGTGCAAATGATTCCTTTGGAGATGCAAAGCAGGAAAATGGCGGACGCTTTGATTTCAGGGCAAGTGCAAGAGCAGCACTTAAAATGTATGGAAGCGGTGATACATCTGAATATAAAGAAGTCAGACGTGTAAAGATTGATGGAGGAAGAACAGGTAACCCATCCGGTTTTGTATATGGAAAGCCTTCATATGCATCAGCATCAACGAATTATTCCGGTATTAAGGGGAATACTAATTATTCCGCAATAAATAAAAAAGTAAAAGATGTATCAGGAGCAGTCCCTAATAAAAAAGTGGGTTTTGGTAAAGAATTTCCTATGGATATATTTGATATTAAGAAGCCGGCAAAGACAAGTTCGGCTGATAAGAATGTATATTCATCAACCGGCTTTGCAAGCGGACGTGCCGGTTCATCAAGTTCTGATGTCTTAGGATATGCAGAAGGTGATACTGTTTTACATGCTACATTTGGAAAGGGAACTGTTGAAAAAATAGAATCATCACCGAGAGATTATAAGGTTACAGTTAATTTTGACCAGTTTGGCGTGAAAAAAATGCTCGCAGGATTTGCAAAATTAAAAAAACAGTAGCATTAAACTAATGCTTATGATATAATTTAATCATATATTAGTAACGGAAAGGGGTACTGTCATGAATAGAGATAAGATTGAAGAGTTAATAGCAGCAAGCAAGCTTAACAGTATTATTAATAAGAAAGAAGAAGAACCAAAGAAGTGTAACTGGGTTCTTGTTGTTCTTGCAATAATTGGGGCTGTTACAGCAGTAGCAGCAATCGCATATGCGGTTTACAGATATTTCACTCCTGATTATCTTGATGATTTTGAAGACGATTTTGAAGATGATGACTTCGATGAAGATGATTTTGAAGACGACTTTGAAGATGAGGAATAATTTGCAATGTTCGATATATTGATAGTGAAGCCATGTTTACAGGTTGTCGATTCTTAAGAATTATAACAATGAATATGGTATTCATATATTAATATATGTATTATTTGGAATACGCACGAATATTTATGAATTATTTATATTTTAATGAGTTAATACCACCGGCTTGATGACTAGCTGGTGGTATTTGTATTTTGAGCCGTGACTTAGTTAAGCCGGAGGAGCATGTGAAATAAAACACCCACTATGCGGTTGAACAGTGTAATATCAAAAATCACATTTTTGTTATAATTAAGATTGTTTAAGATAATTTATAACGAGAAAAAAAGGTGATTATGGCATGAGATTACTTTCAGAATTAGAAATGTTTGTGGAATGATAATTAATTATTATTATACATAAATTTAGAATTATTTATTAAGAAATGGAGAATATAGATGAAAAAAGGACAGATATATACAGGAAAGGTACAATATACAGATTTCCCGAATAAAGCGGTAGTTATAACAGAGTCGGATAATTCGGAGGATAACGGTAAAAGAGTTATTGTTAAAAATTCAATACCGGGTCAGACTGTAAAATTCATGGTTAATAAAAAGCGTAAGGACAAGTGTGAAGGAAGATTATTAGAGGTAATAGAAAAATCACCGATAGAAACAGAAGAAGCCTGTGAATATTTTGGAAAATGCGGAGGCTGTGTATACCAGTCAGTCGGATATGACAAACAGCTTGAAATAAAATGTGCACAGGTTAAAAATATATTAGATGCAGCCATTACATCGGAGTATGAATTTGAGGGAATTATCGGGAGTCCTGTGCATGAAAGCTATAGAAATAAGATGGAATTTTCTTTTGGAGATGAAGTTAAGGATGGAGAGCTGGCACTTGGACTACATAAGAGAAATAGCATGTATGACATTGTGACAGTTGATGGATGTAAGATTGTCGATGAAGATTACAGTAAAATACTTAGATGTGTTTATGATTATTTTAAGGAAAAGAAGATACCATATTATCATAAAATGACGCATGAGGGATATTTAAGACATCTGCTGGTGAGAAAGACTGTTAAGACAAAGCAGATATTAGTTGATATAGTCACAAGTACACAGCTTGATTTCAGTATGAATGAGTTGGCTGAAAAGCTAAGAAATCTCAAGCTTGACGGAGAAATTGTCGGCTTTTTACATACTTTAAACGACAGTGTGGCAGATGTGGTCAAAAACGACAGGACAGATATTATATTTGGAAGAGATTATATAGAAGAGGAGCTGTTAGATTTAAGCTTTAAGATAACGCCATTTTCATTTTTCCAGACTAACTCATTAGGAGCAGAAGTGCTGTATTCAAAAGCAAGAGATTATATTGGAAGTACTAAGGATAAAGTGGTATTTGACCTCTATAGCGGAACCGGAACAATAGCACAGATAATAGCACCGGTGGCAAAGAAGGTTATTGGTGTTGAGATTATTGAAGAGGCTGTTGTGGCTGCAAGAGAGAATGCGAAGCGCAATGGACTTGATAATTGTGAGTTTATAGCAGACGATGTGTTAAAGGCACTTGATAATATTAAGGATAAGCCGGATTTCATAGTATTAGACCCACCAAGAGACGGAATTAATCCTAAGGCACTTGAAAAGATAATTAATTACGGCGTTGATAACATGGTATACATATCATGTAAGCCAACTTCACTTGCAAGAGACCTTGAACTGTTACAGGAAAGAGGATATAGGGTTGAAAAAGGGTGTTGTGTTGATATGTTTCCTAATACGGTGCATGTGGAGACGGTGGTCAAATTATCCCTCAAAAAAGATACACCTAAGATTGAGGTTACAATGAAGCCTGATGAAGAGAGTAATTACACACCAGAGGAAAGGGCTACATATCCGAAGATTAAGGAATATGTGAGGGACAAGTATGGCGTGAATGTGCATACTTCTTACATTGCACAGGTTAAGCGGATGTGTGGACTGGATATGGGCGAGAATTATAATAAGTCCAAGAAAGAGAATTCAGAAGTGAAGAAGTGTCCGCAGGAAAAGGTGGAATATATTAAGGATGCGTTGAGGTATTTCAAAGTGATATAAAATACAGAAAGGATGATAAAATGGCACTAAAACCAGAATATTTACCATTAATTAAGGTATTAGAGAAACGATTATTTGCTATCCCAGATTATCAGAGAGCATACAGTTGGAAAACACAACAGAGAAAAGAACTCTTTCAGGATATTGAAAAAGTTTTATATGCATCGGATTCAAATAGACATCATTTTATGGCTACAATAGTTTGTTTGCAAACGAATCAAACAGAAGAAATTGGAACAGATGAGTTAGAAAGAGTAGATATTGTTGATGGATAGCAAAGATTAACTACACTTATAATCTTGTTAAAAGCAATTGCTATTTTTTTGGAGAAGTCGGGTGGCGAATTAGAAAAAACAGAAGCCGATAAATTGAATGAACTGATTGTAAAAGATAACGGGAGATTAATTTTATTGCAAACTAATCATGTTAGTAAGGTGATGTTTGCGAACTATTTAACAAAAGGGAAAATGCCAAACGAAAACGAATTAACAACACTGGCAGAGTTTAATTTAAATCAAGCTTTTTTAGAATGTGAGAAGTTTGTTGAAGGATTTGGAACTAGCAATGCTGTACTAAATTTGCTTAAAATCGTAAAGAACAGATTGGATTTTATCTTCTATGTACTTGAAGATGAAGGTGCTGTATATACAGTTTTTGAAGTGTTAAATAGTAGAGGATTGGCAGTTGCGTGGCTTGATAAATGTAAGAGTATGATTATGGGCATTGTGTTTGAAAATTATTCTTCTGTGTTAGCAAAAGAAAAAATGATTTTATTACATGATATTTGGAGTAACATTTATTCGACAATAGGAAAGCAATTAGTTAAAGATGATGAAATACTTACGGTTTCTGCAACACTTTGGTATGAGGGAGAATCATTAGGTAAGCCATTATCTGTTGAAAAATCTGTCGAATGTTTTAGGAATGTCTGTTTAGAAAATGCAGAAAAAACAGTAGATGTTTCACAGTGGATTTTAAAAGTTACAAAAGAATTGGTAAAATTGTATTCCAACCCAAGACTTAATGCTGTTACTGATATTTCACATGCGAGAATGCTTGCAATTGCTATAAGGCTGGCAGACCACTATTCGCAATCGGATGGAGAAGAGATGCTAGCAGAATGGGAAAAGGTCACTTTCCTGATTTTTGGTTTACACAGAATGGATTCCCGATTCAGAGTTGGAGATTATGTTCGAGTAGCAAGAAAGATATCTAAGAATTTGATTAGTAAAGATGATGCTGTTCAGGAGATTCATTCTATTGCAGATAGATTTACGATTCAAGAGGCAACTTCCAAAATAATGGGAGAAGATTGGTATGGGTCTTATGATAATGATTTAAAATATCTTTTATATAGGTATGAAGAATACTTGGCAGCAAAGGCAGGAGAGAAAGTTAGTGAAGATATTTGGGAAAAAATCTGGAGTGCAACACCTGCAACTACTATTGAGCATATTCATCCAAAGACATATACTGATAAATGGAAAGGTAAGATTGGAAACAGTCAGGAAGATATAGATGAGGTTGTAAACAGAATTGGAAACCTTATTTTATTGCCGCAAGGGATAAACAGTAAAGCAGGACAAAAAACATTTGAGGAAAAAAAGGAAGTATATAAATCATATCATTTATTGATGTTAAATAAAATTGTAGGGTTATCTGATTGGAATAAGGCTACGATTGACAATAGAGAAATGGAACTATTGAGTTTTATCGAAGAAATGTGGGGGCAAAAATAATAAAAAGATACAAAGAAATTCTGTGAAGCTAATAAATATGGTGATTTGTTAAAAGTATCTTCAAACGCTATTTTGAAAGAGTTTCAATAAATGATAGATGATTTCAATTTTTAACTGGAGGTAATATGCTGGATAAGATTTTTGACGGATTAAAAGAATCTCTGATTGGAGATAAACCGTTTTTAAGGAAATTAAGAATACTTAGGTATGTAACATGCATAATAATATTATTTATAGCATTTTGTAATTCGTATTGGAATTTATTAGCTTATATAGATTTACCATGTGCACCGCTACTAGGTAATGAATTTAGAAGTGTTTTACAATCAACAGGAATAGTGGTATTTATAATTTGGCTATTATACGGTGCCTTATTTCATAATTTGTATAGAGTTGTAAATAAAAAATATTGGATGAATTTATCCTATACTGATATACTGCTTGATTTTATATTCACCGTGTACTTCTTGGTATATGCGTTAAACATATGGATAGAATATGCAAATGGATTTCAAGTACAGATAAGAACGGAGGCTGTATTAGCGATTACATATTTAGTATTTTGTGCACTTGACAAGTCATATACTCTACATAAAAATAAATATGAGCAGAATAGACAGGTTGATTATACAGAGTATTGCGATAGTGAAGGAAACCCAATACCAATTGATGCTAAAGTTTTTTATAAAGGTAAAAAGTATGAGGTTGTTAAATATAACGGAATATATAGACTTTTACCTTATGGAGATAAAATGATATCTTCTGCATTAATCAAACTAGAAGATGCCGCAAGCGATATAGAAGGGAAATTATTATTGCAAAAGTGAAATAATATGTTCAAAACTTACAAGTATTGACACCGTTTCGCCCATGATGATAAATCAAGGGTTGAGGTGGTGTCATTTCTTATAGTCATAAGTAGTCAGAGAA
>OGGM01000475.1_pt1 | contig 28590 bp, 30 predicted proteins | sample 1571251 | NCBI WGS metagenome assembly OGGM01 (sample SAMEA2582076, study PRJEB24529) | metagenome | biome: Human gut stool | place: China | collected 2011 | reverse complement strand
GAGAAGTTAGTGTTTTAAGACGTGATTTATATGCTATGGAAGATGGTCAATTAGTGACTCCACTTTAATTTATAGAGATAATAAAATGAAACAAATTATAGTACAATCATTAATTTCATCTACACAGACTGCAGTTATGCAGGATAATAAGTTAATAGAACTATTAATAGAAGATAATATACATAAAAAGACAAAATCAAATATTTACAGAGGAATAGTTAAAAACATAAAGCCTGGAATAGAGGCAGCCTTTGTAGATATAGGTTTTGAAAAGATGGCATATTTACCTATTAAATCTTCTGACGATATAAAAAATGGTATGGAAGTTCTCGTTCAAATCAACAAAGAAGCTGTTGGAACTAAGGCACCAAGACTTACACAAGAGATAAGTCTATCTGGGAGATATTTAGTTTTAATACCATCAAATGGTAGAATTACAATATCAAATAAAATATCTGAAGAAAAAGAAAGATTTAGACTAAAAAAAATAGTAAAATCATTCAATAAAGAAAAACTAGGTATAATAATAAGAACAGAAGCTGTAAATTGTGATATAGATAAACTAAAAGAAGACTTTGATTTATTAATAAAAAGATATCAAGAGATATTAAAACAATTTAAATTAGGTATAGGACCAAAACTACTTTACAGAGAATTGGATTTAGATACAAAATATATCAAAGATAATATTAACGAAGATATAGATAAAATTGTTATTAATGATAAAACTAAATACAATGAAATAAAAAGTATATTAAGTAATATAAATAAAGACTATATACAAAAACTAGTTTTAGAAGAAAATAAAGATGTATTTGATTTATACAAGGTATCAAAAGAAATAGAAAAAGCTTTGAGCAAAAAAGTATGGCTTAAAAGTGGTGGCTATTTAATAATAGAAAAAACTGAAGCCTTGACAGTAATCGACGTAAATACAGGTAAATTCACGGGTAGTCTATCTAGAGAAGAAACTATGTATAAAACTAATCTAGAAGCTTGTGAAGAAATTGCAAGACAATTAAAGATTAGGGATATAGGTGGAATTATAATCGTAGACTTTATAGATTTACACAAGAAAAAATACAAAGAAAATTTAATTAAAAAACTAGAAGAAGCATTAAAAAGCGATAAAAGAAAATCCGAGGTCTTAGGTATAACTAGATTAGGACTTGTTGAGATTGCAAGAAGACGAGAAAAGGACTCCATAGATTCTTATTATTTAAGGGCGTGTGAGACTTGTAAGAGTGATTTTAGTCAAAAATCGATTAATTACATCTTAGACGACTTAGAAAAGGAAATTATGAGAGTTAAAGAACATACAAATTATAATAATATTTTAATGGAATTAAAACCATATATTTACAATGAAATACTTGATAAATACAAGGACTGTATAAAAAAATTAAAAAATAAATACAGTATAAATATTGAAATTTCAAAAACAGAAAACATAAATCAAAAAGACGTAAAAATTATTTATAAATAATATTGACTTTTGATAAAAAAACATGTATTATTAATAACTGTAATGCCGCACAGACAAGGTAAAAACTTTCGAAAGGAAGTACCTTAATGGCGAGTTTGAGACCGAGGAGGTGTATATGAATGTACGCTATAGTTAAAACAGGTGGAAAGCAATACAAAGTTGCTCAAGGTGATGTATTATTCGTAGAAAAATTAGAAGCTAACGAAGGTGACGTTGTAACTTTAGATCAAGTATTAGCTGTTGCTGGTGAAAACGGATTAACTGTTGGAGCTCCAGTTGTAGAAGGTGCTACTGTAACTGCTAAAGTTGTAGCTCAAGGAAAAGCTAAGAAAGTAATAGTTTACAAATACAAAGCTAAAAAAGACTACAGAAGAAAACAAGGACATCGTCAACCATACACTAAGTTAGTTATAGAATCTATAAACGCTTAGTAATTGGAGTGTAACATGATAAAGATTAAATATCATTACACAGATGATTTCAGATTAAAAGGCTTCACACTAAAAGGACATGCTGAGTATGCTGAATATGGATACGATATAGTTTGTTCTGCCGTTACATCTAACGCGATTGGTGTGGACAACTCATTGAACTTACTTGCAAAAGTCGAATTCGAGTCTGAAATAGGGCAAGAAGGAATGATTGAATGCATAGTAAAAGAAAGTTGTTTAAATGATAAAACAGATTTATTATTCGAACACTTTAAGTTAACAATGGAAATGATAAAAGGACAATATCCGAAAAATATAAAAATCTTAAAAAAGTAGGGGGTGACTCCAAATGTTAAACATGAACTTACAATTATTAGCATCTAAAAAAGGGGTAGGGTCTTCTAAAAATGGTAGAGATTCTATATCAAAAAGATTAGGTGTTAAAAGATATGACGGACAAGTAGTTACTGCAGGAAGTATAATAGTAAGACAAAGAGGAACTAAAATACATCCAGGAACTAATGTAGGTAAAGGTGGAGATGACACTTTATTCGCATTAATAGACGGTACTGTTAAGTTCGAAAGATACGACAAAAAAAGAAAAAAAGTAAGTATATATCCAGTAGTAGAAGTTGCTGAATAATTATAAAAGAAAAGGAGTGTATATACACTCCTTTTTGTTTTAATTTAATTGAATAATATATACCTTAAATTTGGAAACACTAAAAATATTACTTAGGAGGTGAAAGACTTGTTTATAGATAAGGCTAGAATATTCGTAAAAGCAGGAAACGGCGGAAATGGTTCTGTATCATTCAGAAGGGAAAAATATGTTCCAGCAGGAGGCCCAGACGGCGGAGACGGTGGTCGTGGAGCTAGTATAATCTTCAAAGTTGATACAGGTCTTAGAACTTTAATGGATTTCAAATACAAAAAGAAATATGTAGGTGAGCCAGGAGCAGACGGAAGCAAAAAAAGACAAGCAGGAAAAAACGGTGAAGATTTAGTATTAAAAGTTCCGCCAGGAACAATAATAAGAGACGAAGCTACTAATTTAATAATAGCTGACTTAAAACACGATGGTGATGAAGCAGTAGTTGCAAAAGGTGGTAGAGGCGGAAAAGGAAACCAACACTTTGCAAATGCTATAAGACAAGCACCAAGTTTTGCAAAATCAGGAACTGATGGTGAAGAAAGATGGGTAATACTAGAGCTTAAAATGATAGCAGACGTAGGTCTATTAGGATTCCCTAACGTAGGAAAATCAACTTTCCTATCAGTAGTAACTAAAGCTAGACCAAAGATAGCTAACTACCACTTCACAACATTAACTCCAAACTTAGGAGTTGTTAAAACTAATTTCGGAGATAGCTTTGTTCTTGCAGATATACCAGGACTTATAGAAGGTGCTGCAGAAGGTGTTGGTCTTGGACACGACTTCTTAAGACACGTTGAAAGAACAAAAGTATTAATCCACGTAGTTGATATATCAGGAATTGAAGGAAGAGATCCAATAGAAGATTTCGATAAAATCAACGACGAATTAAAATTATACAACGAAAAATTATCTACTAGACCTCAAATAGTAGTTGCAAATAAAGCTGACTTATTATTCGATGAATCAGTTTATGAAAACTTTAAAAAGACATTAGAAGACAGAGGATACAAAGTATTCAAAATGTCTGCTGCAACTAGAGATGGTGTAGATGATGTTATAGCTTATACTTCACAATTACTTCAAGAAGTAGAAGATATAGAATTAGTATCAGAAGAAGAATACTACAGACCAGAACTTGACAACACTGCTGAAGAAGGATTAAGTGTTGAAATAGATGAAGATGGTGTTTATGTAGTAACTGGTAAAAAACTTAGAAGAATCATGTACTCTGTTGACTTTGAAGATATGGAATCTATCCAATTCTTCCAAAAAACTATGGAAAACGAAGGTGTATTCGATAAACTTAGAGAAATGGGCATAGAAGACGGAGATACAGTTAAGATATACGAAATAGAATTTGAATTCTACAACTAAGATTCAAATACAAATTAGGAGGAAGAAATGTTAAATAGTAAACAAAGAGCTTACTTAAGATCTCTTGCTAACACTATGAAACCTATAACTCAAATAGGTAAAGACGGTGTAAACGAAAGATTCTTAGAGCAATTAGATAATATGCTAGACACTAGAGAACTAGTTAAAGTTAATATACTTGAAACTGCGGGACTTGACGCAAAAGAAACTGCAAATGCAATATGCAATGCATTAAGAGCTGAATACGTTCAAGCTATAGGTTTTAAATTTACAATATACAGAAAAAATTTAGAAGAACCTAAAATATTATTCCCAGGTCAAGTAGCTAAGAAAAAAGTACAAGAAGAAGGAACTACTAAAAAAGGTAGACCGACTAAAAGATCTAGAAGATAGTTAATTTGACTATATTAAAAAGAATATATTAATATTTTAAATATAAAAAAAGAATTGCTATTTTTAATTTCAGCAATTCTTTTTTTATACAATTAATCTTTATATGATAAACTTAAACTCAGTCCATCTTCACCTATAATAGTATCTTTAAATAGATTGGTTGCATTATGGGCAAAATCTTTTGGCTCCTCAATAGATGGACTAAAATGTGTTAAAAGAAGTTTATCTACATTTCCAGCATTTGCAAGACTAGCAGCTTCCCTAAAAGTCATATGTTTGTTTTTAACGGCTTTTGATATATCTAAATCATCTCCGTACATTCCTTCACATATAAATAAATTACTTCCGTATATAAATTGTGGTATCTCAAAAGTAGGTCTAGTATCTGTTATAAAACTCAGCTTTATACCTTTTCGCTCATCTCCCAAAACCATACTTGAATAGTATGTTTTGTCATTATAAATTACAGTATCTTGTTCTTGGAGCTTTTTCCATAAAATTTGTGGTACTTCATTAGACATCGCTTTTTGTCTATCAAATTTAGCCTTTCTTTTAAAATATAGGCTATATCCGATGCATTCAGTAGAATGTTCTAAATCTATTGTGGATATCTCAATATCTTTTAAAATATCATGTTCTAAACTGAATTTTTCTTTTGGATTTTCAATAACATAAACCCTATATGGAAGGTATTCAACTAAAACCTTTATAGCATTCATGGCATCTATTATACCAACGGGGCCTACTATCGTTAAATCGTCAGTTTTTCCGCTATTACCCATCGTTTGTAAAAGTCCGATTAATCCTATTATATGATCTCCATGAAGATGAGTTATCAGTATTAAATCTATAGCTTTAAATCCACAATTGTATTTTTTCATAGCAATTTGTGTACCTTCCCCGCAGTCGATTAACATTTTTCGACCTTTATAATTTATAAAAAGGGAAGATAAAAATCTATTTGGCATAGGTACATTGCCTCCGCAGCCTAGTAAAGTTAAATCTATCATTTTTTTCTCCTTAAATTAATATTTGAAAGAATATATTAAAAAATTTTTAAGAAATTTTATATAATATGTAAAATAAATAGTTTTATATATTGTAACATTATTTTTAACTATATTTTAACCATTTAATATAGAATTAGTAAATAGGGAGGGAGATATTATGAAAAAAATCAAAATAATTAGTTGTATCTTATGTTTAGTTATTTGTATTTGCTGTGGATGTAGCAGCAAAGCAAATCAAAAAAGTACAAGCAGTCAAAGTAATACAATAAGCAATAATGAAAAAAATAAAACTATTACAGTACATAAAGATAAAAATACGATAAAAGAAAGGTATGACGTGCCAGAGGGATATGAAAGAGTTCGTATGGATGAAAATAGTTTTGGGGAATTTTTAAGAAATAGCAAATTAGAAAAATACGGCGAGAAAGTTAAATACTATGATGGAAGAACAAAGGACAAGGCGAATGTATATGACAGCGTATTTGATGTAGATATAGGGGATAGGGACTTGCACCAATGTGCAGATGCGGTGATGCTTTTAAGAGCGGAATATCTATATCAAAACAAAAGATATGATGAGATAAGTTTTGAATTTGTAGATGGATTTAAAGCGGAGTATAGTAAATGGAGAAGAGGATATAGAATTAATGTGGGGGAAAATTCATGTTCATATTATAAAGGAGCAAAACCAAGTAATACATATTTAACTTTTAGAAAGTATATGGATTTAGTTTTTGCATATAGTTCTACATTATCTTTAGATGAAGAGTTAAAGAGTGTAGATGTAGATGATATGCAGATTGGAGATGTATTTGTAAAAGGTGGTTCTCCAGGACACTGTGTAATAGTGGTAGATATGGCTGAAAATAAAAGTACGGGTCAAAAAGTATTTATGCTAGCACAAAGCTATATGCCAGCTCAGCAAACACAGCTTCTTATAAATCCAAATGATGATAATTTAAGTCCATGGTATAGCCTAGATTTTGGAGATAATTTAAGAACACCAGAATGGATTTTTTCAAAAGACCAGTTAAAACGATTTTAAAAAATAAATAAATTTAATAAAAAGGCTGACTCTCTATATTAGGGAGTCAGTTTTTAATTGAACCCATACAATTACTAATTTATAACAAAATATATTGAAATAAAATAGATATAATATATAATTATTCTATAAACATAGTGGAAATTTAATTATTTTCAATGTTATAAACAATACAATACAAATTTATATGTTAAATATAGGGGTGACAATATGGATAAAATGAACGATAAAATAGTTTATACACCAGGACCATCAGAAGTTAGAGAAAATGTAAGATTAAAAAGAGCAGAAAAAACTACAAATCCTGATGTAGATTTAGACTTCTGCGAATTTTATAAAAATACTTGCGATAAAATGGCAAAAATATTAAAAACAAAAAATGATGTCTATATATTAAGTGGTGAAGGGATGTTAGGATTAGAAGCAGCATGTGCATCACTTACTGAAAATGGAGATCGTGTTTTAGTAATAGACAACGGTATATTTGGTAAAGGATTTGATGACTTTGTAAAAATGTATGGAGGGGAAGTGGTTTACTTCTCTGATGATTACAATAAAGAAATAGATGTAGACAAATTAGAAAAATTCCTAGAAAAAGATCACGACTTTAAATATGCTACAGTTGTACATTGTGATACTCCAACAGGGGTTTTAAATGATTTATCGAAAATATGCCCATTACTAAAAAAATACAACATACTTACAGTTGTTGATTCGGTTGCAGCAATGGTAGGAGAAAATATAGAAGTAGATAATTGGCAATTAGATATAGTTTGTGGTGGCTCACAAAAGGCAATTTCAGCGCCAACAGGACTTACTATGGTATCTGTCAGTGAAGATGCTAAAAATGCTATGAAAAATAGAAAGACACCAATAATAGGTTTCTACTGTAATTTAACAATATGGGAAAATTATTATAGAGATAAATGGTTCCCATATACAATGCCAATAAGCGATATTATGGGGCTTGATGTAGCACTTGATAATATATTAGAAGAAGGTCTAGAAAACGTACATAATAGACATGAAAAAGTTGCAAATGCTACAAGAAAAGCAGTTAAAGAATATGGACTTAATTTATTCTTAGAAAATGGATATTCAAATACAGTCACAGCTATATGCATTGATGAAGAGATTGGAGCAGGAAACTTAGTAAAACATTTGTTAGAAAAATACAATTTAGTTATGACAACTTCATTAAACCAATATACTGGTAAAATACTTAGAATTGGTCATATGGGTGAAAATGCAAAATATGAAGCTATAGTACCTGTTTTAAATTATATAGACTTAGGACTTAAAGATTTAGGATTTAAAACTGATAAAAATTTAGTAGAATTATTTAATAAATATTACAATGCATAAAATTATAGATTACTGCTATTTTAGAAATAAAGTAGCAGTAATTCAAAATTAAAATAATTTATATTTTAAAATACTTATTAGAAAGGGGATAGAAAATGCAACAAGCACAACAAACAAAAGTAAATACTAAAGACCTAGTAGAAACAGCACTTTTAATAGCATTAGTTTATATTGCAACAAGATTTATAAATATCAGATTACCTATAGCGGCATCTGGAGGATTAGTTCATTTAGGTAATACAATGTTATTTATAGCAGCAATCGTATTTGGACCTAAAAAAGGATCAGCAGCAGGAGCATTTGGAATGGGCTTATTTGATTTATTATCAGAATGGGCAATGTGGGCCCCATTTACATTTGTAGTAAGAGGAATTATGGGATATATAATAGGAAAAATTGCTTGGTCTAATGGAAGAGAAGGAAACAATATGCTTGTAAATATAGCAGGTATATTAGTATCAGGAGTATGGATGATAGCAGGTTACTATGCAACAGAAGGTATTTTATATGGAAACTGGGTATCTCCAGTTATGTCAATACCAGGGAACATAACTCAGATAGTAGTTGGATTAGTAATAGGTGTTCCAGTTGCTAAAGCATTAAAAAAATGTATTAGATAATCATATCTAAATTATATACAAAACAAATAAAAAGGAGGCTTTATAACCTCCTTTTTCTTATCTCATTCTATCTTGTTTATATAAATTTCTAATATTGTAAACACCAAGAATTACACATACTATTGCTATAGCTATTTTTGCCATACTCTACCTCCAATTATAATTAACAAGAATATTCATCAACATCGTTAAAAAGTTTATTCAATACTTTTTTTATTATATCATAGTTGAAACCTTTATAAGCTAAATGATTACCTATTTTTTGATATGCTTTTCTAGAGTCTTCATTTTTTAATCTTTCATATCTTTTTTTACCTAGATAAAGAGCATTTTCAAATTCCTTGTCAGTATCTATATCGTCTATTGCAGTTTCAATAATACTTTTTTCGATACCTTTATTATATAGATTTTGTTTTATTTTATTTTTACCGTATTTATTTAAATTTACGTTAGTATTTACTATTCTACTTGCCAAATCTTCATCATCAACAAACTTATATTTTTGTAAAAATTCGATAACCCTGTCTATAGTATCTTCTTCATAATCTTTAGCTAGTTTTTGGCGAATTTGTTTTTCAGATTGACTTGCTTTTGAAAGTATAGATAATGCTTTATTTTTAGCTTTCATATACATTTCATTATCTAAAATACTTTTAAGATTATTAGGGTCGATTTCTTGGCCTTTTTTTAAGTTAAAAGTAAATACAAGTTCTTTATAAATCGCCATAAAGAATTTTTCATCTATGTATATATTAACTCTATCATCTCGTTTTTTCTGAGATTCAATTTTTGTTATAATTCCCATGTTTATTCTCCTTATTTTTTGTTAATAGTTATATTATATACTACATAAGATTGTTGACACAAATCAAACATTTTATAATAGATATAAAATTATGTTTATTTATAATACTATATAATTTTTATTTACTATTTTTAGTTGTATAAAATGGAAAATGTTAATAGTGAGATTTTATCTACCTTATATAACCAAAAATGATATAATACTATTATATTTGTAAAAAAAAGGAGAGTATTAATGAGTATTTATGATTTAGTTATCGAATCTAAATTTTATAATAACGATAAGATAGCAGATTTTGAAAACAATTATGATGGACTTAGAGTGGGTGTTTTAGGAGGGACTTTTGACCCAATACACTATGCACATTTAGCTACAGTGGAATTTATTAGATGTAAATATAAATTAGATAAAATTATATTTATACCTTCTGGAGACCCACCACATAAATTATGGAATATTACGAACAAATACGATAGATATAATATGGTGCTTTTAGCAGTGGCTAAAAACAAAGATTTTATAGCTTTTAATACTGAAATTGAGAAAAAGGGAAAAACATATACAGTAGATACACTTAGACATTTAAAGAAAAACTATCCAGGGGCAGAATTTTTCTTTATAACAGGGGCAGATGCAATTTGTGATATAGAAGAGTGGAAAGACGTAGAGGAAAACTTTAGATTAGCTACATTTATAGCAGCAACTAGACCGGGAATAAGTTTACTTAGAGCACAAGACCAAATAGAAAAGCTTGAAACAAAATACAATGCAAATATAATAAGTGTTTACGTTCCTTCTCTAGATATATCATCTACATATATAAGAGACCAATTAAAAAGAGGAAATTCAGTGAGGTATTTAGTTCCTGAAAACGTAGAAAGATATATATACGAAAAGAATTTATATGGAGTCGGAGATGAATAATTTGAACATAGAGAATATAGATACAAAACAAATAATAGAAAAATTAAATACAATGCTTAAGCCAAAAAGATTAGAGCATTCAATCAATGTGGCAAAGTGTGCAATAAAATTAAGCGAAATATATGGCTATGACAAGGAAAAGGCTTATTTAGCTGGACTTGTACATGATTGTGCAAAATATTTTACAAAAGAACAAATAGATTCATATGTAGAAAAATACAATATAGAATTAGACCCACTAGAAGTAGATAATATAGCATTATCTCATAGTATAATTGGATCTTTTGCAATTCAAGACGTATTTAATATACAAGATATGGATATAATAAATGCAGTAAGATATCATACAACAGGAAGAGAAAATATGTCTATATTAGAAAAAATAATATTTATGGCAGATATGATAGAAGAAGGAAGAAATTTTCCAGGAGTTGATTATCTTAGGGAACTATCATTTAATAAGCAATTAGACAAGGCATTAATTACTTCATTTAACAACACAATAAAATTTGTAATAGACAACGATCAATTAATTCATCCAAGAAGTGTAAAAGCTAGAAATTATCTTATGCAAGAAAATATTTAAATTTGTTGGTTCAAGTCTAAATATATGATATAATAAATAAATATGTTGTTTTATAACGAATAAAATATGCGTTATATAGATAAAGAACAATTTTTTGAAAGTGAGGTAATTAAATGACAGTTGAACAAATGGTTAAAGTTGCGTACGATGCAATTGACGATAAATTAGGCCAAGATATATCAATAATTAATATAGGACAAGTTTCTAGTCTTTGTGATTATTTTATAATAGCTACTGCATCTTCATCTAGACAAGTAAAAGCTATAGCTGATAGTGTACAAGATGCATTCACAGAACAAGGAATAGAACCAAGAGCAAAAGAAGGATACGATACACAAACTTGGATATTACTTGATTATGGGGATATAATAGTACATGTATTTGACGAAGAAAACAGAGAATTCTACAACCTTGAGAAATTATGGAAAGATGCTCCATATGTAGATATTGACACTTTAAACTAAAAATGATAATATATTGAATTATAACGAAAATTTAAAAAATTTAGTAATAAACTGAAAATTTTATCAAATAAACTAAAGTAGTAAAAAATAAAATTTATTCAGAGAGCTAATGGTAGGTGTGAATTAGTTAAATAATATTTTTGAACTTGTTAGTATTAAATTATTTGGCCGTAGTTGGCTTAAAGACTATCTAAGTGAGTCTTTTTTAGGCTAATTAGGGTGGTACCGCGAAGAAAATATCCTCGTCCCTAAACAAATTTATGTTTAGGGCGGGGATTTTTATTTTTTCAAAAATTACTAAAAATAAATTAAAAATAATAAATATGGATTTATTAAATATAATCAAAAGTAGGAGGTAACATAATGAGCGTTTACAATTTTAAAGACGTTGAAGCTAAATGGCAACACAAATGGGAAGAAACAAACCAATATAAAACTGATACAAGAGATACATCAAAACCTTTATATTATACGTTAGAGATGTTCCCTTATCCATCAGGAAAAATACATATGGGTCACGTTAGAAACTACTCAATAGGTGACGTTGTAGCAAGATTTAAAAAAATGGAAGGATACAATGTTCTACATCCAATGGGATGGGATTCATTCGGTCTTCCAGCAGAAAATGCTGCTATAAAACACGGAATACATCCAGCAAAATGGACTTATGAAAACATAGATGACATGAAAAACCAATTAAAATTATTAGGTTTAAGTTATGACTGGGAAAGAGAAATAGCAACTTCAAATCCTGATTACTACAAATTTACACAAGAAATATTCTTAAAATTCTTAGAAGCAGGTCTTGCATATAAGAAAAAATCTTTTGTAAACTGGTGTCCATCTTGTGAGACAGTTCTTGCAAATGAGCAAGTTGTTGGTGGACAATGTGAAAGATGTGACGCTGTAGTAGTTAAAAAAGAATTAGAACAATGGTACTTCAAAACAACTGAATTTGCTGAAGAATTATTAAATGACTTAGACAAATTAGAAGGTTGGCCAGAAAAAGTTAAAACAATGCAAAAAAACTGGATAGGAAAATCTCATGGTGCTGAAATAGTATTCGATATAGATGGTTCAGATGACCAAATGATCGTTTATACAACTAGACCAGATACAGTTTATGGAACAACTTTCATGGCATTAGCTCCAGAAAATCCACTAGTTAAAGAATTAGTAGCTGGAACTGAATATGAAGCTGATGTAGATAAATTCGTACAAAAAATGCATACTCAAACTGAAATAGAAAGAACTTCTACTGATACAGAAAAAGAAGGTATGTTCATAGGAAAACACGTAATAAACCCTATAACAGGAAGAAAAGTTCCTCTATGGATAGCAAACTATATATTAATGGACTATGGTACTGGTGCAATAATGGGTGTTCCAGCTCATGACGAAAGAGATAAAGAATTTGCTACAAAATACAGTATAGAAATAATAGACGTTATAGATGAAGACGGTAAAATGATAAATTCTGAAGAATTCAATGGAATGGATGCTACAGAAGCTCAAGATAAAATAACTGAAAAGTTAGCTAAAGAAGGAAGAGGTAAAAAGACTGTTAACTACAGACTTAGAGACTGGTTATTATCAAGACAAAGATATTGGGGTGTTCCAATACCAGTTGTTTACTGTGAAGAATGTGGTATAGTTCCAGTTGACAAAAAAGATTTACCAGTATTACTTCCAACAGATGTTGAATTTACAGGAAAAGGTGAATCTCCACTTACAACTTCAAAAACTTTCATAAATACTACTTGTCCAAAATGTGGTAAACATGCGACTAGAGATGTAGATACAATGGATACATTCGTTGACTCATCTTGGTATTTCTTAAGATATATAGACAACAAAAATCAAGAAGCAATGTTCGATTCAGAAGTAGTAAATAAATGGATGCCAGTTGATCAATATATCGGTGGGGTAGAACATGCTATAATGCATTTACTTTACGCTAGATTCTTCGTTAAAGCATTAAAGAAAGTTGGGATGGTAGACTTCGACGAACCATTCAAAAACTTACTTACTCAAGGTATGGTATTAATGGATGGTAGCAAAATGAGTAAATCTAAAGGTAATACAGTATCACCTCTTGAAATAATAGATAAATACGGTGCTGATACTGCTAGATTATTCGTATTATTCGCCGCTCCACCAGAAAGAGACTTAGACTGGTCTGAACAAGGTGTTGAAGGATGCTTTAGATTCTTAAACAGAGTTTATAGATTAGTAGATGAGTTAAAAGATATAGCTAAATCAGATGCAAAAGTAAATGTTGCAACTAAAGAAGATAAAGCTATGAGATTTACTATACATTCAACACTTAAAAAAGTGACAGATGATTTAAGCTTTAAATTCGGATTCAATACAGCTATAGCATCATTAATGGAATTAATAAACGAAATGTACAAATATAAAGAATTAGATACTAGAAATGATGGAATAATCAAAGAAGGTATCGAAACTATAGTAACTATACTTGCTCCATTTACACCACATGTAGGTGAAGAATTATGGCAAATGATAGGAAAAGAAGGAAGTATATTTGATATAAGCTGGCCAGAATTTGACGAATCTGCTTTAGTAAAAGACGAAGTAGAAGTAGTTGTTCAAATAAACGGTAAAGTTAGAGCGAAATTAAGTGTAGGTGCAAACATGACTAAAGAAGAAATGGAAAAAGTAGCTTTAGAAAATGATAAAGTACAAGCATCTATAGGAGATAAAACTGTAGTTAAAGTTATAGCTATACCTAAAAAATTAATAAACATAGTTGTAAAATAATAAAATTTATTTTATATATCAAAGGATGTCATATATTAGGGCATCCTTTTTTTACTATAAATGTGATTTTATAAAAAATAATAAAAAAGTATAATGAAAAATAAAATATGGGCAAACTAGAAATGAAAAATATTTATTTATGAATAAAAAAGGTCTATGAAAAGATAGATAGAAAAGAGGTTTTAAGATGAAAAAAATCCTTGGCACCATAGTAATTATCTTTTTTATAATAGGATTTTCAAAAGTTTGTTTGGCTGATAATACAAAAGACGTATCTGCAGACAGTTATAAATACGACTATGAGGATATAATAATAAAAAAAGGAAATGAAGACGAAAAGGTAGTGGCGCTTACATTTGATGATGGGCCTGATGAGGTATTTACACCCCAAGTTTTAGATATTCTGAAAAAGTACGATGTAAAGGCGACATTCTTCTTGATTGGAGAAAAAGTACAATATAATAAAAAAATAGTTAAAAGAGAAAAAGAAGAAGGCCATGAAATAGGAAATCATACATTTACACATATAAATGCAGCAAAAAAATCAAGAGCAGAAATTGAAAGTGAAGTTACAAAAACACAAGAAGCGATAAAAGAAGTTACAGGAGAATATCCAACATTATTCAGACCTCCGTATAGAGCTTTGAGTAGGGATTTATGTCAAACTGTTAAATCTAAAAACATGAATATAATATTATGGTCTAATATAGATGTTAGGGACTGGTCAAACCCTGGAGTAAACAGTATAGTAAGTACAATCGAAAATAAAGTTGAAAATGGAAATATTATAATACTACACGACTATAATACAGTTAGAAATGATAAATCCCAAACAATACAGGCTTTAGAAATAGTAATACCAAAATTAAAAGAAAAAGGGTATAAATTTGTTACGATTTCAGAACTAATGGAACACTTAGATAAATAAAATTTAAAATTTAGATAAAACCTTTAAAAAGAGATGTTGAATAATTAAATTTCGACATCTCTTTTATAAAATCCGTTTTTTATGTATAATGTATAAAAATACTTTTTTTAGGAGGACGAGATGTACGAATTAGTTATAATACTTTTAATAGGTATTGATCAACTTATAAAAAATTGGGCTTTAAATGTATTAAGATATAAAGGGGCTATTAGTGTAATAGAAAATGTATTTAATTTAACTTATGTTGAAAATAGAGGGGCTGCATTTGGATTATTTCAAAATAACCAAATAATATTTATAGTTGTTGCGCTTATTGCATCAATAGTAGGACTTTATGCTCTTCATTCAAAAAAAATAAATTCAAAAATATGCAAAACTTCAATTATACTTATTATAGCAGGGGCTTTAGGAAACTTAATAGACAGGATTAGACTAGATTTTGTTGTAGATTACTTTGACTTTGTCTTTATATGGAATTATGTTTTTAATTTAGCGGATTGCTTTATTGTAGTAGGTACGATTTTACTTTGTCTATATGTTTTAATTAAAAGTGATAAAACTGAAAAGGAATAAGTATATTTATATTAATTAAAAGATATTTGACAATTTTTAATGATAAAGAAAATATTAAAAGAAAGTGAAATAAATTATGGAAAATACAAAAGATGAAATAAGAGAATTTTTAGTTTTAGGAGAAGAAGAGGGAGATAGATTAGATGTGTATTTATCTTCGCAACTAGGAGAAATGTCTCGAAGTTATATCCAAAAAATAATAAAAGATAAAAAAGTAAAAGTAAATGGAAAAATAGAAAAAGCTAAATATGCTGTAAAAGAAGATGATAGCGTAGTTATAGAAATACCAGCACCAAAACTTTTAGAGGTTATACCACAAGATATTCCAATAGATATAGTATATGAAGATGATGATTTATTAATCGTAAACAAACCACAAGATATGGTTGTGCACCCTGCACCAGGGAATTATGAAAATACATTAGTAAATGCGATATTATATCATTGTAAAGACAATCTATCATCTATAAATGGTGTAATAAGACCTGGAATTGTGCATAGAATTGACAAAGATACTTCAGGAATACTTATGATAGCAAAAAATAATAATGCACATAATTCTCTAGCAGAGCAATTAAAAGACCACTCAATAACTAGAGAATATGAATTTATATGTCATGGAGTTGTAAAAGAAGATAAAATCACAGTAGATAGGCCTATAGGAAGAAATCCAAAAGATAGACTTAAAATGGCTATAGTAAAAGACGGGAAAAGAGCAGTAACTCACTTTGAAGTCATAAAAAGATATGAAAACTTTACTCACATGAAGGCTAATTTAGAAACTGGTAGAACTCATCAAATAAGAGTGCATGCAGCAAGTATAGGTCATCCACTTTTAGGGGATCCTATATATGGACCTAAAAATTCAAAAATAAAATGTAAAGGGCAAACACTTCATGCAAGAAAGCTAGGATTTATACATCCTACGACTAAACAATATGTTGAATTTAACTCTGATTTACCAGATTACTTTGTGGAAATACTTAACAAAATAAAATAAGTATTGAAATAAGAATATTAAAATTATATAATGATATTTAAGAAAAATTAAAAATTGAAATAAAAATAAAATTTAAATAACGTAAAAATATAGATATACCTTTAATTGATACAGAGAGATCATAAGGCATAGATGTACTTTTGATGTGTAAAAAAGTATAACTTCCTGTCTTGTGCAGGAAGTTTTTTTGTTGAAATAAAGAATCTCATATTTTATACGCTAAATACTACAGAACAAAGGAGAAAAATAATGATAGAAAAAGCTAAATTGATGGATGAAAAAGCAATTGCTAGAGCTATCACAAGAATAAGTCATGAAATAATCGAAAAAAATAAAGGAGTTGAAGATGTCATCTTAATAGGTGTTAAAACTAGAGGTGTACCTATAGCAAACAGAATAGCAACTAGAATTGAACAAATAGAAGGACATAAAGTTGCAACTGGAGAAATGGACATTACTTTATACAGAGATGACTTAAAAGAAATACAAGAAGAACCTGTAATAAACAGTACGAATATAGGTACTGATATAAACGATAAAATAGTTGTTTTAGTAGATGACGTTTTATATACAGGAAGAACTGTAAGATCAGCTTTAAATGCTCTTATGGATATAGGAAGACCAAAATCTATACAACTAGCAGTATTAGTAGATAGAGGTCACAGAGAACTTCCTATAAGAGCAGATTATGTAGGAAAAAATGTACCAACATCAAAACAAGAAATAATTTCTGTTGAATTATTAGAAGTAGACGGAAATGATTCTGTAAAAATAAAAGAGTAGAGAGATATTAATAATATAATATTGGGAGGTATATATTTATGAGAAAAGCAGCTTTATCGATTCAACATTTACTTGCGATGTTTGGAGCAACAGTATTAGTTCCATTATTAACAGGATTTGACCCAGCGGTGGCAATATTCTGTGCAGGTGTAGGAACATTAATATTCCATTTTTGTACAGATTGGAAAGTTCCAGTATTTTTAGGTTCAAGTTTTGCATTTATAGGAGTGATAAATCAAGTTTCAGATGCGTTTAACGGAGATTTGGCTTATGCCCAAGGAGGAATTATCGTAGCAGGACTTTTATATTTAATAATGTCTTTAGTTGTAAAATTTATTGGTGTAGAGAAGGTTAAAAAATATTTCCCACCACAAGTTACAGGAGCAATGATAGCAGTTATCGGTTTAAACTTAATTCCTTCAGCATTAGATATGGCATTAACTTACCTACCTATAGCAATAATTACTTTAGCTATAGCAATTGGAATAAACAAATTTGCAAAAGGAAGTATAAGACAATTTAGTGTGATAATAGCAGTATTTACAGGATTAGCACTAAGCTTTATATTAAAACAAGTAGATACTACAGCAGCTAGCCAAGCGAGTTGGTTTGCTATACCAAATTTCAGATTACCAAAATTCAGTATAGAAGCAATATTAATGATAGCACCAGTAGTACTTGCAACATTTATGGAACATATAGGTGATGTTACTACAAATGGAACAGTTGTCGGAAAAAACTTTATAGAAAATCCAGGACTTAATAGAACATTACTAGGTGATGGTCTTGCAACAATATTCGCTGGATTTGCAGGAGGACCTGCTAATACTACTTACGGAGAAAATACTGCGCTTTTAGCAATAACTAAAAACTACGATCCAAGAGTTTTAGAATTAACAGCAGTATTTGCAATAGTATTATCTTGTGTAGGTAAATTCGGAGGATTTTTACAAAGTATACCACAAGCTGTTATGGGCGGAATAAGTATATACCTATTCTCTATGATAACTTATGTAGGAGTTAAAAGTATAAGAGATAGTAAATGCTATAAAGGAAATACAAAAAATATAATAATAATAGCTACTATACTTATAATAGGTCTTGGAACTTCATACTTAAGCACTTATGCAGGAATAGAAATAGGAATACCTCTATCAAAAACTTCAAGTTTAACAGGATTAAGCTTAGCTGCAATAGTTGGAGTTATATTAAATAGAATATTAAATGCTAAAGACTTCAAAGAAGAATCAGTATTAAACTTAGATAATACAGTAGCAGAGGTAGAATAATAAAATAAATAACTGAAATAAAAAATCACAGATTATACGGCTTGTATAATTTGTGATTTTTTTGTGGATATTTTTAGGTAATTATCATAAATAAATATTATAATTTAATTATAGATATTAAATTTTGTTGGGAGAGATTTAAATGAAGATAAAGAGCATAATAATCAGCAATTATAAATCTTTAGGAGAAGAAAGAAATATTCTACTTTTAGAGGATAATATAACGGCTTTAATAGGTAAAAATGATTCTGGAAAAAGCAATATTCTAGAAGCTTTAGGAAATATCTCATTTATACATCATATTAACGATGATTTTTTTAGTAAGAAAAATCGTTATACAAATAGGAATATAGTAATAACAGTAGAATTGAAATTTACTGAAAAAGAATGTCAACAACTTTTAATCGATTCTAAAAATCCAAAAACAGTATTTAAGTTTTATTCGAGTGATGATATAGAGTTTGAAGGAGCATTTTCTTCTATTTTTAATCATGATGAGGAATTAAAAAATGCTATTTATTATATAGAAGATAATATATTAAACTATTTTAAAGTTTATGGTAAATATACAACAAAGAAATTTATAGAAAGTATAGATGAAAAATTAGATAGATTGCTTGAAATTGACAGTAAAATATGGGTCAAATATAAGAAAAGTCTAAATGAAATTTTGGAAGTTTTGATATTACAAGAACAAGATATGGCAAGTAGAGAGTATAATGAAGAATGTTATACTCTTATAAGACATATTGAAACAATAAAAAGCAAGATTAAGAAAAAATATAAGTTATTACCAGTAATTTATTATAGAACAAAAGAAGAAGAATTGCAGAGCATATATAATTTAGATGAAATAAAATCTGCAATAAAAACAAAAAAAGGGCTTTTATACAAATTTATGGTTGTTACAGAAGCTCCATTAGAAGAGTTTATAAAGGCAATAGAATCAAATGATGAAAATGAAAGAAACAAATGTATTAATAGTATAAAAGAAAAGGTTAAGTATAATATACAAAAAGAATTTAATTATTTTTATGAAGAAGATGAAAATGTAAAAATTAAAGTAAACTTTGAAAATAATTGTTTAAAGATATTTATAAAGACAAAAGAACATACAACATATTTAGATGAGAGAAGCAATGGACTTAAATGGTTTTTGAATTTATTTATAGATTTAGCATATGGAAATTTAGAAAATAAGACAATAATTTATTTGCTAGATGAACCAGGGGTATACCTTCATGTAAATGCTCAAAGAGAGCTTTTAGTCTTGCTTAAAAATCTATGCAATAAAGGTGGCCAAGTCGTATATACAACACATTCTCCATATATGATAGATACAGAAGATATAATCAATGTAAGGGCTATAGAAAAAGACGAAAATGGAGTAACACATATATTTAATAATGCCTATGATAATAAATTTAATTCTTCATCTAAAAGAGAGACTTTGACCCCACTTTTAAAAGCAATTGGGGCAGATATAAAATACAATTTAGGGCCTAGATTAGATAAAGTAAATATTGTAACAGAAGGTATTACCGATTACATGTACTTTACTGCAATGCTTGATTATCTAGGAGTAGAAGAAGAACAAAGACCGTATATACTTCCATCAGTAGGTGCAGGGAATGTAAATGCACTTGTATCTATATTAATCGGCTGGGGATGTAATTACAAGGTAGTACTTGATTACGATAAGGCTGGAGTAATAGAATGCAATAAATTGATTGATAGTTTAAATTTAAGGCTTAATCATGAAGTATTTTTTATAAATTGTAAAGATAAACCACTTGAAAAAGAATATATAAGAAATCCAGAATTTGTTGAATCACTTATAAGTGAAGAAGATAAAAATAAATTATCTGTAAGGTATGAAGTCAATAAAACTATGGCTGCAAAGGAATTTTATGATAAAGTAATAGATAAAGAAATAGTTTTAAGTGAGAAAACAATAAATAATTTTAGGAGATTATTTGTTAATTTGAGTATAATAGAATAAATATATATAACAGCTACTCGATTATAAGTAGCTGTTTTTTGTTGACAAAATTATTGTACCATTGTACTATTATATTAGTACAATAGGTAAAGATTAAAATTACAATTAAAGGGGTATAATACATAACCCCTATGTTAAATATAATAAAAGTGAATTAGATTTTTAATTTACGATAAGTATATACATGTGTGCTACATTAAAATGACAAAATTGTAAGCTAATTGTAAGTTCATTATATAGGAATAAATGATATATTATATATAGAAATAAATGAAGGTGAAAATCTTCATAAAATCTTAAGGTTTTTAGTAAGAAAATTTTAGGATTGTATAATTATAATAATTATAAAGTTAAAAGTGGATAGAAGAAGGGTTTAAAATATATGGAGGTTAATTATGAAGGATTATAAAAATTTATTTTTCAAGATATTAAAAAATGGGGGATTATTTTTAATACTAATAGTATTTACCTTTTACTTTGTATTTAGGGGCATGGATTTAAATACAGTAGTAAACACTATATCAAAAACAAATGCTTTTTATTTACTAATAGGTGCTTTATGCATGTGTATATTTTTATTATGTGAGGCTAGCAATTTCAGAAGAAATCTTACTGCATTGGGATATAAAACTAGTTTAAAACAATGCATAAATTATTCAGTACAAGGATTTTTCTTCAGTTCAATTACACCTTCAGCTTCTGGTGGGCAACCAATGCAAGCCTATCAAATGTATAAAGACGATATAAAAATTTCACATTCAACATTAGTGTTATTTGTAGAATTTATATTTTTCCAAACAGTTACAATTATGTATGCAATAATAGGATTTGCAACACAATATTCACTTTTAAATGGAAAAATAAATTCATTAATGATACTATTTGTTTTAGGAATCGTATTTAATTTTGCAGTACTTGTAGCATTTATACTTGTTTTATTCCATAGTGAAAAAGTGAAAAAATTATTAAATATAGTAGTGAGATTTTTAAAATTTTGCAAATTTAAAAAAGCAGATATGATAAAAGAAAAAGTAGATTCAATAATAGACGACTATAAAGAATGTGCTATGTACATAGTCAAAAATAAAGGCATAATGTTTAAAACTTTTATTACAAAATGTGTACAGATATTTGCAATTCATAGTGTGCCTTATTGGATATATCGTTCATTTGGATTTAATGAATACTCAATATTTATGTTTGTAGGAGTTCAAGCAGTATTATTTATATCAGTTTCAGCACTACCTCTTCCAGGATCAGTTGGAGCAAGTGAAAGTGGATTCTTGATATTATTTAAATTATTATTCCCAGCATCAGTTTTAAATGAAGCTATGCTACTTAGCAGGGGTGTAAGTTTCTATCTATTCGTATTCTTATGCGGAATATTTATATTAGTTAAATACGCAAGTGATACTAGAGCAAAAAGACTTGCAAAACTACAAGCAGCAAAAGAAGCGGCAGAAAAGAAAGTATACAAAAAAAGAGTTGTTCAACAAATATAGTATTTTAAAATATAATTAAGTAAATAAAGATAAAAACACAGTTCTGGTTGGTAGTCCAGACGCGGTATATCTGTCAGTAACCTGCCTCCTTGGTTTCCATTCTTTATTATATAAATTTTAAGGAGGGCAAATTATGGATGAAATATCTGCGAAACTGACGATTTTATTTGAAGATCCTTTTTGGATTGGTTTATATGAGCGAATTTATAAAAATAAACTTGAAGTATGTAAGATAACATTTGGAAAAGAACCTACAGATGGCGAGGTTTATGAATTTATGCTCAAGAATTGGAGGAAACTCAGATTTAGTCCACCTGTTAAAGGAGTAAAACCTGTAAAGGAAAAGATAAATCCTAAACGTATGCAAAGGGAGATAAATAAAGCTCAAAAAAATACAGAAATAGGAACAAAATCTCAACAGGCTTTGAAACTTCAACAAGAACAAATAAAAGACAGCAAAAAAGCTATTAAAAAAATAAAACGTGAAGAAGAAGCTAAAAGACAGTTTGAACTTAAACAAAAAAAGAAAAAACAAAAGCATAAAGGACATTAAATAGCTTTTGGATGAATCTAAAATAAGAGGAGTATGAAAACAAAATTATTTTCATACTCCTTTTAAAATTCTTAAATATGTAAATGTAAAACTTTTAGTTTGATATATTATAAATCAAATGATATTTGCTCACTTTCAAATCTGCTTTTATATTCTGAGATTATATCATCCATTTTATATGTTATACCTAATTTAGAACATTTTTCTTCAAAATATTTTTGTAAGGACTTAAAATTTGGGCTATTGCACACATATTTATCACTATATAAATTTTGATATTTAGATACTAAATTAGGAAAATTTTCTCTTAGTTTTGTATAATAATAAAATCGTTGATTAGATCTAAGGGTAACTCCAAACATAGGATAAATAAAGTTAGCCCTCGATTTATAAGCTTGATTTATTATTTTATCGATATTATCTTTAGTATCGTTTATAAATGGAAGCAGGGGCATAATAAGTACGCCTGTATAAATTCCAGCATCTCTTAATTTTTTTATACCTTCAAATCTCTTAGATGATACACATACATTGGGTTCTATTACTTTGCTTAAATTATCATCACCACAAGTTATACTAAATTTTACAATTACGGGAGAATGAGTGTTTATTTTTTTTAGTATATCTATATCTCTTAAAATTAAATCGGATTTAGTTGCTATAGCTATACCAAATCCGTATTTATCGATTAATTTTAGTGCTTCTCTAGTTATTTCGTATTTCTTTTCGAATGGATTGTATGTATCTGACATAGCGCCTATTTGAATAACTCCTGAATGTCTTTTTGATTTAAGTTGTTTTTCTAAAATAGGAATGCAGTCTTTTTTTATTCTAACCCTATCAAAATCGATTATATTATAACAATTGCTTCTGCTGTCACAGTATATGCAACCATGACAGCAACCTCTATATAAATTCATATTGTAGTCAGTAGAAAACCAATGTGAATTATCATACTGTACTTTTGATAAAATTTCCTTGGCAATAATAAATTCCATAATATATTTAAAGTTATTAACGCTTTATATCCTTTCATAGATTTATTTATATTATAGACCAAAATATTGTTTTAAGGCATCATTACTTCGATTTCATCATTTATTGTAATGCTTTTAATATCTTTAGGATTTAAAATCTTTGAAAAACTTGCATAAGATTCAGAACGTCCGAATAAATCCATTCCAATAGTAGAATAAGATGAAGTATTTGAGATAAAGAAGTCATCACCAGAATACACTGTTGAATCTTTCATCGTAACCTTACTTATAAAGTGATTATATTTGCCATTGCTTTTTATTTTTACAGAAAGTGGTGATAAAGTGACTGTTTTAACACGAACTGTTCTATTGTTTACTTTATAAGATTTATTGATAACATAAGTTTTTGATGTATCTTTACAATTTAACTTAAAGTTTAAAGTCCAGTTTCCTTTTATTAAACTTACAAAATCTTCATACTCACCTTTAGACTTATTATAAGGAGAGTAACCAAAATCTTTAAAAATAAGTCTTATATTGCTATTATTTATATCTTCTTGTTCCATAGTAATTAAAAGTGTAGATGTATGAGGATCATCATCTTCAGATTTTATAGACTCGAATGTCGTACTAGAAGAAGGTCTATAACTACCATTTGATTTAACTTCAAAATCAAATTCATTAAATGTCTTTAAGGAATGTGAAAATTCATCTTTTGTTTTTAATTTTAGTATTATATATAATGAGTTTTTATCACTGATGACTTGGGGAGCAGTTATTCTTAGTCCTTTGGATTCTACAGACTTATTTATATTCGCACCAGAACCATTTATAAGATATTCATTTTCTCCGTTTATATTTAATAAATTAGCAAGTTGTGCATCGAATGAAAATTAATCTGATGCAAATGATAATGTAGAAATCATAAGCACAGAAGCTAAAATTATAGCTACGCTCTTTTTAAGTGATACTACTTTACCTTTGTTTTTGCTTTGATTTGATGAATTTTTAATTTTATCCATAGTCATATTCAAAATCTTTTCATATATCAATACTTGTAAAAATGAATTTCTCCTCAAAAATTTTGAAAAAAATTTAAAAATAGTGTAACGAAATGTAGATTTTATTATACTACTATATGAAAAACAAATTTCTAGCTAGAAAGAGGAGGGATAAATGAAGGAAATTGAAAAGCTATACGATTTATATTCCAAAGATGTATATAGATTTATTTATTCACTTAGTTTTGACGAAGAAATTGCAAAAGATATTATGCAAATAACATTTTTGGAGTGTATAAAGAGTATAAAAAACTTTAAAGGGAACTGTAGCGAAAAAACATGGTTATTGGCTATAGCGAAGAACCAATACTATACATATTTAAAGAAACATCCGAAAACACAATCAATTTATGAAAGCAATTTAGAACAGATAGAGGATTTTACCCAAAATGATTTAGAAGAGTACAATGAGGTTTTAAAAGCAATACATTCTCTTAAGGAACCTCAAAGGCAGATAATGATACTTAGACTAATAAATGATTTCACATTTAAAGAAATTGGAGAAATTTTGGGTAAAAGTGAAAACTACTGTAGGGTTAATTTTTTTAGGGAAAAGAAAAAACTGGTTAAACAGTTTAAATATTAAAAATATAGAAAAGCAGGTGAGAAAATGAGTAAATTAAAATGCAGTATCGTTGAAGATTTAATGCCACTTTATATAGAAGATCTTTTAAATGAAGAAACTAAAAAGGACATAGAGTTGCATTTAGATGAATGTGAAGATTGTAAAGAAGTTTATGATGAATTAAAAAAAGGTGTAAATTTGGAATATGAAAAAAATATGGATTTAAAAGAAGATGAATACGAAGAGTTAAAAACAGACACGTTAAATTCTATTAAAAATTATTTAAATAAAATAAAGTATATTTTAATAATATTTTCAATGGCAGTATCTGTTGGAATAAGTATATTAGGACATGGATTTTTAAGTACAATACCATGGATTATAATAATACCTTTTGTGCTTGGACTTTTATATAAAGAAAATATGCTTATAATAGCTACAGCACTTATTTTTAATATATTATTTAATATTGTTTTACAAAGTGCATATGCTATCATATTTGACAGTATATATATTTTATTATGTACAGGCGCAGGATTATTCCTAGCAATCAGTATAAAAAATTTAAAAATAAATTAATGGGGTGATTAATATGAAATATATAAAATTAATTATAGCATTTTAATAACTGGTATTGCTATATATATTTACAGTGGATTTTTTGGAAATCCAATAGAATATTTAAAGGTAAAACATGCATTTGAAGATTATATAGATAAAAACTACGATGGAAAACTTGAAATAGAAGCTATCAAATTTAATTTTAAAACTGGAGGTTTTTATGCACAAGTTGGAGATGGTAATTACAAAACCAATTCATATTTAGATTATTATTATGATGGTAGTATAGGAGATGGATATTACCAAGATACAATTACTAATATGCAAGATGAGATCAATAATTATATATCTTATAATATTGAAAAAGAAACAGGTATAAAAAGATATTATATGATCTTAGAACCAACAATTAATATTAAACAGTATAAATATAAAGTAAATGATTTTTATAGTGGAGAAGAACCTATAGATTTAACCTTAGAACTTGGATATACATATGATTTTGAAGAAAAAAGTACAAATAAAAGTGAAAAGGATAAATTTCCATATAAAAATAAAGATGAATTTATAAAAGACACTTATAAAATAGTAAAATCTCTAAAAAAGATAAATTATGATTTCAGTAATGTAACAATTTATTCTTTTAAAGAAGACGGAAATAATGCATATGAAGTAAATATAAAAAACTTAAATGATATAAAATCAGAAAATGATTTAGAAAAAATAGTAAAAAATATAGACTACAGTAAAACAGAATAAATTAGAATAAAATTAATAAAGAAAAATTCTACTAAATTATATATAAATTTACATCGTATAAATTAAAAAATCCTTAGGATATTGACTGAGGATTTTTTTATCTATCCTATAAATAAAGAATTACTTACAAATATTGCCATTATAGAGAACTAGTTCTATAATAATTCATGGAAAGAAATTGGCAAATAATGAAAAGGAGTGGATGTATATGAATGTACAATTAAAAGGTGATTTAGAAGAAAATAAAAATATATTTACAAGAGATAAAAAAGAAGAAAATTCAATGTTAGAAGGGAGTATAGTGAAAGCTCTTATTTTATTTGCTATACCTTTAATTTTAGGAAACCTTCTGCAACAAATGTACAATACAGTAGACTCTATTATTGTTGGAAATTATGTAGGAAGTAATGCTTTAGCAGCTGTAGGCTCTAGCACATCTTTGATTTATCTATTGATAGCCTTTAGCCAAGGTACAGCTACAGGGGCAGGTGTTATAATTTCTCAATTTATTGGAGCAAAAAATAGCAAAGGACTACATGTAGCAGTGCACACTTCTTTGGCTATTGCAATTATATTGGGATTATTTTTATCAATTGTAGGTTTTGTATTTAGTCCACAAATATTAAAACTTATGAAAACACCTGATAATGTTATGGTAGAGTCAGTTGTATATCTTAAGTATTTTTCAATAGGACTTGTTTTTAATGTAATTTATAATATGGCTGCTGGAATTTTAAATGCTGTAGGAAATTCTAAACGTTCATTACTATATTTAGCAATTGCTTCAATTATAAATATAGTTTTAGATTTATTACTTATAAGAGGATTTAATATGGGTGTTGAAGGTGCAGCAATTACAACAGATTTAAGCCAAGTTATTTCGTCTATTTTAGCAGTTTATTTTTTAATGAGAATCAATGAAGATTACAAAGTTAACCTTGCTAAAATTAAACTTCATAAAGAGATGGCTATAAAAATTATTAAAATTGGATTGCCAACAGGAATACAAAACATGATTATTTCATTGTCTAATGTGCTGATACAATCAAGTATAAATGTATTTGGATCAAAAACAATGGCAGGTTTTGGGGCTTATCTAAAGATAGATGGGTTTAATATTTTACCTGTAATGAGTTTAAGTATGGCTGCTACAACTTTTACAGGCCAAAATTATGGAGCAGGAAAAATACAAAGAGTAAAAAGAGGAATGTATATAAGTTTAATAATGGGTCTAGTTTATACTATTTTAACAGGATTTTTATTATTGACTTTTGATAATTCAATTATGGGATTATTTACACAAGATAAAGATGTTATAGAAGTTGGAATAGAAGCGATGAAGTATTTCTGCCCATTTTATTTCTTACTTAGTATTTTACATGCCTTAGCTGGAACTGTAAGAGGTACAGGAAAGACAATACCACCTATGGTTATCTTATTATTTTCATTATGTGTATTTCGTATGATATTTATAAAATGGGTTATTCCTTATTTTAATACAATACAATCTATATATATTTTATATCCAGTATCTTGGGCAATTGGTGCGTTTTTAATGGTTTTATATGCATGGAAGGGTAAATGGATAGAAAAAAAATAAGAAAAAAGTAGATTATAGAAAAAAATAAAAGTAAAATTATACTATAGAAAAATAAAAGGGGGTTTTGATATGCAAATTAAAAATGTCGCTATGATAGGAGCAGGAGCGATAGGAGGAGTATATTCATATTCTCTACATAAACTTTTAGGTGACAATTTTGCTTTTATAGCAAATGGTAAAAGAAAAGAAAGATTAGAAAAAGAAGGTCTATATTTAAATGGGGAACATTTTAATCCAAAGGTAGTATCATCAGACGAAGATATAAAGTTTGATTTAATAATAGTAAGTGTGAAAAATTATCAGCTTCAAAGCGCAATAGAAGATATGAGAAATTTAGTAGGGAAAAATACTATAATACTTACATTATTAAACGGAATAAGCTCTAGAGATGTATTGCAAGAAGAGTTTAAAGATAATCATGTTTTATACGGTCTTGCTATAAAAATAGATGCTGTAAAAGTTGGCAATAAGATAACTCAAAATAGTAAAGCC
>OGGM01000472.1_pt1 | contig 28659 bp, 26 predicted proteins | sample 1571251 | NCBI WGS metagenome assembly OGGM01 (sample SAMEA2582076, study PRJEB24529) | metagenome | biome: Human gut stool | place: China | collected 2011 | reverse complement strand
TGTTTCCGGCGATGTGATCACGCTTTTCAATCACTTTCACCCGCTTGCCACGTTTGGCAGCTTCATATGCAAAGGTAGCCCCAAACAAACCTGCCCCTACTACAAGATAATCATATTCTTTTATCACTTTTTCCTCCCTGAAGAAAAATACTTCTTAACATACAATTACGACACTTAATAACGAACTATATTTATTAACTTTTGTGATAAAACCTTCATAGATCTCCTCATAACAAGAAGTGATACCACTATATATAAGCACACATAAATAATAAATGACAACAAAACATTCTGCATACCTGTTGCAACTTCAAAAGCCACTACCATTAGTCCAATGTATAAATAACTACTAAAATTTTTGATGTTATACTTTATCCTGAATGATACATCTTCGATGGTATACCAAATAGCCAATTCTACTAAGGAAACAAACGCCATTGCAATCACATCTTTAAACGTAAAATATACTACTGTATCTAATATCAGTGTTATAACTAATGATATGCACCCATTTCTTAAATACCGAATATTATCATCCATTACCTTATAGTAATTTGAAACTATTACAGTTATGCACAATGTTATTGCTACTCCTGGCGAAAGAATCCGAAAATATACTAACGACTCTTGGTATTTTGGTAATAACCACTGAATTATAATTCGCACAGGATAATATGATATTAACGATGCGTATGCAAAAAGTAAAATGTAGTCAATATTGTTAATATATTGTTTTAAGGCAGCGGCTTTTCCTAATTTATTTAAATACGGAAAAAGTACCGTTGCAACTGCAAGCACCACTGATACTGTTATTGATATAAGGTTATAAGCGAATGAATATTTGGCAAACGTCCTTGCTGAAAAAAACATCGAGACAAACTGATTGTCTAAATTTAACGTCAAATTTGATATTTGATATGCGATTGTTATCGGCAGTCCAACCTTAAACACTTCATTTATACCATTAGTACCATACTTACTAGTGATTGATATTTTATTATACTGATTACTTTGCTTATATCCCAAAGTATAAAATACTAGTAATACACAATAAACACCAATGTACATAACTACATACGTCCGATAATTTACACCTTTACTAAAACCTATCAGTTTACTTATCAATATTGATATTATAATCATCGATATTGTTGCTGCTTGTATCAAACTGGCACTAGATACCAGTCCAAATCGCATAATAGCCTGACTAAAATATTGAAAGAACGTCACTACGTTTAAAACAAAGCTGTATATACCAATAGCGAAAAATATAAAACCATACTTACTTCCAGAAAAAAACAATACACTTATCGCTATAATAACCATAGATGTAATCGCTTCTATAACTATAAAAACAGAATAGTACTTAGATATCTCTTCTCTCTTTATATCATCTATATTCTTCCCACCATATTTAAACAATATCCCATCTACAAATCCGAAGTGTAATAACCCTGCATACGTACCATATAACATAAATATACGGTAGTTCCCAAAGGATTCCACACTCATTAGTTTAGGCAATACAAACCCTGTAAGAACCTGGCTCAAGAGCAGTGCCGCATTTCCAAACATAACTTGTGCTATATTCTTCAAAAAATTATTTTCTTCCACTACTCCCTCACCCTAATTTCACGTGCAGGTATACCAACTAATATCTTTGACTTACCGAAACTTCTCGTAACAACTGAATTAGCCCCAATGATACATCCATTACCTATGGATACGTCACCGATAATTTTAGCCCCTACTCCTATTTCCACATCATTTCCAATATGTGGACATTTTTTACTTTTAACTCCTTTATTTCCTATCGTTACTTGACCTCGACACGTAAAATTATCTCCTACTATTGATCCTGCATTAATAAAGATTCCATACGGATGGTAGATTTTAAATCCCCATCCTGCTTTGAATTCTGCCGGTATATCATCATTAAGTAGCATTTTTAAAAAGAATAAATCTATTATCCGATACACAATATATAGTAATTGTTTTACTACTGGTAATTTAACCTTATACACAGTAAAGTTGCCAAACCTATACACTAAAATAACTATTTTTGGTAATAGACCTGGATTTGATTTTAATTCTTTAATTATCTCCATTATATATACCCTAATTTACATTATAATTAATGCTTATCAAGAAGATGATGTATCCTTATCTTTTTCCTACTTGAATAATGCATTAATCACACCCTAATAAGCTAACTGCTTACCAAAAAATATCAAAACGACATATAGCAGTACGTTACACCAGCTCTTAGGTTATCAGCTAAACTTACCAACGCAAACCCAAAAATAAACACCAGAAATAACGCGGTTCCTAATTTATATACGTGATTTTCTCTTACATTCCAGTATGGTATTTCAGCTAAATATGGGACCATTAATAACAACAGTATTGTAACAGACCTAGAAAAAATGACTTGGGAAGTAATCGCTCCAACTGTAAAGCATATAAAAATACCTACCATCCTTTGATATGATTTAGGAATCTTTGACTCTCGTACGGCATATTTAGATACAATAAATATACCAACAAACACAGCCAACCTTACTAAGCTACGAAAAATTTGCGCCTTTGATCCTGCTATAATTGTTGCTGTATCCCCTATGTACTGGGTGGACTTATATGATATAGAGGCAAAAAAAGGTATAAAAGATAATTTCGAAATAATAGATAGAAGGTACACTTGAAAAGTACTAAATCCTAACATAAGAGCTCCTATTATCAAGGTTGAGTACTTATTCTTTTGAAAAATCATTACAAGTAAAGCGATACATACCAGAACCAAAGCAAACGGGTGTATTAAAGTTATAGCTACTGAAATAATCAAAAAAATTCGTGTTTTTCGCCAATTAAGATCATCTAACAAATAATAGTAAGTTACACTAAATATCGTCCCCACTATATTAGTTCGTATACCACTTATAGCAGCAATAAATATAAATAACGAGAGGAACAGAGCACTCCCTACCAACAATGGTTTTCTGTCATTATGTTGATTTGCAACTTTATTTATTAGCAGCATTACACAAAACACGTCCATAAATCCAGTTATGAATAACAGCCAATGATTTGAAAAATATGAACAGAGTAACATTACACCAACCATTACCGGAACGCTTCCATATGTTGAGCCATTCTCCATGCCAGCAATATTACTAGATCCCATACTACTAATGTACGATATAATATTAGATATACTTGAATTAGCACGAAACATCCTTATTGTATTCAAGTCATTATAATACCGAACAATATCTAATGTACTTCCATCTCTTGGAGTCATCATTAAAGCGAATAAACCAAATATAATTCCTACAACTACTATCTTTTTTTTTGATTCTAGTCTAGTAGTACTAAATATTATGAGTGTCACTAAAAAGGCCACTACATATAGAATTGCATACATCTACTTACCCCGATAACATATAATTATTTATTATATTTATTACTTATTTTTATAACAATGAATGATAGCCATATGCTTTTAGATACCAAGTTCTTTTTACTCCTGAACGAAGTCACTCTAGATCTATACCTCATAAAGATATCATTATTTTTTAACAATTCTCTATATTCTCTAAAGGAAGCATTCCCATTGTATCTATTAAATATATTCCTCTCTGCACCAAATAGTATATCCACTACTTCTTTTTCATATAAAATATTCTTCAGAGGTATTCCTAACTGATTAAACATATTTTCCATTAAGATCATTCTTTCTGAAGCATCTTTCATATGACCCGAATCATACTTGTGCTTTACAGAAGTTACGCTATCAAAATAGTATATATACTTAATATCAGTACTTACCTGTATTAGTTCCGAATTAGATATTACTTTATAATTAAAGCATGCATCTTCTCCGACCTTAAAACCATTAAATCTTATGCTATTATCTACGATTGTTTTTCGTAAATAAATTTTATTCCATAATGGATTTAATATATTTTTTGAGAAAACATCAACTAAACTTTTTGAAAAATCACCTCTTACTAAAAGTTGTTCACGATCGTTAACTATATTAAAATTTTTTCCGTTTCTTCTCCCCTCTGTTCCAAATAAAAACATATCTATGTTTGATAATTCTAACTTTTTAAGCCAACTATCTGTTATAGAACCTGGTAAAATCTCATCATCAGAATCAACAAACCAAATATACTTTCCTTTAGCTTTCTCAATTCCAAAATTTCTTGCTGCACCGACCCCCTTATTTTCCTGATGATAAACTTTTATATTTTTACATTTCTTTATTATCTCTAAAGAATCATCGGTGGATCCATCATCTACTGCTATTATCTCTATCTTATTTTTATTTACATTCTGTTGTTTGATCGATAGCAAGCATCGCTCTATACTCTTTGAAGAATTATATATAGGAATAACTATCGATAATATTTTCTTTAAGTCTACTGTCATTAATTTTAAAAACTCCAAGTATATTTAAATGTTATAGAAATAACTATCTTTTGAAGAAATTAGCTTTTCCCTATTTGATAATTTAAATGCATACGTATTTTGGGTTAATTTTATCCAATTATTTTTGTTAAATTTGCAATTAATTAAAGGCTGAAGCTTAAAAAGACAGGGATTAACGCCTTTAAAATCCTCTGATGCCTTTTTAAACCCTCCTAGATTATACCCATAAGCATAATTTAAGGCATAATCTATGAGAAAATAATCAATCAAAAAATCATAATTAGACCAATACTCTTTAAAGAATGCATCCATAAACGTAAACAATGCATTATTTTGAGGGCCGCCTATCATAAAACCGGTCCACCTACCACCTGAGACATTAAACAATCGATTTATAGAATAACCCGAATTAGTAAATATCCCATTATTTAAAGATACTTGATCCAAAGAGCCAGTAATGTACATAGTTGCATCTAGCCATAGACCACCATGATTTTTTAACAAATTAAACCTTAATAAATCTGAAAAATGAGTTAATGTAATCCGACCGCTAGCTAGTTTATCCAATTCCTCAGCAGAAAAGTCCGTATATTCTTGGTAATTATCTTTAGTTATTATACATACTTCTCTAGAACCTTTATTTTTAAGAACAGACTGATAACATTTCTGAACAAGTGTCGGCATCTTTTCAACACCTTGCCACCAAAAGAACCATATCTTACTATCCGTATCCTCACTAATGTATACTGATTTCAAGTCACTGTCATTTTCGTTACTTACCTTATCAAAAAGAAACGACAACTCTTCCTCTATTTTCTTATGCCTTCTTTGATTGTATAGTACGCCTACTCTATCTATATGCGGAATACGTTGGAGAAACTTAGCTATAAAAAAAGAAAACTTATTTTTTTGAACAAAATTCATTTAACCCTGCCTCGCTCCCTAATTCTTCTTACTATGGCCCCTCTGCTTTGTAGGTGTGTATTATATACTGTTAGGTATTTCACTTTTAACTGACTATTTTTATCAATCCATACGTTAAAAAGCTCTTCTGAGATGAATCCGTAAATTCTGCTTTGGAAAGAATCATATTGAGAAATATCTACCCGTTTTTCTAACTCAAATAATATACTGAAAAGCCACTCACAGTAGTTATCCAACTGCTCCTTTCTAGTGTAAAACATATTGAACGGAGCCATCCTGTTATTATGTTTTAGAACCTTATCAAAAGATACTAAATACTCTGGGGATATATCCGCAATTACTTCTCTTGTAATTTCTAAATCTTCTATATAATGATGTTTCCCATAATGAGACCATAGATTCCTTCCCATTTGAATTTCTGGCGTAGGGACTATCCAATCATATTTTTTTAGCATCCCCCTTAGCTCTTGTTCTGCTACAGGTCTAGCCTTTATATCACCTTTTAACATTATTAAGGTATATAACACAAACCTAGATTTCACATCATGATTCCAAAAATAACGTCGATAATGAGCTAAACCAACGAACTCATCATTATAATTTTTCCAAATTTCATATAAACCTGTTAATTCACAGTAATTTTTGTTCTTATAGGAAATGTTGTTTCCATTTGAATCACTAAGATATCTACCTGGTATTTTTTTATCAGTTGCTCCTAATAGCATTGGAACATATCCCGAAGGTAAATTATAATCAAACTTTTTATGCGACATTACGTAAATCGTCATAATCCACTCTCCATACAGCCAATCTAAAATCCTAAAATATTTTACTTACATGTAACCTGAATCTTACACCCATAATTTCCGATCATACTCCTATGTAACTTTGTTCATCTGTCATCTTATCTAACAAATATGTTCGATGTATTTACATAGTCATTTGACGAATATTATTTTTTACACAAATTAGTCCGCTACATAAACTCTTTTTGGTAAATAGATTTCATGATCTTGTTAACATTTCGGTAGTCGAACTCTCTCACTGCTTCGAGTCCTTTCCCCGTCACTTTCTTCTTGCCCTGCTTTGCAAAGGCAATCGTTCTGCTAACTTCATCTACATCCGTTGGATCCTTAACCAATAAACCAATATCGTCACTTTTGATATAGTCTTTCATACCGGTGTTTCCATTCCCAATAATATACAAACCATGCGCAACACCGTCTAAACCGCCTAAACCTAGCCCTTCTCTTTTTGAAATAAAAACATTCAGATCCGCTGCAAAGTAAAATCCATCTAGATCTGTTTGATATCCCAATAGTTGAACCTTATTTTCAAGCCTATTTTCTTTAATCAAGCTTTTTAAATTAGTTTCTTCATCACCAATTCCCGCAATTACATATTTTATTTTCGGGTCATTAAGTTTAGATATTGCTTTTATCACGGTAGCATGATTCTTACGCTCACTAAGTTCCCCCACAGAAAGTAACAAGTATTCATCATTATTTATGCCCAAATTACGCCGAACCTCTTGTCGTAGTTTTTGACGTTGCTCCTTTGCAATCCGTTCAACATTTTCAATATCCGTTCCTACTCCTGGAATGTAATAGACCCTCTTTATCGGTAGATGTTTTGCTACCGCATAGTCGTCAGTATTAATTGTTACTAAAGCGTCTGTCCACCGACCATAGAACCATTCAACTGGAAAGTACACCAACCAGTCTTTGAGCCTTCCTCCCTTAAAAAATTGAAACCCATGGGCCGTATATAGAACTTTTACCCCAAGCTTATGTGCTACCCTGCGTGCAATAATACTTCCTAAAGGTGAGTGGGTGTGAATACCACTAATATCCTCTTCTTCCACAGTCTTACTTAACTGTCGAAATGCTTTCTTATTTGCAGACGGAGTTCCAACCCCTCGCTTAAAATCGATTTGGTGACACTTTACGCCTAGTTTGGTTAACCTCTCTATAAGACCATTACTGATCTCATTCGTAATTGTTCCAGGATTTTTAAAGTTAGTTCCAACATGAACACCAAAACCTAATTCCTTTAAAATTTTGATATTATTCATGTTAAATTGCTCAATCATTGAAGCTGTAGTTGCTACAATTATGATTTGACGCTTATTATTCTCTTGATTTTTCGTTTTCATTTCCCGGTTCCGCTTTTTTCTACATTACTAAAAATTAAAAGAGGTCCCTTCATCAGACCTCTTTCAATTTCCTTCCCTATTTTCCATCATACACTCCACGTCTTGCCAAAACAGCTAACACAGTTTCAACTAAAATTAAAAAATCTCCCCGCAAGGTTACATTGCTGGCATATTCACCATCGTAATCTGCTTTTTGGGTATCCGTTACTTCATCGCGGCCCTGAACCTGAGCCAAGCCCGTTATTCCAGGTGCCAAACTTTCAGCTCCATTGGCGTGGCGAAGCCGCAAGACATTTTTTTCCTTTGGGATCAGCGGTCGTGGTCCAATAAAGGACATTTCACCCTTCACCACGTTCACCAACTGCGGCAATTCATCCAAACTGGTTTTTCGCATTAACTGACCGCTCCGCGTGATGTAGCTCAGTGCGGTGTCAAATTCCGATGTTGCCATTTGGTGGGGTGCATCATCACTCATGGAACGGAACTTATAAATCGTAAACCGTTTCCCATTACGGCCGACCCGTTCCTGCTTAAACAGCACTGGTCCCTTTGAGTCCAGCTTAATCCAAATTACCAACACCAACATGAGCGGCGAAAGACAGATTAATAAGAGCACGCCGAAAAAGGCATCAAAAATTCGTTTGATTGTCGTTCGGTATATCTGATTAATCCGTACTCCCCCATCACTGGTTGGTAATTGCATCTTGGTTCCTCCTCCCTGCTTTTCATAACCTAGAACAACCAAAACCTACGTTTCTTCTTCAGTGGTTGCCACTTCATCCGAACTGGCTCACCGTTAATTAACCGCTTAGCATTGCGGCGGTAATGCTCAGCTAGGCGCGGGTCAAACTCACGGGCCATTTTTGCTAGTCCTTCATTTAACTCATAGTCGCGCCGGGCTAGGGCGTGGGCGTCCGATGCGAAGATCGTCCCCTGCCCCGCTTCAATTAGCCGGGTCGTTAAATCTTCAATCTTCTTGCCAAAGGTGCCCATGTAAGAAGCCGCCGTCAGTTGGGTCAAGCAACCCTGTTCCAAAAACGCCTCCAGAATACTTGGCTCATCCAAAATGGCGGCGTTACGCTCCGGGTGGACAATCACCGGCGTCACCCCGTGCTGCAAGAGTTCAAAGACCAACTGTCGTGCAAAGGTCGGCACCCCACCACTTGGCATTTCTAACAAGAGATAGCGGCCTTCTTCGTCCACGTACAACAAGTCGTCGGCTTCTAGTGCCGGCAAAACCCGATCACTCACCCGCACTTCTTGGCCCGGAAAAACGGTCAGGGGAATCTGAGCTTCTTCAAGGGCTTCTTGAAAGGCTACCGTTGCCCTAATCACGTCTTGCTTGTGGTTGACGTAGTGACCATTTAAATGGTGCGGCGTCAACAAGCAGTGGCTAACCCCATCGGCCACCGCTTCTTGTGCTAACTTCAAAGACGTTTCCATGCTCGGTGACCCATCATCAAGCCCCGGCAACAGGTGGCAGTGCAAATCAATTAGCCCCATCGAAGTCCCCCTTTCCGTTTTACCTATTCTTCGTCTCCCTCGTAGCCATAGCCATAGCCATAACCGTAACCAGCGTCGTCATCGTAAACGTCGTTCATCACGTACCCTAAGACGTTGGCCTGGGAAATTTTCAACATTTCCACCGCCCGGCGAATGGCTGCCTTTTGGGTGACCCCATGGCGAACCACCAAGATTACCCCGTCCAGGTTACTAGACAGCACTTGGGTATCGGTTACTTGCAGCATCGGCGGCACGTCTAAGACCACTATGTCGTAGACTTCCCGCACTCCGTTAATCAGCGATTGCATCCGCTGAGAACCCAACAGCTCCGATGGGTTCGGTGGCACTGGACCGGCCGTTAAGACCTCCAGTTTTTCAACCCCGCTCTTTTGCACCACGTTGCTAAGGTCGACTTCGTTACTGTCCCCAGTCAAAACGGTGGTTAACCCCTTTTGATTGCTTAGTCCAAAGGTCGCGTGTAGAGTCGACCGGCGCAAGTCGGCGTCGATCAAGAGGACCCGCTTACCTTCTTGGGCCCAGGCGATTGCCACGTTGGCCGTTACCGTGGACTTCCCTTCCGAGATTCCCGAGGAGGTAAAGGCAACCGTCTTTAGCGGCCGGTCAACGCTCATGAAGTGAATGTTGGTCCGGATCGTCCGGAACTGTTCGGCCGGGCCGCTCTTCGGGTCGGCCAGCGTGATTAGCATGGCCCCGTTATTCATCGTGTCGGTGGATTTGGTATACCGGTGTTTATTAAATAACCCCATTTAAAAGTCCTCCCTTCTAGACCCGGCGGTGACCAGCAGCCTGGTCATCGAACGGCTTAAATTCAAAGTCGGCTGGCATGTAAATTTCACCAACTTGGCCCAAGTTAGTTAAGCCCAGTTCGTTGGTCATAAAGTCGTTGTCACGAACCGTCGTGTCGGTTAAGTCACGAATCAGTACGTAAACGTAGCTGATCAAGAACCCGAGCACTAGCCCAGCTAAGGCAAAGAGCTTCTTGTTCGGGAAGGACTGGCTGGTTGGCGTCGTTGCCTCTGAGACGATCGTAACGTTGTTAACGTTCATCATCGAACGAATCTGCTTCTTAAAGACCTTGGCCACCGTGTTAGCGATCACCTTTGCCTCCGTCGGGTTGCCCGCCTCCGCACTTAGGGAGAAGACTTGAGAATTGGTTTGGGTGCTTACCGTCAGTAAACCCTTCAGCTTAGCCACGCTTAATGCGTAGGCCCGTTGGCTCCCGCTCGGGTTGGCCAACTGCTTGGAAGCACTCTTTAGGATCACTTGATTGGTGATGATGTCCTTATAAGTATTGATCATCTGAATGTCGGCCTGCTGGTTATTATAGGTCTGACCGTTATTGTCATTGCTATTGCGTTGGTTAACCAGGATTTGGGTGGTGGCGGTGTACTTAGCCGGGATCACAAAGGTAGCTATCCCCCAAGCGATGACGCCGAGGCCCACCGTCCAGATTAAAATCATGCGCACGTGTTGAACAAACAGCTTCCAGAGGTGCTGCAAGTCAATTGCGTTGGTATTCTTTTCGCTTTCCATTAATTACTCTCCATCTTAACTGTTACTTGTTTGAGGCCCAGGGTGGTCCGTAGTTCGTTGCTTACCCGTTGGCGTTCGGTCGTCGAGACTACTTCAAAATCTTCCCCACTAACGGTCTGGGAAGTTCCCTGAGCGTGGTCGGAAGTGACGCTTTGGCCGGCGCTCCGGTAGTGGAGGGCGACACTCATCATATTATTCAGGGTGAAGTCGGTTTGCGTTTCGTCCGCAATGTCGTTTAAGAACGACTGGTTTAAGATTGACTTATAGGAAGCCGACTTCTTTAAGAGGGCCATAATTACGAGTCGTTGGCGTTCCTGACGGCCGTAATCACCGTTAGGATCTTCGTGACGCATCCGCGAGAAGGCCAGTGCCTGGGCTCCCTTCATCGTGTAGGTCTTTCCCTTTTCAAAGGAGTAACCCCCGTAGCTAAAGGTCAGCGGTGACTTAATGGTTACCCCGCCCACTTGGTTGATCGCCTTTTCTAGCCCCCCCATATTCACGAGCACGTAACCATCAATCGGTACGTTGTAGTATTCCTTGAGGGTCTTGATCGTTTCCTTGACCCCGCCGTAAGTGTAGGCGGCGTTGAGCTTGGCCGGTGACTCATCGCTGTAATCAGGTAGGGTCACTTCCATATCGCGGGGAATGCTGACGATCGTCGTCTTCTTAGTTTGCGGGTTGACCGACATCATCATGATCGTGTCGGTCCGTCCCTTATAACTCCGCCCCAAGGCCCCCGTATCGGTCCCGAGTAAGAGAATGTTAATTGGTTTTTTAGCAGCTAATAACTTACTTAAGTTCCGGCTCTTAACCACCCCGCTCGGGGAATACATACTGTTGGTGGCAACGCGAACGTTTCGCCAAGCCATTCCAGCAAAGAAGAGCGCTACGACAACAACTAGCCCCACGAGGATCCATAACCACCGCAGCCAGCGACGCCGGTGATGGTGGTGATGATGGTGGTGCTGAGAAGAACGGTGTTGTAATTCTTCAGAGTCCATGCTGACCTTCCTTTTTTTGCCCTTCTATGGGCAATATTAATCAATCTTTAACCTATTTTGCTACGTTTTAATTTTGTATTCAACTAGAATTTAGTCACATTTCGATTACAAGTGTTATTTTAAATAAAAATAATTACTTGGTTACATCAACCGGAAGCCGTTTCATTATGAGTTTCACCTTAGTAAAATGACAACGTTTTACTATGTGTATAGATAATATATTAATAAGTAAATGGTAATGTGACTACTTTTTATCATTTGATAAAATTTAAGTTTTTATGATTTTTCGTCAACTAAAAATGCGCCACCCCCACACCTGGGGGCGACGCATTTCCTTTTTCAACCGCCTTACTTGTAGTTTGGCGCTTCCTTGGTAATTTGAACGTCATGTGGGTGGGATTCCCGCAGCCCGGCGTTCGTAATTTGAACGAATTGGGCTTGGTTGATTAAGGTTTGAATATCGCCGGCCCCAACGTAGCCCATCCCTGAGCGCAGTCCGCCGACCATTTGGAAGATGACATCGCTGACGTCCCCCTTGTATTCAACCCGTGCTTCAATCCCTTCCGGAACCAGCTTGTTAGCTTCGTTAACTCCTCCCTGGAAGTAACGATCCGAAGAACCATGGGATTGGGCCATCGCCCCCACGGAGCCCATCCCCCGGTAAGACTTATACTTCTTACCGTTATCTTCGTAAACTTCACCCGGCGCTTCGGTCGTCCCAGATAACATCGAACCGAGCATGACCGCATTCCCACCAGCGGCCAGGGCCTTCACGATGTCACCGGAGTACTTAATCCCACCGTCGGCGATGATGGCCTTACCAAACTCGTGGGCCACGCTAGCCGCATCGTAAATCGCGGTGATTTGTGGTACCCCAACCCCGGCCACCACCCGGGTGGTGCAGATCGAACCAGGGCCGATCCCGACCTTAACTACGTCAACCCCGGCTTCAAATATGGCCCGGGTCCCCTCGCCAGTGGCGACGTTCCCGGCGATCAAGGTTTCGTTCGGGAAGTGGTCGCGGATTTCGGCGATCTTACGCAGCACCCCGGCGGAGTGACCATGGGCCGTGTCGATTACGATCGCATCGGCGCCGGCCTTAAACAGGGCTTCGGCGCGTTCAAAGGTGTCAGACGTTACCCCAACGGCAGCGGCCACCAGCAGGCGGTTTTGGTCGTCGACGGCGGCGTGGCTCATCATCGAGTTCAGGGCGACGCTCTTCACGTTGGCCACTTCACCAGCCTGGGCCTGAATCGACATGTTCTTGTGGATGACCCCCATCCCCCCTTGCAGGGCCATGGCGATCGCCATCGATGATTCGGTCACCGTGTCCATCCCAGCGGAGATAAACGGCACCTTCAGCTTCAGGTTCTTGGCGATCTGCGTGGACAGGTCAACCTCGTTTGGTAACACGTGGCTTTCAGCCGGAATCAACAGCACATCATCAAAAGTTAGCCCCTTCTTGGCGAACTTGGTATCCCAGTTTGACATCTTTGAACAGCACTCCTTTGGAAAAATTTATATTGTTAGTACTTTACTCGATATATCGGCTTTGGTCAATCATTTCCGGCATTTCTAACCTGATTCTCATCTTTTTTGCCCAAATTCTGGAACTCCCTGCCGAAGCTCCCCGAATAACGTTCGGTTTTAGAACGCAAAAAGAGGCTGGGAAAACAGAACTTTTCCCAGCCTCTAGCGTATTTTTAAATGTTAGACAGATAACGTGGCGACCCAGCGGGTAGGTTATTTGCCACTTTCTTCCTTAACGGCGCCGCCGGTTGGCCGACGAGCCCCAGAAGCCCCCGACAATGTGGTAGCGTTGGCGGAAGTAGACGTCGCCGAAGAAGGCCGCTACCCCAAGGATCAGGTAAGCCCAGGCGTTTAAGACTGGGTTGATGGCGTTTGGCAAGAAGGCCACTAGCATGTAGACCAGGATCCAGGCCATCAACGCCCCTAACACCAGGACAATCCGGAGCCACAGCGGCCGGCGGTGTTGTTTCCCGTTTTCATCGACCGTTGGCAACAAAATCTTGTTGACGAACCCGAAGGCCGCCCCACCGGCCACGGCGATCAAGATGATTGCGACCAGCCCGGCGCTCCCGTGTTGGGCCAGCTTCAGGGTTGACGGTTGCATCAACCCCATCAGCCCAAACATGAAGGTGAAGATGGCGAAAAACATCAGCCCGTTATCTACCGACATTAAGACGGTCGAGGTCTGTTGTTGTTCGGCTGGCGTCTTCTTCGGGTGCAGGAGTTCATCGGCGTACTTGGTGGGCGTTCCAAACAGTCCCTTCGCGGTTTGCCCCGTCTTTTGACCTTCCAAGAGGGCGGTCATGGTTTCTTCTAGCAGGGCCGGCTTGGCTTCGGCCGTCGCTCCCTGGGCGTCCAGTTGCTTATTTAACTGGTACATGAAGTCTTCATTCTTACGGGTCAACCCGGCGTTTTCAAACATCATCCCGGTCTTTTGACGGTCTTCTTTTAGGTGTTGGCGCTGGCGTTGTCCGGCAGCGGCGTTTTTTTGTTCCTGTTCACTCACGGTGGTGTCCTCTCAATCGATTCTCTATCCTGACTAGACGTTGAAGCGGAATTCAACAATGTCGCCGTCTTGCATCACGTAGTCTTTACCTTCCAGGCGCAGCTTGCCGGCTTCCTTAACGGCGGCGTGGCTCCCGTACTGGTCAAGGTCTTCAAACGACATGACCTCAGCGCGGATAAAGCCCCGTTCAAAGTCGGAGTGGATAATCCCGGCGGCCTGCGGGGCCTTAGTGCCCTTCCGGAAGGTCCAGGCGCGCGTTTCCTTGCCCCCGGCGGTGAAGAAGGTTTCCAGGCCCAAGAGCTGGTAAGCGGCCCGAATCAGGCGGTTTAAGCCTGGTTCTTCTACCCCTTCCATTTCCAGGAAGTCGGCCTTTTCTTCTTCGTCCATTTCGGCGATCTGTTCTTCGGCGGCGGCGGCGATCCCAATCACTTCACCATCGCCCGCCACGTGTTCTTTGATCACGTCCATGTACTTGGAAGCCTCTGGGTTGGCCATGTCGTCTTCGGACACGTTAGCCACGTACAGGACCGGCTTAATGGTTAATAAGAAGAGCCCCTTGACGATCGGCATTTCTTCGGCGCTGAATTCCACCGACCGGGCCGGCTTGCCCGCCTCTAAGACCGGCTTAAGCTTTTCTAGGACCGCCAGTTCGGCCAGGGCGTCCTTGTCGCGCCCCTTGGCCGCCCGTTGCACCTTGGCCAAGCGGTTGTTCACGGAGTCGAGGTCGGCCATGATCAGTTCCAGGTTGATCGTGTCGATGTCGTCGACCGGATCGACCTTCCCAGTGACGTGGGTGATGTCATCGTCATCAAAGGCCCGCACCACGTGAACAATGGCGTCGGTTTGGCGAATGTTTTCCAAGAACTTGTTCCCAAGCCCTTCCCCCTTGGACGCCCCCTTGACGATCCCGGCAATGTCGGTAAATTCAAAGGTGGTTGGCACGATCTTTTTGGCCGGGATCAGTTCATCGATCCGGGCCAGGCGGCTATCCGGCACTTCGACCATCCCGACGTTGGGGTCAATCGTTGCGAACGGGTAGTTAGCCATTTCGGCGCCCGCCTTGGTAATTGCGTTAAAGAGGGTTGACTTCCCGACGTTGGGCAACCCCACGATCCCTGCAGTTAATGACATGGTTTAAAAACTCCTTTAATCCTCTTCTTGTTCGGCCCGTTCTAAGACCTTCTTGAGCCGCTTGTTAAAGTCGTAGCGGCTCATCATGACAATGTGGCTACAGCCGGTGCACTCGATTTTAATGTCGGCACCGACCCGGATAATCTGCCACCGGTTTACCCCGCACGGGTGGGGCTTTTTCATTTCGACAATGTCGTTTAATGCGTATTCTTCCATCTTTACTACCCCCTAATCAAAGTGCACCCCTAGCAGTTCCAAAATTCGGTTTAAATCCTGATTGGAACCATAGGGGATCACGATCTTGCCGCCGCGGCGCTTGGCCTGAAAGCTGACCTTAGTGCCCAACTTACCCGCTAGTTGACTCTCAGCCTCTCGTAAGTAAGGGTTGGCACTTTTAACCACTGGCTTTTGGCGCCCCTTCTTGTTAATCCCGGCCACGATCTCTTCTAGCTGACGGACGGTCAGCCCCTCGTTTGCGACCCGCTTGGCTAGTTCAACTAGCCGTCGTTCGTCCTTGACCCCCAGGAGGGTCCGGGCCTGGCCCATCGATAGCTCGCCACTGGCCAGCATCTGCTTAACCTCTTCGGGCAAGCCTAACAAGCGCAGGTAGTTCGCGATGTAGGGGCGGCTCTTGCCTAAGCGGGCCGCCACCTGGGCCTGGGTCAGGTTCAAGCGTTCAATCAAGGTCTGGTAGGCCTGGGCCTCTTCTAAGGGGCTCAGGTCCTCGCGTTGTAAGTTCTCTAGGACCGCCACTTCCATCATCGTCTGGTCGTCTAAGACCCGGACAATCGCCGGAATCGTCTCGCGTTCAGTCATCTTGGTTGCCCGCAAGCGCCGTTCCCCGGCAATTAATTCGTAGCGGTTCAAATTGGGGTCCGGGCGCCGGACAATGATTGGCTGAAAGACCCCCGCCGCTTCGATTGACCGGGCTAACTCCGCTAAGCCCTCCTGGTCAAAGGTGCGCCGGGGCTGGTAGGGGTTGGGGCGGATTGAATCCACCGCCAACTCCCTAACCACTTCCCCCGGGCCGGGCGGGGCGGTCAGTTGCCTTGCATCACTCATTGCATCGCCCCCACTAGTCCGTCGGGGCGACGATCGTGATCGTTAACTCCACCCCGTTAGCGGTCTTGGTTTCCTTGACCTTAGTCTCAAAGCCGTTATCGTTAACTAACTTCAAGGATTCCTTGATCGTGTTGACGGCAATCCGTGGGTCGGATACCTTGACCCGGCTGGCCACCTTCTTGGTTTTCTTCGGCGCCTTCTTCTTTTTAGCCGGTTGATCTTGTGCGTCGTCTTTTTTGACCGTTAACTCTTCGTCGAGGCCAAAGAGTTCGCGTTGCTTTTGGGCCTCCACTTCGCTTGGCACCGGCTTACCCTGCATCCGGGCGATCTCGTCTTCGGTCTGGCGGACCGTCCAGTCGTTATTAACGATCTTCATTAAGATGTCGCGTTGTTGGTCCTCGCTAAGGCTGAGCATGGCCCGCCCGTGGCGCTCGGAAATCTTGTGGTCCATGATTGCGTTTTGCACCGGCGTAATCAGTTGTAAGAGCCGCAACTTGTTAGCGACAAAGGACTGGCTCTTCCCCATCCCCTTGGCCAGGGCCGACTGGGTCAGCTTGTTGAGTTCCATCAACTGTTGATAAGCCTGGGCCTCTTCGACCGGGCTTAACTGCGAACGTTGCAGGTTTTCAATCAGGGCCAAGGAGGCCGTTTCCTGGTCGTTCATCTTTTCGACGATCGCCGGGGCCTTGGTCCAATCCAACAGGCTCATCGCCCGGAAGCGCCGTTCCCCGGCAATGATTTCGTACTTACCAGTTTCGTATTCGCGTAAGATGATCGGTTGCAAGAGCCCGTGTTCATCAATCGTTTGGGCTAATTCTTGGATCGCCGTTTGGTCAAAAACCTGGCGGGGTTGGTAGCGGTTGGGCACGATCTGCGCTAGCGGAACCTCCACGACTTGGTTTTTAACCGGCTCCTTGCTCTTCCCAATGTTAAACAATGAAAATGCCATTTTACTACTCCTCAATTGCTAGACGTTAATCAGTGGCTTCTTAGCGGGTACCCCGGGGCGCCGCGGATACTTCCCCGGCGTCTTAGCGACCTTATCGATCACCACCAGGTTGCGCTCCTCTGCTTCCGGCTTGGTTGGCAGGGTCAACTTGGTCGTCCCCGCCACCTGGCCACCCAGCTTGTTAATTGCTCCGGTCGCCAATTTTAACTCATCATTAACGGCGCTGGCCTTATAAGCCAAAAAGGCCCCACCGACCTTGGCCGCCGGCAAGCACAACTCGCCGAGCACCACCAAGCGGGCAACCGCCCGGGCGGTTACTAAGTCGAACTGTTCGCGGTACGGACTCCCCTTGGCCGCAAAGATTTCGGCCCGGTCGTGAACCAGGTGCACCCCGGTCAAGCCGAGGTCATCACACAGGTCGGCCAAGAAGTTGATCCGCTTGTTTAGGGAATCAACGATCGTGACTTCCAACTGGGGAAAGGCGATCTTCAGCGGCAAGGACGGGAAACCCGCCCCGGCCCCAATGTCGCACAAAGTCAGGGCTTGGCTTTGGAGCTTAGGGTAGGCGAAGGCCCCGGTCAAAGAATCGTAAAAGTGTTTCAGGTAAACTTCTGTTTCGGCCGTAATCGCCGTTAGGTTTAAGTGTTCGTTGGTTTGAACCAGCAGCTGATAGTAACGCGCAAACTGCGCCATCTGGGCGTCCGTCAGCGCAATGCCGTGGTCAAGGAGGGCTTGACGAAATTCTTCTGGGTTCATATCTTTTTCCTTTCCGTGAAACATCTTGTTCCACGTTACCCTACCACTTTACCTTAATAAGCCCGTTGTTTCAAGTGATCTCCGGCTTTCTGGCGGGAATCATTTCCCGGGAAATGATGCCAAAAAAGCTGGGAGAAAAGCGTGCTTTTCTCCCAGCTTTTTATTCATTCTCTGAATTTCCCACTCTATTACTTATTCATTGCCGCCACTTCTTCTAAGAACCACTTGTTGAAGGCCGCGGCGTCGATGTCAACGCAGACCTTAGCGTTGATCTTGCCGTCGTGGTAGGCGCCACGAACGTCACCAACCGTAGCCCCAATGGCCGGGCCATCCGTTACCACGTCGATCCACATTTCCTTGGTCGTGAAGGCCTCCGGGTGGAGGAGGTAGAAGATCGTGTTAACGTCGTGCATCGGGTGCCCGTCCTGGTCGTCCCCGTCGTTGTAGTGGGTCACCAGGTCGTGAAGCATCTTGCCGGCTTCGCCCATCTCCAGGAGCTTCTCTTGGCTGGCTGGGGTTAGGAGGGCCTTTAAGGTCACGTCCAGGCCGACCATCACAATCGGTACGCCGGCGTTGTACATGATCTTAGCGGCGTCCGGGTCGGTAAAGACGTTGAACTCAGCGGCCGAGGTCATGTTCCCACCGGAGATGGAACCACCCATCGCCACGATTTGCTTGATGTGGGACTTCACCTCTGGGTACTGGGAGAAGAGCAGGGCGATGTTAGTGTAAGAGCCGGTTGGCACCGGGGTCACCTCATCTTCTGCCATGATGGCGTCGCGCAAGGCTTCGACGGCCGTCTTTGCTAGCGGTTGACCAAAGTCATCGCCGAAGTCGTAACCCGGCATCCCGGATTCCCCGTGAATGCGGGCCGCGTCTTCAAACGGCTTGATTAACGGCGCCACCGCCCCGCCGGCCACCGGGATTTGGTCGTTTTTGCCAAAGAAGTTAACGATCTTTAAGGCGTTGGCGGTCGTTTTATCAACGGTTACGTTCCCAGCCACCGTAGTGATCAGCTTCAGGTCCAGGCTCGGGTCGTTGATCGCCATCGTCAGTGCGGCTGCGTCATCAATTCCTGGGTCAGTATCCATAATAATTTTAGTCGTCATTTTCATTCCTCCAATTTAAGAAAACGCTTTTATTTTAGCGGGAAGAAAAGAGGTTGGGAAAAAACTCGTTTTCTCCTAACCTCTTGTCTAATTTCTTGGCTGTTACACAGATAACGTGGCAACCAACCACAGGCCTAGTGTCTAAGTACGGACAAAGCACGCTGCTGATGGCACCAACCTTTACCCTAGCTTAGCCAAACGGCCTGCCGAACGGGTTGGTTCCCACTCCTAGTTCTACCAAACAAACAAACCAACAATTGCGGCGGACAGCAGGGATACTAAGATCCCGGATAACAACAGGTAGCCAATGTTAGTGGCGATGTAGTCGTTATCTTCCTTACCAACCAGACCCTTGAAGGCCCCGATGATCATCCCGATCGTCCCGAAGTTGGCAAAGGACGTTACGAAGGTGGTCAAAACGGCCTTTAAGTGTTCTGGGTATTGGTTGATGACACCGGTCACCTTACCCATAACAACGAATTCGTTGGTAACCAGCTTCATCCCCATGTCTTGGGAAAGCATCCAGGCTTGGTGCACTGGCAGCCCCATTAACCAGGAGAATGGGAACATGATAACCCCAAGGATGGCTTCCAAGGAGAGTGGCTTCCAGATCAAGGCCAAGAGCTTGTCAATCAAGGCGGCCAAGGCAACAAAGGCTACAACGTTTGCGACGATGATCAGGATTAACCGACCGGCGCCCAAAATAGAATCCCCTAAGAAGGAGAAGAATGGTTCACGCTTTTCGCCTTCTTGCTTGATGGTTTCAATCGTGTCTTCTTCTTCTGGTACAACGATTGGGTTCATTAACGCAGTCGCAATCAGGGAGTTGACAATGTTAATCGGCACCGCCGTTAGGATAAATTGCCCCGGCATCATTTCGATGTAGGCCCCTAAGATCGACGCCGTCACACATGACATTGACATCATGGCGATCGTCAGGTTCCGTTCGCGACTCATCTTCCGTAATTGCATCCCGGAGATGGCCAGAACTTCCGTGTTCCCTAAGAACATCATTTCAACGGCGAAGAAGGATTCAAACTTCGGTTGGCCGGTGATAAAGGACAGGCCCCGTCCGATCCACTTGATGATCCAAGGTAAGACCCCGATGTAAGTCAGGATATCAAACATTGGAACAATCATCAGGATTGGCATCAGTGCCGAACAGATGAAGTTTAAGTTCTTTGCGTCATACCAACCACCAAGGGCGAAGATCGTCCCGGTAGAGGAAATATCAACAATCCAGGCAAAGCCGTCAGCGGCAGCCTTAACCCCGGCACGTCCGGCAGCAGAACCGGTCAAGAACCAAGCCAAGACCAAGTTGAGGACCACCATGATGGCGATGGCCTTCCAGTTGATCGCTTTCTTGTTCTTGGAGAAGAGGAATCCAATTGCCAAGAAGACAATTATCCCAAGAATATTGATTGCAAGATACATGGGAAAACACCTTTCCTTAATTTAATGAATAATAGCAACAAACATCCCTCCGCTAGCAAACCAGTGGGGGGAATCATTTCTTAAAGCAAGAATAACATTGATTAAGGAAAAGTAAAGCGCCTCCCTTGGCGATCTTTGTGAAAAATGACAGCGTTTTCCCTAACGTTCGTCAGTACATCGTTTTACATCAACATTCCGGCGTTCGGAAACGGTTCCAAAATTTCACAAACTAATTTTTTAAATTTTCTAACCGGAGCCTGTTAAGCGTGATTTAACAAGCCCCTTTCTGGTATCCCCTAATTTTGTGCACCCGTTTTCACTAAATCAATCGTTTTACTTGGTTAATCGCTAAACCGACAATTTGAGGTCATCGTTCGGATTGCACATTTGCACATAAGATCGCAAAACCGGTGTTAGAAAGACTGATTTGCACAAGAAAGGCTGGGTACCTGGTATAATGTAGATAAGATGCAGATTAGGCCGTGTGCAGTTGGTGCTTACTAGCCAACTAGACCGGTCCCGGGTGCCCATCCAGGCACCCTTTTTTTGTACTCTCAAAATAAAAAAAACTAGCCACCGGGGTGAGGTGGCTAGTGAAGTAATGGAAAGACTATCTGCCGTTGCGTTTGGACAGCTAAGCTAATTTTGTTTACCTGACGAATTACTTTCGTGTACTAAGGAGATGGCAAAGCGCCATTGCTAAACCGACAACTAGTCTTTAGGAAATTTAATGGGTTGATGTGATGTGGGGTGAGTATTGTTACTACAAATTGTTGATAACAAACGTTGACGAGTGATTCTTCTCGATTAATTAGGCAACGGTACTTGAATCCTTCCACACCTTTATTATAATGAAAGCGCTTTCTAAGTTCAAGTAACAACTAATTTCTTTCGGTCTCCTTTTTGCGCCCCGCTAAGAAGTAGTAGCCAACGAAAAGGCAGGCAAAGAAGACCATTGAAATGATCAAGGAAACCCGGGTTGCTGGCACGATAAAGAGGACAATTAAAACAAAGATAAAGAAGATAATCGTCACCCAGCTAGTGATTGGGTAACCAGGCATCGAAAAGCCGGCGATCCCCTCTGGGTGTTGTTTGCGGTAGGCGATGTGGCACCACAAGATAATCAGCCAAACGAAGACGAAGTTGATCGTCGAAACCCCGGAAATGATGTTAAAGATCCCGGCGGGCATGACGTAGTTTAAGATCACGACCACAAACAGGATTAAAGACGAGAAGGTCAGGGCCTTGTTGGGCACCGCCTTATTGGACAGGTCGGCAAACTTCTCCGGAGCGTTACCACCGGTTGCTAGTGCGTACAGGGAGCGGCTGGTGGAGAAGATGGCGGAGTTGGTGGCTGACATGGCGGCGGTTAAAACCACGAAGTTTAAGATGGCGGCCGCCGACGTCACCCCAATCCCGGTGAAGACCTGAACGAAGGGGCTCGAAGTCGTGGTGATCTTGTTCCACGGGTAGACGGCCATGATGGCGATCATTGACCCGATGTAAAAGAGCCCGATCCGGATTGGCAAGGTGTTAATCGCCTTGGGGATGTCGGTGTTGGGATCGCGGGTTTCCCCAGCGGTCAGCCCCACCATTTCGATCCCCACGAAGGCAAAGACCACCATTTGAAAGGACATCAAGAAACCATACGCCCCGGTTGGGAACAGCCCCCCGTGGTTAACCAGGTTGGCAAAGGAGGCGTAGCCGGTGTGGGTCTTAGTGTGGAAGAGAACCATAGCTAAGCCGACGACGATTAAGGCAATAATGGCGACGACTTTAATCGTCGAAAACCAGCTTTCTAACTCGCCGAATAACCCGACGTTGACCATATTAACCAGCATCAATAAGGCGACGATTACCAGCGGCCCCACCCATTGTGGCAGGTTGGGGAACCAGTATTTGAGGTAAATCCCGGTCGCCGTTAAATCGGCCATTGCCAGCGATAACCAGCAAGACCAGTACGTCCACCCGGCGATAAATTCCATCCGGTCACCCAAGTACTCCTTGACCGAATCGATAAAGGAGTGCTTGGACGGGTCGGCCAGGAGTAATTCCCCGAGCGCCCGCATCATGAAGAAACAAAAGATCCCCACGATCAGGTAGGTCAAAATAATCGCCGGCCCCGCGGCCCGAATGGCACTCCCGGAACCGAGGAATAGCCCGGTCCCGATGGCGCCCCCAATGGCGATCATCGTAATGTGGCGGCTCTTTAACGAGCGTGACAGCTTTGGTTGCGTTTCAGTTTGCTTATCCATTCTCTCTATCCTCCTGCGTGTGATTTGGGGGAAACCTGGTGATAAAAAAAGACGCCCCTGGTAATTAATACCAGGGACGTCATCACACGCGGTTCCACCCATCTTCATAGACTTGTCGTCTACCTCTCGGTCAATAAAGGAACCACCCTTTTTGTACGCGCACATGCCATTCGGTTTGACCGGCTTTGCAGCTCCCACCGGCTCTCTTTGCTAACCTCTAATTAAAATTTAATTTCTATTATAACCGTCGCTGACTAAATGTCAACCGATATACATTGTGAACTACTCGGCCATAAATGACCGAGCTTCTGGGAACAAAAAGGGAAGTGGAAAACAACCTCCTTGGCAGACCGTATGACTAAGCTAGAGCGAACGGTTGGTGCGACACGCACCGTTCTTCGCCCGTACTTAGGCACTAGGTCTGCGGTTGTTTTCCACGTTAGCAGTGTAACAGTCAGTGAAATAAAAGTGACCGGAAGAAAATTTTCTTCCAGCCACTTCCTTAATTACACATTCAAGACCTTGTCCAAGAAGCTCTTGGTGTCAGGGTGTTGCGGGTGATCAAAGATCTCTTCCGGCGTCCCTTGTTCGCGGATCACACCATCATGGAAGAAGACCACGCGATCGGCTACCCGCTTGGCAAAGCCCATTTCGTGGGTCACGACGATCATCGTCATCCCCTGCTTAGCCAAGGTTTGCATAACCTCCAGCACGTCCCCCACCATTTCTGGGTCCAGCGCACTGGTTGGTTCGTCAAAGAGCATCACGTCCGGCTTCATCGCCAGGGCCCGGGCAATTGCCACCCGCTGCTTTTCTCCCCCGGACAGCGTCGTCGGATAAACGTCGGCCTTGTCCTTTAAGCCCACGACGTCCAAGTACTTGAGGGCGGCTTCGTCCGCCTCTTCTTTGGTCATCTTCTTGAGCTGGGTAGGGGCCAGCGTGATGTTTTGCTTAACGGTCATGTTCGGGAAAAGGTTAAAGTGTTGGAACACCATCCCGATGTTTTGGCGCACCAAGTCGATATTGGTATGCTTGTCGGCAATGTCGTAACCATCGACGTAAACGTGGCCGGAGTTGGTTTCTTCCAACCGGTTCAAGCACCGCAAGAAGGTACTCTTCCCCGATCCGGACGGCCCGATCACGCAGACCACTTCGTTTGGTAACACGTTGAGGCTAATGCCCTTTAAGACCTCGTTATTGCCATAGCCCTTATGGAGGTCCACTACTTGAACTTTGTATTTCTTATCCATAATTTAAGCCATCTTTCTTTGTACGTAGTTTGAAAGCCAAGTCAACAGGGTGATGATGATGATGTAGATCACCCCAATGATTAACCATATCTTGAACCCTTCCATGTTCCGGGCGATGATGACCGTCCCGGTTTGGGTCAGTTCCATGACCCCGATTGCCGAAAGGATTGACGTGTCCTTTAAGGTGATGATCAATTGGTTAACCAAGGACGGCACCATGATCTTGATCCCTTGTGGCATGATCACCTTCACTAAGGTCTTATAGTACGGTAGCCCCAGTGAACGAGCGGCTTCCCACTGCCCGCGGTCAACGGCTTGGAAACCACCCTTAACGATCGCCCCGACGTAGGCCCCTTCGTCAAGCATCAGGGTCAAAATTCCGGCGGTAAAGAGCGGAATCTTGTGGCCGATTACGGACGGCATCCCGATGTAAATGAAGAAGGCCAAGACGATCATTGGCATCCCCCGGAAGATGTAGATGATGACAGAAGAAATCGACGAGAAGATCTTCCTGTCGGAGATCCCCATCACCCCGAGGATGACCCCGAACAAGAGGGCTAAGGCTACCCCGACGACGGTCAGGAGCAGGGTTTCACCCAGCCCGCTTAAGAGGGCGTCCTTGTTGGACTTGATCAGGCCCCAAACGCTCCGGTCGCTGTCCGTTTCGGTCTTGGCAGCGTCACCCTTAGTGTACTTGTTGATGATCTTTTGCATCCGACCCGTTTCCTTGAGCCAGGTGATCCCATCGTTTAACTTGTTGAGCAGTTCTTGGTTTTGCCCCTTCTTAACCCCCATGGCCACTGGCGTCGAGTTAATTTCCTTGGTGACGATCTTAAGCTTGATCCCGTTTCGGATCCCGTATTGCAGAACCGGGCCATCATCGAAGGTGGCCGCGGCGTTGCCGTTCATCACGTCGTTCCACATCGTGTTGGAGGTGTTGAAGTACTTCACCTTAAAGCCGTACTTGTCCTTAACCGAGTTAGCGTAAATGGCGCTGGAGGTCCCAGACTTAACGTCGACGGTCTTACCCTTTAACTGGCTGAGCTTGGTGATCTTACTGTTTTCCGGCACCGCCATTACGACCCCGTCAGTGTAGTAGGACTTGGAGAAGTCGATCTTGGCCTTCCGTTCGTCGGTAACCGACATCCCACCCATGCTAGCATCGATTTGACCAGCTTCCAACGCCGTTAAGGTGGCGTTAAAAGACATGATCTTTAAGTTGTACTTAAATCCTTCGTGCTTGGCGATTTCACGCAGCATTTCAATTTCAATCCCGGGGTTTTTCCCGTTGTAGGTCCCGTTTTTATCTTGAATTTCGAAGGGTTCGAATGTGTCGACCGTCCCGATCGTGTAGGTCTTTTCGGCGTGTGCAGGTTCACTGCCGACCACCATCAATCCGAGTACGACTCCGGCGACTACGGCCAGACTAGTTAGCCCGCGTTTGAGCCAATGCTTCATCCTTACCACTCCCTTACAATATCATTAGATTTTAAAGTTACTATTTACTACTTTATCACTTGTAAACCTTAACGAAAAGTAAAGTTGCCCAAAACTGTCAATTAAAAGGTTGTAATCATTTCCTTAGAATAAATATTAAGCTCAACTCCGCTAAAAACTTAATTTTGTAAAGTCTAAATCTGGTTGACACCGGTTAGTTCCCGTGGTAAATTCACAAATAGTTACATTGTGATGGGAACCCAGTAGAAGCCGTCCCGCTGGCCAAGGGAGCTAATGGTGGTTGGAAATTAGCGCACGGGCGGTCTTCGAATTACACTCCCATCAATTTTTAATCTAATCCGCGTTAAATGAGGTGCGTTTTTACGCATAAAAATGGGTGGTACCACGGCTGAGTCGTCCCTGTGCTAAGGCATAGGGGCGCTCTTTTTTCATTTAAAACGGAAACACCATTACTTTGGAGGACCATTATGAACATTATCGATGAATTGAAGTGGCGCGGGGCCTTAAACCAAGCCACCGACGAAGAAGGCTTACGGGAACTGACCGAAGAAAAGAAGATTGCCCTGTACTGTGGGACCGACCCGTCCGGTGACAGTCTACACATCGGCCACTTAATTCCCTTCATGATGCTCAAGCGGTTCCAATTAGCCGGTCACAAGCCGGTGATCCTAATTGGGGGAGGGACCGGGACCATCGGGGATCCCTCCGGACGCAAGACGGAACGGGACCTGGAAACGATGTCCAAGCTAGAACAAAACGTCCAATCCCTGACCAAGCAAATGATCCGCTTGTTCGGGACCGAAAACTTCACGATCGTTAACAACTACGACTGGCTGTCCAAGTTCACCATGATCGACTTCTTGCGCGACTACGGGAAGCTCTTCAACTTAAACACAATGCTCAACAAGGAAGTTGTCGCCTCCCGCCTGGACGCCGGGATCTCCTTTACCGAATTTACCTACCAAATCCTACAGGCGATCGACTTCTTGCACCTCTACCGCCACAACGACGTCCAACTCCAAATCGGGGGGTCCGACCAGTGGGGGAACATTACGTCGGGGATCGACCTGATTCACAAGGTTGAAGGTAGCGATACCAAGGTCTTCGGGGTAACGATTCCGCTGATGCTCAAGGCCGACGGGACTAAGTTCGGTAAGACAGCCGGGGGAGCCGTTTGGCTTGATCCCGAAAAGACCTCGCCGTACGAATTCTACCAATTCTGGTTGAACCAAGATGACCGCGACGTTGTGAAGTACCTCAAGTACTTCACCTTCTTATCCCAAGAAGAAATCGCCGGCTTAGAAGAAAAGGTCCAGACCGAACCGTGGAAGCGTGAAGCACAACGCCGCTTAGCCCAGGAAGTGACCACCTTCGTTCACGGCCAAGCCGCTACCGATCAGGCCGAAAAGATCTCGGCCATCCTCTTCTCCGGTAACATCCAAGACCTGACGACGGCCGAAGTTGAACAGGCCTTTGCCGGCACCCCGAGCGTCGAGGTCAGTGCCGAACCGGCCAACATCGTCGACTGGCTGGTCGACACTAAGATCGAACCTTCCAAGCGCCAGGCCCGCGAAGACGTCAAGAACGGCGCCATTCGCGTTAACGGCGAGAAGGTGACTGACCTTGAGGCCACCCTTGACCCCACCGCTAAGTTTGACGGTAAGTACGTGGTCATCCGGCGCGGTAAGAAGAACTACACCCTGGCAAAAGTCCACGCCTAGGTCTTTTCAAGAACCTAAGCAGGGCTTACAATAGTCAATAATCAGACCGGGAAAACAGTAGAAGGTGCTCAAACAGAGACGGCTGACCTTGGTGAAACAGCCGGCGCCCCTTCGAATTGGAGCCGCGGTCAACATTGCAATACACCAATAAGTGATGGGGATTTCCCCGTAAGATAGGTGGCACCGCGGTCATTCGTCCTATCCTCCTCGGGGGGTGGGGCGTTTTTTATTGGCGCCACCACGGAAAGGAATTTAATATGAAAAAGAAAGTTATTTTAACCGGTGACCGCCCCACCGGCAAACTCCACATCGGGCATTACGTTGGTTCCCTGCGCGAACGGGTCAAGATGCAAGAAAGCGGCGAATACGATCCCTTCATCATGATCGCCGACCAACAAGCCCTAACCGACAACGCCCGCGACCCCGAAAAGATCCGCCGCTCCCTGACCGAAGTGGCCCTCGACTACCTGGCGGTGGGCCTGGACCCGGCCAAGTCGACCCTCTTCGTGCAATCCCAGATTCCGGCCCTGGCCGAACTGAACTTGTACTACCTCAACCTGGTGACCGTTTCCCGCTTGGAACGTAACCCGACCGTTAAGGCCGAAATCCAACAAAAGAACTTTAACCGCTCGATCCCGGCCGGTTTCTTCACCTACCCGGTCAGCCAAACCGCCGACATCACCGCCTTTAAGGCCAACCTGGTGCCGGTTGGTGACGACCAAGAACCGATGCTGGAACAGGCCCGCGAAATCGTCCGGACCTTTAACTCCATCTACGGCGAAGTGCTGGTCGAACCAGAAGGGGTCTTCCCGCCAAAGGGGCAGGGCCGGATCCCTGGTTTGGACGGTAACGCCAAGATGAGCAAGTCACTGGGCAACGCCATCTACTTATCCGATGACGAAGACACCCTAAAGAAAAAGGTCATGTCGATGTACACTGACCCGAACCACATTCACGTCGAAGACCCGGGCCAAGTCGAAGGCAACGTCGTTTTCACCTACCTAGACATCTTCGACAAGGACACCGCTAAGGTCCAAGAGCTAAAGGACCACTACCGCCACGGTGGCCTGGGGGACGTCAAGATTAAGCGTTACCTGATGGAAGTCCTTAACGCCGAGTTAGCCCCGATCCGACAACGGCGCGCCGAATTCGCCAAGGACCTCCCCACCGTCATGGACATGTTAAAGGCCGGCAGCGACCGGGCCAACCAAGTCGCCGCCCAGACCCTGGATGAAGTCAAGGATGCGATGGGGTTAAACTACTTCAAGTAGGATTTATTGCCCGGGAAATATGGGTAAATCAAAATAAAGCTCCGGCACTGCTGTAAGGCGGTGCTGGAGCTTTTTAATACGAAAAAAACCACCCGCAAACTGCGAATGGCTTTGAAAAGTGACCCGTACGGGATTCGAACCCATGATACCACCGTGAAA